>Ga0228666_1001391_pt1 | contig 10642 bp, 8 predicted proteins | sample 80DmetaG_FD_182702 | JGI IMG/M metagenome (GOLD analysis project Ga0228666, IMG submission 182702) | Seawater microbial communities from Monterey Bay, California, United States - 80D | ecosystem: Environmental > Aquatic > Marine > Coastal | place: USA: California | collected 2016-10-11 | reverse complement strand
TGATGATTAATGTAAATAAGAAAGTTATAATAGTTTTACTCATCATTTTGTAAAATACAAAGGTACAAAGTTGATTATAGTTATTTTACTTTTTTTAAAAAATACTAAGGATTTTAATCTTATCAGAGATAATCCAGCCAGTTTTTCCATCCGAAATTCTAATTTTTTTCCAATTATCTACGGTATCTAAAACAAGAACTTTTGTTCCTTCATGAAGCGTAAATATTTTTTCGCTATTGTCTGTTGGTGCATTATTAATACTAGTTTCTTTACTGAATATTATTGCCTCTACAGTTGTATTTGAATACCTATACTCTTTTACTGTAAAAAATAAAGTAATCAATAAAAGTAGAAAACTGAGGATACTAGTCACAAAAAATAAACGTTTTCTTGAAGGCGTAAATGAAAAATAAAATAGCAGAAAAAGTAAGGTGCCAAGTACAGAAAAAATAACATTAACAATAGCCCATTCGTTGTAGGATAACTTTTTTATGATAGCTTCATCTAGTTTTTGAAATATTGTTTTTGGAATTTCTTCAATAGCATCTATTGTGAGTCTTTTTGCAAACACTAAATTACGTTGAGCATCTTCGTTTAAAGGGTTTAAAAGCAATGCCTTTTCATAATTATAAATAGCTGGAGCCACTTGGTTTAGTTTGTAATGACAATTTCCTATGTTATAATACAACTCTGAGGAAATTAGCCCTAGTGCTTCTATTTTCTCATAGCTAGAAATTGCTTCTGAATACTTCGACAATTTGTATTGTTCATTTCCTGCTTTAAATAATTTTTCAGCGTTTTGAGAAAACAATTGAGATGACAGAAATAGCAATAAAATTAGATTTTTTTTCATCTTACAATTGTTTATCAATTTGGGTGATTACAGCTTTTGATTTTTCATAATCATCTTTCATTTCCACAGCAGTTACTGGAGAATATCTTGCCATATCACAACTATTAAAAACGTCTATAAAAGAGTTAATATCATCTTCATGAACAGCCTCTGTTTTCAACAGTTCTGTAATTTTTTCTTTACTAATATCTGAGGTTTCAATTCTTAATTTAGCCTTCAAATAATTGTGAAGTGCTTTTTCTAATGCCACATAAAAAGCTTCTTTAGTTCCCAGTTGTTTTTTTGCTTCAGAGAGATATTTTTTAGCTAAACGGTCTGCTTTTCTCAACCTATTTCCCAGAACATCATTACTTCTTGCTTTATTCTTTCTAGCAATTACGATGCCAATAGGAATAAATAATAATGGAAGTATTAACATTATATAGTAAAGTTTAGAAGCATAGAAGTTTGATTTTTTTGCTAAATAAAACGAGCTATTGGTCTGAATGTATTTAAAATTATTACCGGTAACAATAATTTCTTTTTTTGAGTTTGATGTCACATCAGAATCGGTCACTAATTCTTTTCCTTCTAAAACCTCAACAAATAGGTCTTCAGAAGTTAAACGAACATATTCTTTTTCTTTGAGGTCAAAATAAGAGAACTCAGTACTTGGAATTTTATACTTTCCTTTAAATTGAGGAACAACGGTATAATTTTTTGTTACTGATCCTTTAATTCCTCTAGAATTAATTGTTATTTTTTCCTTTTGTTCTGGGGTAAAAACTTCTAATTCTGAAGGAGTTTTTATTTCTGGCAATTCAAACAACTTTAAATTTCCATTACCAGTAACTTTAACTGAAACCGTTGCGGATTCATTTGACTTCAGAATATTTTTGCTTGAACTTACTATAAAATTAAAATCACCAACAGCCCCATTAAAACTCTCAGGTTTTCCTTCAATAGGAAGTGCTTTAGATTGTATAAATTTTTTAGCTGAAGCAAAACTTTTTGTTACGTTTCTTACAATAGGGTTTCCAAAAAAATCACCTCTTCCAGTGGGAACTCCAATTACAATATCCATCTTTATGGGGTCTATTGTAAGTTTACCAGATTTTGTTGGAATTAAAAGTGCTTTTTGTAAAACTACATAACGGTATTGTTCTCCATTATAGGTTCCATTTTTTGCATTTAATCCACGTATTTTAATATCTTGATTCCAAAAGCCGTTGTACTGAGGAGACTCTGTATATGAGAAATCTCTTACGCTAATGTTTTGACTGACATATAATCTATACTCTACATAAATACCCTCACCAACATATGGGCTAGATTTAGAAATTTCTGCAACTAAGTGAACATTTTGTTGTGCTATATAATTGGGGTCGTTTGGGTCTTTAGGGATGTCCACTGCATCTAAAACAATGACTTTAACGGGTTTAGATTTTAGCACCTTATTGTTAAGTTTTATGCTTGCATATGGAATTAGAAATTCGCCTTTTTTTAATGGTTTAATAATGTATGTATACGACTGAGAAAAACTTGCTTGCCCATTAATCCACGATTGGCTAATGGCTTGACTTGGCCCACTAACAATTTGGAAATTTTTAAAGTTTGGAGGGTCAAAGTTGTCGGCTCCTTGTTTGTTAACGGTAAATTGTATTTTTAACCTTTGGTTGAGGCCTAATTTATTTTTACTAACAGTTGTAATAAGTTCAGGATTTTGCGCAAAGGCAGAACAACTCAAAAGAGTACATAATATTAAAATATATTGAATTTTCTTCTTCATTTTATCATCTAACAAATCACAAATATAAAACTTACCAATCTTTTTCTTGTTTAACTTTGGATCCTTTAGCTTTTTTTGCATTTAATTTTTTCTGAGTTTTTTTCTCTTCATTTTTTAAACTTTCTAGCAGCTGTTTAATTTGTTGAGGTGACATTTTACCAGGTTGAGGCTTTTGTTCTTTTTTTTCATTTTTCTTTGGGTCTTGTTTCTTTTTGTCGTCCCCTTTGTCATCATTTTTCTTTGGATCTTTTTTGTCTTTATCGTCTCCCTCTTTTTTGTCTTTGTCTTTGTCTTTGTCTTTGTTTTTGTCCTTGTCTTTGTTCTTCTCTTTATCTTTATTTTTGTCTTTACCTTTATCTTTGTTTTTGTCCTTGTTTTTGTTTTCTTCATCCTCAAGAAGCTCCTGAGCTACTGCTAAATTATAACGAGTTTCATCATCATTTGGATTGTTTCTAAGCGCATTTTTAAAAGCATCTACAGCACCTTTATAGTTTTTTTCCTGCAGCATTGCATTCCCGATATTATGATATCCTTCAGCTTTTTCAAAAGCATCTTTTGCATTTTCTACAGTAATATTATATTGTGGAATTGCTTCTTTGTAATTTTTTTCTTGATATAAAGAGTTTCCTAAATTATAAGTTGCTTTTTTATAACTACTATTTTTTTCCAAGGCTTTTTTGTAGGCTACAGTCGCATCTGTATACTTATTTTGATTGTACAGCACATTCCCTTCTCGCACTAATTTTCTAGCTTCTCTTTGTAGTGTTATCGAATCTTTTTGAGCATAGATAGACGATGAGCTAACCAACAAAATAAAAATAAAACATGTAGAGATTAAGTTCTTCATTTTTTCAAGTTTATGTATTTTTTTCATTGAATAAATCTATCTTTTTTAACCATTTTGTTTTTTTATCTAGTAAAAAAACATCTAATATTAAAAATAAAAGACCAATTGCTAAAAACCATTGAAACTGGTCTTTATAATCTGAAAATTGTTTGGTTTCAAATTCTGTTTTTTGGGCATTACTAATAATTTCTTCAATTGCTTTTACAGGCTTGTCTGTTAAATTACCGTCAATATAATTACCATTAGCCACATTTGCTACACCTTTTAAAAGTTCAGAATTACGTTTTGTTAAAACAGTTTCTCCTTTATATTTTTTATACCCAATTAAAGATCCATTAATTTTCATAGGAATTGGTGCTCCTTTTTCTGAGCCTACGCCTATGGTATAAACTTTTACACCCTCATTAGAAACGTTTTGAGCTAATTGTTTTGTTTCTTCTTGATGATCTTCTCCATCCGAAATAATAATTAAAAACCGGTTGGTTTGATCGTCATTATTATAATAGGTTTTTGCTAGATTTAAAGCCTCCTTAATTGCCGTTCCTTGGCTAGATACTAAATCAGGATTTGCATTTTGTAAAAACATTTTGGCTGCTCCGTGGTCTGTAGTTATAGGCAAAAGAGGATAGGCGTTTCCTGCATAAATAATAATTCCTACGCGATCACTTCCAAGTTTATCAATAATTTTAGATATAATTTGTTTTGATTTCTCTAGTCTACTAGGCGCAATGTCTTCAGCTAGCATACTTTTAGAAACATCTAACGCAAATACAATATCAACCCCCTCTCTTTTAACTGTTTTTAGTTTTGTTCCTATTTTAGGGTTTACTAGGGCCAGAATAAGAAATGAGATTCCTAGGATAAAAAACAAAAGTTTTAATACAGATTTAAACACCGAGTAATTGGGCGCTAATTTTGTTAATAAATCTGGTGAAGCAAATTTTTTCTGAGTTCTTTTTTTCCACCATAACACCACTAGAAAAATTACAACAAGTATTGGAATTGTTGTAAATAAATAAAAATATATGGGCTCCTCTAGTCTGTATAACATTATATAAAACTTCTAAATAATGTGTTTTTCAACACAAATTCTAACAACAATAATCCACCGGCAAGAAAAATTAAAAACCTATATTTTTCTTGATAGTTGTAATATTTGAATTCTTCAATTTTTGTTTTTTCTAGCAAATCAATTTCATCGTAAATTTCTTGTAGCTTGGTATTGTCTGTAGCCCTAAAGTATTGTCCCTGGGTTTCACTTGCAATAAATTGAAGAAGTTCTTCATCTATTTCTACCTTTTGTTTTCTAAATTGTAATCTTCCTCTAGCATCTTTACTTACTGGAAAGTCTGCCATCCCATTTGTACCTATTCCTATAGTATAGACTTTAATATTTAAACCTTTAGCAAGTTCTGTTGCTGTTTTTGGGTCTACAAAACCTGAGTTGTTAACCCCATCTGTTAGAAGAATAATCACTTTGCTTTTGGCTTCACTATCCTTTAGCCTATTCACAGCGGAGCCAAGCCCCATACCAATTGCAGTTCCTCCATCTAGCTGCCCCCATTTAATTTGTGAAATGGTTCTTTTTGTAATTCTTTTATCACTAGTTATTGGAGTTTGAGTAAAACTTTCTCCTGCATATACTACTATACCTATTCTATCATTAGGTCTTCTATTTACAAAATCTGTTGCTACTACCTTAAGGGCTTCCAGACGATTTGGTTTTAAATCCTTGGCTAGCATACTAGCAGAAACGTCAATAGCCATTACGATATCTATACCTTTGTTGGCTTTGATTTTTGTGCTAACAGCTACGTTTCTCGGTCTTGCTAGCGCAATAATTAGTAAAGCTAATGCGATTAACCTAATCACTGCGAGTAAGGGTTTAACTTTTGGTAAAATACTGTTTTTCGTTCTGAAGCCTTTTAGGTTAGAGACAGTTAAAACAGCAGTTTCCTTTTTACGCATAAAAAAGAACCAAACAGCTGTTAAAGGGATTAGAATTAATAGCCATAAAAACTCGGGGTTGTGAAATTCAAAATTATTCCAATTCATTTTCTTTTATTTCTTCTATTAATGGAATAGGTTTTAGGTCGTTTAATACCTTTTCTGCAACTCTTCGGTCTTCTTCAATTTCATGTGAAAGCGGAGTAGATTTCGCAAACTTGACTAAATCGGCTTCTTGTAAAAGTGCATTTAGTTTACGGACGGTCTCTTTAGTTATGTTAATGTTCTTTGGAGTATTGTAATCAGAAAGAAGAGAAATCAACTCAAAAGTTGTTATTTCTAGAGCAGGGATCTCCAATTCCTTTTCTATAAACACACGTACAATCTCAGTAAGTTCGCTGTAGTATTTTTTAATTTCATTGTTTTGCCACAACAACTTATCATCTAATTCTTGAAGTTTTTCTAGAGCCTCTTCATAAGGAGGTAATGTATTAATAGACTCAATTTCTTTGATTTCTGGTTTTTTACGGGTTTTCAAATAATAAATAAATAAACCTAGTAATAAAAGTGCTAAAATTACCCATATTACATAAGGTTTAAAATCATCATAAACCAATGGTTCGGTTTGGATGGACTTAATTGGAAACGGTTTTTGTTGAGAAGTATCTACAGCAATAGTAGCCACATTTATGAGTACAGAATCTGAAAGATAAGCCCTGTTTTTGATAAAAATTTGCTGAGTGGGAATGTAGAAGGCTCCGCTATCAAATCCAGTCATCAAGTATTTTTTAATGAGGCTGTTTTTAAATGTATCAATTTTTATATCCTTTACGACTTCTAACTTGGTTAAGTTTTCTAATTTTTCAGGGAAAATAACATTAGCAGTGTCTTTAATCACAATTTTAAATAAGAATTGTTCTCCAATTCTAATATTGGTTGTGTCTGTTGCTACACTTACTTTTTGAGCATAAGTAAGCGTACACATTAGTAGAAGAAAAAAAAGAATTTTTAGTTTCATTTGTATTATCTCCCTTTATGTTTAAAATACCCTAATAATTTTTTCACGTAATCTTGGTCTACTCTTGTATCTATGGTCCCAGAACCACTTTTTTTGAAGGTAGTTTTAAAATAATCAGAGAGGCGCAGAGCAGCTATTTTATAGGTATTACGAACTCTTTTAGAACTTGTATTGATAAGCTGAACAGTATTCGTCTCAGCATCTACCATGGGAACCATTCCAAGATTAGGAATTTCCTCATCATGTTTGTCAAACACTCGGATTCCAGTGATGTCATGTTTGTTACCAACAATTTTTAAAGTTCTCTCATAATTATCATCCATAAAATCAGATAGCATAAAAACAATAGCTTTCTTTTTCATAACATTAGAGAGGTATTTAAATGCTTGTGCTATGTCTGTCTTTTTACTAACAGGCGTAAACTCAATGAGTTCTCGAATTATTCTTAATACATGGCTTTTCCCTTTTTTTGGAGGAATAAATAATTCTATTTGATCTGAAAAAAGGATAAGCCCAACTTTATCATTGTTTTGAATCGCAGAAAAAGCTAATGTGGCAGAAATTTCTGTGATGGTGTCTTTTTTAAATTGATTTGAAGTTCCAAAACTTTCAGAACCAGACACATCAACCATAAGCATCATGGTAAGCTCTCTTTCTTCTTCAAATACTTTTATGAAAGGTTCATTGTAACGCGCAGTCACATTCCAATCAATTGCCCTTACATCGTCTCCAAATTGGTAAGCCCTTACTTCAGAGAATGTCATTCCTCTACCTTTAAAGGTAGAATGATATTCACCACCAAAGATATGATCAGACAAACGTCTAGTCTTAACTTCAATTTTTCTTACTTTTTTTAGAATTTCTTTAGTATCCATGATGCAAACACTATTTTCGGGGTAAACTAAATAATTTTTTCGAGCCTACTTAAATCTGTTAAAAAACAATTTTTGTAAACTTAATTGTATTCTCCTAACATCAGTTGCTATGGAACCTCTATTTCATTAATTATTGAGTTAATAATATCTACTGATGAAATATTTTCAGCTTCAGCCTCGTAAGTAATTCCTATTCTGTGCCTCAAAACATCGTAAACTATTGCTCTAACATCTTCAGGTATTACGTAGCCTCTTCTTTTTATAAAAGCATAGCATTTGGCTGCCTTTGCTAAGTTTATACTTCCTCTTGGTGAAGCCCCAAAACTAATCAGTGGTTTGAGTTGAGAAAGGTTGTAGCGTTCAGGGTATCTAGTTGCAAAAATAATATCTAAAATATATTTCTCTATTTTTTCATCCATGTAAACTTCATTTGTGGCTTCTCTTGCTTTTAAAATTTCCGCCGTAGAAACTACCGGGTTTACAGTTGCAAAACTATTATTTAAATTTTGCCTCATGATGGTTTGCTCATCTGCAAGTTTAGGATAATCAATAACAGTTTTAAGCATAAAACGGTCTACTTGTGCTTCAGGCAGGGGGTATGTTCCTTCCTGTTCAACAGGGTTTTGAGTAGCCATCACCAGAAAGGGCTCGTCTAATTTGAAAGTAGTGTCTCCAATTGTTATTTGACGTTCCTGCATAGCTTCTAGTAAAGCTGATTGTACTTTCGCAGGAGCTCTATTAATTTCATCGGCTAGTACAAAGTTTGCAAAAATTGGACCTTTTTTGATAGAAAAATCATTGTCCTTCATGTTGTAAATCATGGTACCTACAACATCGGCAGGTAATAAATCCGGTGTGAATTGAACCCTACTAAAAGAGCCTTGTACAGCTTTTGAGAGTGTGTTAATGGCGAGTGTTTTTGCTAACCCAGGAACACCCTCTAACAAAATATGACCATTTCCTAACAGCCCTATAAGCAAGCGTTCTATCATTTCTTTTTGACCAACAATAACCTTGTTCATCTCAGTGGTTAGAAGGTCTATGAAGGCACTCTCTCGCTCTATTTTTTCATTAATTGCCCTTATATCTATCTCCATTATATCATTATATTTGAAATTAAAAAAAAATTGAAAACAAATCTACACTATTCGATTTTTTATCATTGTTAAAAATAGGTTAAAGCTAGTAAGAATGGGATTTTTTCAGTTTTTTCAGTTTTTTTTTAAGTTTTACATGGTGTGAAACATCATATTAAGCCTGTATTTTTTTGTTTTTAACAAAAAAAAAAGCAACATTTGCAGTTATTATCAATCAATTACACTTATATGAAACAAAATAACTTATTAAAATTTTTTACGGTTATGTTTTTGTTTGCCGGTGCAGTTACCATTAGCGCCCAAACAATTAAAGGAAAAGTAACTGATACTAGCGGAGAAGCTTTATCATTTATGAATGTCGTAGAAAAAGGAACCACAAATGGTACAACAACTAATGAGAATGGTGAGTTTTCTTTAGATGTTAAGAAAATGCCAACAACAATTTCTGTATCTTCTTTAGGATTCAAGACTGTTGAAAAAAGTATTGTAGATGCTAGTTATGTAACCATCGTCTTAGAAGACAGTAATCTTGCTTTAGATGAAGTTGTATTGGTTGGGTCTAGAAATAAAAATAGAACTGTATCTAACACACCAGTTCCAGTTGATGTTATTGATGTTACAGAACTTGTTAGTTCTGGGCCTCAAGTTTCAGTCAATGATATTTTAAATTATGTAGCACCTTCTTTTACGTCTACTTCTCAAACTGTTTCTGATGGAACTGATCATATCAATCCAGCAGCTTTAAGAGGTTTGGGTCCAGATCAAGTATTAGTTCTTATAAATGGAAAAAGAAGACACAATACATCTTTAGTAAATGTAAATAGTACAGTTGGAAGAGGAAGCGTTGGTACTGATATGAACACTATACCTTCTTTTTCAATTAAAAGAATTGAAATTTTAAAGGATGGTGCATCAGCACAGTACGGTAGTGATGCCATTGCAGGTGTAATCAATATTGTATTAAAAAGTAATGAAGGATTAGAATTTCAAGTAAACCAAGGTTCAAATTGGGGAGATCAAGCAAACAACCAAAGTGGTGGTATGGATGGTGAAACTTTTCAATTTGATGTGAATTATGGAATACCTTTAGATGATAAAGGTAGTTTTATTAATTTCACAGGATCTATGTCTACTAGAGCTCCATCATATAGAGCAGGTGCCGAAGGGTTTTCTGGTCAAATATTTGATGCTAGTAATTCTGTAGAATGGATAGGATTAAATTCTGGATATGGTTCAGATATTACTCAATATTCTTTATCTCAGATTCAAACACTTGCTCAAGGAGTAACTCATTTTCCTTTTTCACTAAAAACTCAAATTAATGCTGCTAGTTCAATAGATGAATTAAGAGGGTTATTAAACTTTGATACTTCAGAAAATGAATTAGTTACTAGAGGTCTTACAAGACAAGACTTTAGTATGAGAGTAGGACAGTCTCAACTTAGAAATGGTAAGTTCATGGCCAACATGGAATTAAAGCTTAATGATGATTTTAGCTTTTATGCATTTGGAGGTATAAGCCATAGAAGAGGTAATGCAGCAGGTTTTTACAGAAGACCAGCTCAGTCAAGAGCTTTTACAGGGTTATACCCAGCTGGTATGTTACCGGAAATAAATTCTATTGTAAATGACGAATCTATTGCAGTTGGTATTAAAGGAAAGAAAGGTGATTGGGATATAGACTTTAGTAACACTTATGGTAAGAATTCTTTTGATTTTAACATTGGAAACTCTAGTAATGCGAGTTTACAACAAGCTTCACCTTTAGAAGTTTATGCTGGTGGATTTGCTTTTACTCAAAATACAACCAACTTAGATTTAACAAAATTCTATGATGATGTAATGTCTGGGTTAAACGTTGCTGTTGGTTCAGAATACAGAATGGAAGCCTATGATATTACTGCTGGACAAGAAGAATCTTGGGCAACATATGATGTAAATGGTGAAATATGGGACGGTAATGTTGACACTCAAGTAGTAGACTTCTTTGGAAGATCTAGACCTGGTGGAATTCAAGTATTCCCAGGTTTCAGACCAGCTAACGAAAGAAACGCAACTAGAAATAGTTATGCTTTTTATGGAGATTTAGAATTAGATGTTAACAAGAACTTATTCCTTTCAGGAGCTGTTAGATATGAAAACTACAGTGATTTTGGATCTACTTTCAATTGGAAGTTAGCAGGAATCGTAAAATTAAGTGATAATGTTAATCTTAGAGCTGCTGCAAGTACAGGATT
>Ga0228666_1001390_pt1 | contig 10657 bp, 14 predicted proteins | sample 80DmetaG_FD_182702 | JGI IMG/M metagenome (GOLD analysis project Ga0228666, IMG submission 182702) | Seawater microbial communities from Monterey Bay, California, United States - 80D | ecosystem: Environmental > Aquatic > Marine > Coastal | place: USA: California | collected 2016-10-11 | reverse complement strand
TGATAGAGTTGCGGATCCATGGTTCTCTCCAGGAGGTTTAAATCGTGGTAATGTAAGAAACGCAATTAAACTTTCATACAATCCTAGTAAAGCAAACAGAGATTTCTTGTATCGTGCAAGAATTAATCCTATTGTAAACTTTCCAGGACAGGGTGTAGTTTTATTCGGTGATAAAACTGCTCTATCAAAACCAAGTGCGTTTGATAGAATCAATGTTCGTAGATTGTTCTTAGTATTAGAGAAAGCAATTGCTACAGCATCTAAATTCCAACTCTTTGAATTCAACGATGAGTTCACAAGAGCACAGTTTAGAAACTTAATTGAACCATTCTTACGAGATGTTCAAGGTCGTAGAGGTATCACAGACTTTTTAGTTAAATGTGATGCTACTAACAACACTGGCGAAGTAATTGACAGAAATGAGTTTGTCGCAGATATATTTGTGAAACCTGCTCGATCAATTAACTTCATAACACTAAACTTTATCGCAACGAGAACTGGTGTAGCGTTCTCTGAGGTTGGAGGTTAATCATGGCAGCAATAGACGATTTTAAAGCGAATCTGATTGGTGGCGGTGCTAGAGCTAACCAATTCAGAGTAACAATTACTCCACCAAGTGGCATTGCTATCGGATTAGATGTTCGTAGAACATCTTTTCTAGTCAAAGCATCAAACTTACCTGCTCAAACTTTAGGTGAGATTGCTGTACCTTTCCGTGGAAGAAGTATCTATATGGCAGGTGACAGAGAGTTTACAGATCCATGGTCAGTAACTTTCATCAATGACACTGACTTTATGATTAGGAATGCTATGGAAAGATGGTCAAATGGTATCAACGATTTAGCAGAAGGAACTGGTGTAGTTGCTCCTGCTGACTATCAAACTGACTTGTTTGTTGAGCAGTTAGATAGAGATGATACAGTTCTTAAGAGTTATATCTTTAGAAACGCATGGCCACTGACTGTTGCTACAATAGAGTTGGCCACTGAAACTAACAATACTATTGAAGAGTTTGAGTGTACATGGAGATACCAACACTTTGAAGCAAGTGGTGTAAACTTCTAAATTTAACGAGTATAAATAGTTATACAATTTTAAGTTTGGAGTAATTATAACATGGCACAACTTTTTGGTTTTAAGTTTGAGCGAGTCAAAGACGAAAAAAGTCAAGAGAAGTTCACTTTACCAAGTACAGATGATGGAACGACCGAAGTTGCTGGAGGAGGTTTCTTCGGTCAAGTTCTTGATACTGATGGTAGAGAAAGATCTGAACAAGATTTAATTCGTAGATATCGTGACATCGCAACTCAACCTGAGTGCGATTCTGCAATCGAAGACATAGTAAACGAATCAATTGTATCTGATGAAAAAGATCAGTCGGTTGCTATCGCTCTCGATAATTTACAATATTCAGAAACTATCAAGAAAAGAATTCGTGAAGAATTTAACACTGTATTAAGATTATTAGACTTTAATGTAAAAGGTCATGATATCTTTAGAAGGTGGTATATCGATGGTAGATTATTTTATCACAAAGTTATTGATAAGAAGGATCCAAGAAAAGGACTTGTAGAAGTTCGTTATATAGATCCTAAGAAAATTAAGAAAGTAAGACAAGTCAATAAACAAAAAGATAATGCTACACAAGTTGATTTAATTCAAGATATAGAAGAATACTTTATCTACAACGATAAAGGTTTAAAGATGGGTACTACAGAAGGCATTAAGATTGCTGCTGATAGTATTACATATTGTCCATCTGGTGTTATTGACCAGAACAAAGGACATGTATTATCATACTTACACAAATCAATTAAACCTGTCAATCAATTAAGAATGATTGAAGACAGTTTAGTTATATACAGAATATCAAGAGCACCAGAAAGAAGAATCTTTTATATTGATGTTGGTAACTTGCCGAAAGTAAAAGCAGAACAATATCTAAAAGATGTAATGAACAGATATCGTAATAAACTAGTTTACGATGCATCTACTGGTGAGATTCGTGATGATAGAAACCATATGTCAATGTTAGAAGACTTCTGGTTACCTCGTAGAGAAGGTGGTCGTGGTACTGAAATTACTACACTTCCTGGAGGTTCTAATTTAGGTGAGATAGATGACATCAAATATTTCCAGAACAAGTTATATCGTTCATTAAATGTTCCTGTTTCTAGAATGGAAGCAGAAAACAATTTCAGTTTAGGTCGTTCAACTGAGATTACTAGAGATGAATTGAAGTTTACTAAATTTGTTCAAAGGATTCGTAAGAAGTTTACACCAGTATTTACTGATATGTTGAAAACACAATTAGTATTAAAGGGTGTGATATCTCTTGAAGAGTGGGATAGAATCAAAGAACACATTCAATATGACTTCTTACAAGATGGTCACTTTGCTGAATTAAAGAAAGCAGAGTTACTTAACGACAAAGTACAAACCTTACAATCTATTGAACCATACATTGGTCAGTTCTTTAGTAAGAAGTGGGTACAGAAAAATGTTTTACAATTTACAGATTCGGAAATTGACGAAATGGCGAATCAATTAGAAGACGAATCTGAAGACGATAATCAAGACGGAGAATTATAATGGCAAATACAAAAGATATGATTGACGCACTAGCAAAAGGTGATAACTTAGAAGCAGAGAAAGCATTTAACGATGTTATGTCTGGTAAAGTTGGAACTTCGTTAGAAGATAAAAGGGTTGAAGTAGCAAACTCTTTTGTTAAAACACCTGTAGAGGCGAAGGCAGAGGAAGATGATTCTTAATTTTCAAAATTACTATACATCTATCACTGAAAAAGATGACCACAAGAAATCTAAGGAGTATAAAAAATTAACTCCAAAGATGAAAAATGCAGTGGATGAAATTTTTAAATTAATGGACACTACTAAAGGACTAAATATACTAAATAACTTCGAAAAGACACTTCGTAATGTTTCAAAAAAACATAGAGTTACTGAAAGAGAACTCACTAGTTATTTTGAACGAGAAGTTTTATCGATTTAAGGAGAAAAGATAAATGGCATACACATCACAAACATTAGCAGACTCTGATTTTGAAGTAGTTGTTAAAACTACAATCACAGGTACTAATGGCACAGCACTTAAAGTAATCGATGCAAGCACTTTTGAGTCTGCTGCAAACGATGGTAGTGACAGATTAGATATAGTTGGTTGTAAATGGTCTGTTAGTTCTCCACTAGATGTAGAATTTAATGCTACTACTAATGTTGTTGCATTAACATTAAATGGTCAAGGCAGTTATGGGTTCGGAGATGGTGCACCCAAAATAGTAAACAATGGTGGTTCAGGAATAGATGGTGACATTTATTTAGAAAACGATGCAGCATGTGTAGGTTTTATCGTATTAAAACTAAGAAAATCTGCTGGTTATACATCGATATAATTACATAGGATAAGGATATGGCAATAAAATTAATATCAGAAGAAGTCGCTAATGTAGAATATCTTACTGAGCAAGATGAAAATGGTAAGAAGAACTACAAGATAAAAGGTATCTTCATGCAAGCAGACCTAAAAAATAGAAATGGTCGTGTTTATCCTATGGAAATACTACAGAAAGAAGTTAAAAGATATAATAAAGAATATATCTCAGAAAAAAGGGCATTTGGTGAATTAGGTCATCCAGATGGACCAACAGTTAATCTGGAAAGAGCAAGTCATATGATTACTTCTCTAGTACCAGATGGAAAGAACTTCATTGGTGAGGCAAAGATTCTTAGCACACCGATGGGTAATATCGTAAAGAATCTTATGGATGAGGGTGCTAAACTCGGTGTATCATCCAGAGGTATGGGCAGTTTAAACCAGAAAAATGGAGCGAACTATGTGAGAAATGATTTTTACCTAGCAACTGCAGCAGATATTGTGGCGGATCCTTCAGCACCTAGTGCTTTTGTAGAAGGCATAATGGAAGGCAAGGAATGGGTATGGAATCATGGTGCTTTAGTTGAAGCAGAACTTGCACAAGCAAAAGAACGCATTAACAAAAAAGTACAGAAGAAAAAAGCATTAGAAGAAGCATTAGAATTTGCTAAATTTCTTAAAATGCTTTAATTTATAAATATATACTAAACAATTAATAGGAGATAATTCCAATGGATAATGAGTTAGATAGATCTATTGAGGAATTAGAGGCAGAGGTAATCCAGGAACTTGAAGAAGCGAATGGTGCGGATGCTCCTAAAAAAGGTGCTGCTCCTGCCGATAAGGCAGACAAGATCGATGATAAAACATCTGGTGGTGTCGAAGACACTGGTCCTGCTGTAGTAGAACCTACTCAAAAAGTCAAAAAACCAAAATCTAAAGAAGTCAGTGGAGATCCTGCTCAGAAAGGGGAAGGAAGTCCTGACAAAATGGATAAACTTAAAGAAGATGAAGATGTTGATTCTTCTGATAAAGATGTTGATTCTTCTGATACTTCTGAAACCAAAATGACTAAAGAAGGCATGAAAAATAAAATGCTTGCTGCTATGAAAAAGATGAATAAAAAAGAAATGGAAGAACTTTATGCATCTTATAATAAAATGTCAGAAATGGATGACGAAGAAGAAGAAGACGAAGAAGATGTAACAGAGAAGAAGGCAAAAATGAAAGAAGAAGTCGACAACAGAATTAAGGAAATCGATGTCAGCGATGATGTAGATGCTCTTATAAATGGAGAAGGCGATCTTTCTGAAGAATTTAAGTCTAAAGCAGCAACAATCTTCGAATCAGCAGTTAAGTCTAAAGTGCGTGGTGAAATAGAACGCATGCAAGGCATCTACGATGAAGAACTAGTTGAAGCAACTGAAACAGTTAAGTCTGAATTAACAGACAAGATTGATTCTTACTTAAACTATGTTGTTGAAGAGTGGATGAAAGAAAACGAATTAGCAATTGAGAGAGGTCTCAAGGGCGAAATCGCTGAAGACTTTATCGCTGGATTAAAACAACTGTTTGAAGATCACTATGTTGATGTTCCATCAGAAAAATATGATGTGCTTGAAGCACAATCAGAAAAAATTGCCGAATTAGAGGAAAAAGTTAATAAATCTTTAGAGGATTCTGTATCTCTTAAAGAGGAAAATTCTTCCCTAACTCGTCAAGCAGTTATATCAGAAGCGACATCTGATTTAACTGAAACCGAAATTGAAAAGTTTAAGTCAGTTACAGAAGATGTAGAGTTTGACTCTGCTGAATCTTTTCGTAGCAAGATTTACACTCTGAAGGAAAGTTATTTTCCTAAAGTAGTAAGTGAGTCGACTTCGACAATTGATAATGTAGAAACTGGCACTTTAGCACAGGACATTGATGTTTCTGACTCAATGGCAAACTATATGTCTGCAATTAGCAGAAATGTTAAAGGTGCAAATTAATATAAATAAGTAGAAAGTAATAAGGAGAAAATTACAATGTTTCAAACTGAACATCTACAAGAAAAGTGGTCGCCAGTCCTTGCACATCCCGAACTACCAGAAATTAGGGATTCGTACAAAAGGGCAGTAACTACTATCGTTCTTGAAAACCAAGAAAAGTCAATTAAAGAAGATCGTGCTTTCTTGAATGAGTCTGTTCCAACAAACTCATCAAGTGCAAATGCAAATATTGACAACTGGGATCCAATCCTAATATCACTAGTTAGAAGATCTATGCCAAACCTTATCGCTTACGATATCGCTGGTGTACAACCAATGACTGGTCCTACTGGATTAATCTTCGCTATGCGTTCTCGTTTCGCATCACAAGATGGTGCTGAAGCATTAGCAGACGAAGCATTCCCAGATATTTCTAACCAAAATGCTGCTGGTACAATCGGTGGTGGTGATATCGGTGCTACAGAAACTAACCCTTCTGTATTAAACGACACACCTGCTGGTACTTATGTTTCTGCAACTGGTCAAACTACTGCACAAGGCGAAGCACTTGGCGACAGTGGTGCAAACCAATTTGCTGAAATGGCATTCTCAATTGAGAAGCACACTGTTACTGCTGTAACTCGTGCTCTTAAAGCAGAATACACAATGGAACTAGCACAAGACCTTAAAGCAATCCACGGATTAGATGCTGAGCAAGAATTAGCAAACATCTTATCTGCTGAAGTTCTTGCTGAAATTAACCGAGAAGTTGTAAGAAACATTTATGTTTCTGCTGTAATCGGTGCACAAACTAACACTACTACTGCTGGTATCTTTGATTTAGATACTGACTCTAATGGTCGTTGGTCTGTTGAGAAGTTCAAAGGTCTAATGTTCTCTCTAGAGAGAGATGCTAATGCAATCGGTCAACAAACTCGTAGAGGAAAAGGTAATATTATCTTATGTTCTGCTGATGTTGCCTCTGCATTACAAATGGCAGGTGTATTAGATTACACTCCTGCGTTAAACAACAACCTAAATGTTGATGACACTTCATCTACATTCGCTGGTACTTTAAATGGTCGTTACAAAGTTTATATCGATCCATATGCTGCTAACATATCTGCAGACCAGTACTATGTTGTTGGTTACAAAGGTACATCGCCTTACGATGCTGGTATGTTCTATTGCCCATATGTCCCACTACAAATGGTGAGAGCAGTTGGTGAGAACACTTTCCAACCTAAAATTGGATTCAAAACAAGATACGGAATTGCTGCAAACCCATTCCATACTGGAACTGTTGCTGCTTCTGCATCTGGTGCGATCTCAATTACTGGTAACACAAATAAATACTACAGAAGAGTGAAAGTATCTAACTTAATGTAAGATAACTCTACTATCAAGTATTGAATTAAGAGGAACTTCGGTTCCTCTTTTTTTTTGCCTGTCTAAATATAGTAAATAATACTTGACAAAACTCGTCCAATCAGATATAATTGTCATCATATAAGTGAAATAAGGAGATTTATTTTGAAAATATTAGTTCCAGTACACCAGTTTAATAACTTTGGTGGTATTATTAATCATACTGAGCAACTGATTGCAGGTCTAAAAGATTTGGGGCATGAGGTAACATTTGCCTTCTTAAAACCTACTGCTCAGAAACCCAAACCAGTTAATATTGAGATGCCTGAGGGATACGAACTTGGTGCTGGTACAGGTTTACCAGTACATCAGGGGAAAGGTTGGATTACTAACTACTATTCATTTCTTAATAAAGATAGTATCGATAGTTTTGTTAAGATGGCAAACGAACATGATATAGTTATCTGGGAAAGTATATTTGGATTTAAAAATAAAAACTCTGAAGAAAACAAAGATTGGTTACCAATGATTGAACAAGTTACTTCTAAACAAGTAATGATTGTTCACGATGGTAATCTTCGTAAGTTATATCCATGGGTATATAAATTTAAAAATCATATACAAGGTGTTGCTTGTGTACATGTATCAGCATATGAGTCAGGTAAAGCAATGGATATTCCTAGAGCAATGATACTTAATCCTCAAGAGATTGGTGATGTAAATGCTGATATAAATTTTGAGAATCGTAAAAGAGTAATACTATCTCCTCAAACTTTTAAAAGGTGGAAACATGTAGATGATTTAGTTGCTTCTGTTCCTTATATAAATGATTGTGAAATAAAAGTAGCAGGTGATGGTATAGAAAGAAATTATATGACATCTATTGATAAGTGTAAACCAGAGTATCATTGTAACAGAGATAAAGATCCAGATGCTAGTGAAGATCGTTTGGGTAAAAAGATATGGGACAATGCTACTGACACAGGTATGGAGTATCTTGGTTTCATAACTGAAACTGAAAGAGATAACATACTAAAAGAATCTTTGTTTCTTATAGATCCTTCATGGTCTAGAACTTATGGTGAACACTTTAATAGAACTATCGTTGATGCAATGAAAACTGGAACAGTTCCTATTGCTATCAATTTAGGAATCGCACCTGATGAAGATGGTGTTGGTTCTTTATTTAAACCAAACGAAAACTATTTAATGCTTAAATATAACTATACTGCTAAACAGTATGGCGATATGATTAATAAGTTTTTAGATATTCCTCAAAAAGTATATGAGAAAATTGCTACTACTAACTTTCAGTTAATTAAAAAGTTTGATAGAAGAAAAATTGCTCAAGATTATATTGACCTTGCTAATGGTAAGGTATGTGGAGAGAAACATGAAGTATCACCATCACCAAATCCTATCTTCGTTAAAAATGGTAACGAAATGTGGGATAGTCATTTTGAAGTTGAAGAAACCTCTTCACTTGAAAGTTTCTTTGGTTAATCTGTTTTTAATCTCTTATAAATAAGAGTATGGCATATAATAAAACAATAGACAGACAACCAACTAAGTTAGACTATTCAGCACCAACTCAGTTTAGGTTCACAATCACACAACTACCAAAAGTTGAATACTTTACTGTTGCAGCAAATATTCCTGGAATTAATTTAGGGGAAGTAACAGTCGCATCTCGTTTTAAAGATATTCCTATGTTAGGAGATGTGTTAGTATATGAAGATTTGACAATTACATTTATAGTAGATGAATTTTTAGAAAACTATATTCAATTACATGAGTGGTTAACAGGTATAGGATTTCCTAAAAGCACTAAACAGTTTAGAGATTTTAGACAAACAACTTCTAATAGTCCTACAACAACTCTTGGTACAAGAACATTAGCAGATAATGCATCGGCAGGTAGTGATATTGGTGACCCAAGACCATCAACTGCTGAACGAGGAATGTTTGGTGATGCTACTATGACATTACTAACAAATAAAAATAATCCAGCAGTGGAAGTTAGATTCCAAGATCTATTCCCTGTTTCTTTGGGCGAGTTAAGTTATACACAAAATGCTACAGATGTAGAATACTTAACAGTTGAGGCAACTTTTAAATATAAACTATATGAAATACACACCTTATAAATAAGGTAGTACAATATATAATGCGGAGTTATTATGACACTTGATGAGTTAAAAGCACAGGTCGCAAAAGATCTAGTGATAAATGATGAAAGACTTGATACCGAATCTTTGAGAAACCAAGAACTTTATTCTAAGTATCTTCAAATCAAAACAAACTTTGAATTACTTTTATATCGTGCGAAAGGCGATTACAAAGTATTGTATCGAGAAAAATGGGAATACTATGGTGGTAAAGCAGACGCAAAAGTTTATGCCACTAAACCATTTGACCTTAAAATATTAAAATCAGATCTTAGTATATACATCGAATCAGATGAAGATATTATTGCAGCAGAACATAAAATAACATATCTTGAAACAACTGTCAAGTATATAGATGGTGTATTGCGTTCAATACAAAGTAGAGGATGGGATATTAAAAATGCTATATCTTGGAAGTCCTTTGAGGCAGGTATGATGTAATGGTAAATGTATTTGATAATTTCTTAGAACACCATGTTGCTGAACTTATAGATCTACAGATGCGAGAAGTACATTGGAAATATGATTATGATAGTAAACCAAAAGGAACTCAAAAACATTGGCATGTATTTTGTGGGCATAAGATAGATGTTGTACCAGATGAATATAATTTCATAGTTCCTATATGGGAAAAGATTAGAGCAACTTGTAATGTGGAATTAGAACGAGTATATCTAAACGCACATACATTTGGTATAGAACCACATGTACACAGAGATGATGGTGATGTTACTATGATATATTATCCTAGATTAGATTGGAAAGAAGAGTGGGGTGGGGGAACTGCTATCTATAATAATGAGGTAACAGAGATAGATAGACACTTTGTAAATAAAGGTAATAGATTGATTATGTTTGATGCTAATTTACCACATCAAGCACAACCAATTAGTAGAGAATGTTATCAACTGAGAACTTGTGTAGTATTTAAAACGAACTGGATGTAATAATGACAGTAAAGTATTATGATTATGTACAAAAGTATGTTCATTTTTATGAAGATGTAATATCGATAAAAGATTGTCACACATTAATGAACGCAGAGTTTGCTTATAAACCATCAAAGTATGCAACGCACAAGTCAGAAAGTCCTCGTAGTGAAGAAAGAGTAAAAATGGACGATGCTTGGATAGGTGAGAACGATGAGCATTATAATTTAATTAAATCATCGTTTGAGTTTGTAATTAAAGAATATCAAAAAGCATATAAAAATTGTATCATTAAAAACACAACACCATTTAGAATTAATCGCTATTCAGTTGGTGGGTTTATGTCAGAACATTGCGATAATATACATCACAGTCATGGGCAAACATATGGATACCCACAATTATCAGCATTGTTATTTTTAAATGACGATTATGAGGGTGGTGAATTTATGGTTAACAATCTTGCTTATCCAAGAAAGAAAGGTTCAGCAATTATATTCCCTTCTAATTTTATGTACCCACATCAAGTAACAGAGATAAAAAAAGGAACACGATGGAGTATAGTGACATGGTTGATGTAAAAGAGCATTTAGTATTTCCAACTGTTATTAATGAATTTAAGTATGATATGCCCAGAGAAGAAAGAGATTACATTTTTTATCTTTCAGACTTATCAGACAACTGGCAAACTGCTGATAACCTACATACAAAAACAGAAGTTCAAAAGTTTACAGATTGTATACAAGAAACTTGTGAAAATATATTATCATATCAAAGATACGAATACGATAAAGTAGAAATAACTGGTATGTGGGCAAATGGTTTA
>Ga0228666_1001382_pt1 | contig 10683 bp, 8 predicted proteins | sample 80DmetaG_FD_182702 | JGI IMG/M metagenome (GOLD analysis project Ga0228666, IMG submission 182702) | Seawater microbial communities from Monterey Bay, California, United States - 80D | ecosystem: Environmental > Aquatic > Marine > Coastal | place: USA: California | collected 2016-10-11 | reverse complement strand
CATCGATTGCAGTCATGGGCATAACACCCACTTCTTCAATAATGGTTTGGTCAATTTCTGGATTAAATTTGCCTTTAGTTGGCAAACTAACATATAGTGCTGGCTTTCTAAAGTATTTGTTCAGCGGGTTGTCGGTCATCATTAATTCCTTGGATTGATAAATACACTTATAATAAAACTTAAAGTGTTATATACGTATATTTAGACATATTATAAACTACGTAGTTTAACTTGTCAAGAGGTATTTTGAATGGCTGAAGGAAATGTTTACATTGAAGGTATTGATCCTTCCATCCCGGGATGGGCAACTGAGACTACTATGGCTCAGATACGTCAAATATTGGCAACAATATCTGGTAACTCGGCTGAGACAAGCACAGCATTAGATAAAATTTATACAAGCGAGAGCGGAGACGCTCAAAAACAGTATAAGATATTGCATGATACGTTAGGTGCAGTTAGGACACAATCACAAGAGACTGCAAAAGCCACACAAAAAGAACAGCAAGAAAGTGCAAAAAATACAATTCATCAAAACAAAATAGCTGGATTTTTTGAAACACTTATAAGACAAAACGAAACACAAGCAAATATTTTAAAAACTACCGCAGAAAGACAGCGTGAATTAGCAATTAACAAAAATATCACTGCACAAGGCGGCGATATGACTGATGCTACGACCAGAGAACTGGCAGGCATGAAATACGATGAAGAAGCATTAGCAGAAAGATTTAAAGAAGCAGGCAAAGTCGTATCAAGAGCGGCAGTAGGAATTTTAGCAACGACTAAAGCTATTAACAGCTTTATGGGACAACAAACAGAAGACAGATTTAACATGGCACAAGAAATTAGACAATCGGGTCTAATGGCAGGCCTTTCAGATGTAGAGTCTGGTCTTACAAGTATGTCTAAAATGATACACGAAAACAATTTCACATTAGGTGAAGCGGCAGAATTTACAAAACAGTTTTCAAGGTCTGTTGGTATTGTAGGAGTTAAATCATCTTTGGAATTCGCAAGTTCTTTGCAGAAAGCACGTAGTGAAGGCGGACTTGCTATGACAGCCGAATTCGGACTTGAGTTTGGAGAAATAACTTCATTGGCAGGTGAGTACTTAGACTCATTAAGAAATATGGGTGTACTTGACAGAATGAGTCAACAGCAATTACGTGATGGTATGGACGATTTCATGTCAGGCGTTTCGTCAACTGCAAATGTTTTAAAAATAAACTTAGAAGATGCGGCTAAGATGATTTCGCAAACTCTACAACGTGACGATGTAACATCAAGATTGGTTACGATGGATCCTAATAGAGCAAACGCTATTAGAGAAACTATTGGCTCAGCGGGAATGTTAGAAGGTACATTGGGACAGGCAGTTATTGAAAGAATGGCGGCAGGAAGCCAAGGTGCATTTGTACGTGAGCAATCATTCCAACAGTTAAGTGGTACAGGTATTGGTAAAGAATTACTTCCAATTGTAGAGCGTCTTGCGATGGCAGGCGAACAAGGACCAGAGGCATTTCAAACTGCTATTGCTGATTTGTCTCCCGATATTCAAGGCATTATTGCAAGTGCAAGTCAAGAAGGCAATCGTGCAGTTTTACAGACAGACCAATTTTTGCAGTCAATGATTGCAGATTTGTCTCGTCTTAGAGCAACGGTTGAAGATGCAGATAAAGGACCAACTGGCCCATCAGAAGCAGACAAGGCTGTGCTAGAAGGAATTGATACAAGAAGACAGGCGGTAGTTGCCCTTGAACAAGTACTTGACGAACAGGTTAAAGGTTTTACATCTATATTAGGCGAACAAAATACTGCAAATAAAGCCTTATTGGCAGAAGCAGTAGAATTTGCAAACACATTTAGTCCACTAGCATCAACAGTAACACTACTAACTGGTAAATTTGATGTTGCGGTAACTGACCTACAAACAAGTTTGTTAAGTGCTGGCACAAGTATTGTCGATTGGGCAAACAAAATAGTGGGCGCTGAGGTTTCTGAAAGCCAGACAGATAGTAGTAATGAAACAAGAGACATACAAACGGCAACAGATTCTACGTTAGAAACAGGCAGAGAAGTTCTAAATCAAAATGATTTAACCAAGGACGACCGAAACATTATTAAAAGAGTATTTACTGATACCGATGCTGAAAATATGTTTGATAAAATCAATAGTATACTGCTAACTGAAGGACCAAATAAAAGCGAAGATATCGCAGATGATTTAAAAGATTTGACTAAACTACTTGGTTTGTTTAAGCCAGGTGAAGAATACGGCGAAACTCAGGCGGCACAATTACGAGCAGTTATGGAAGCAATCGGAACTACAGATGCGTCAAAGACTGAGGAAGGCCAAGAAAATATGAGATTAATGATACAAGCATTAGAAAACCTAGAAACCAAGTATACAAGCATTAATCCTGGGTCTTATTTTGGAAGAGACAACGTTGAAAATGCGGCAGAGAAAGATGCAGTATTAATTGAATTACGTAATCTAGTGAATGCGTTAAATAATAATTAAAGGAAGAGTATTGACAAACATATCAAATTATGATAGTATTAACTCTAAGGAATAAAAAATGAGCTGGAAAAAATATTTTAAAACATACGACGGAATGCCCGAAAAGATGCCACGTTCATCTGGTGGGGGATATGCCGGCGATGCAGATACCAAACGATATAGTAGTTGGTTACCTGAGGTTTATCAGGGACAACCTAATCGTGTACAAAGATATGGTCAATATGACCAAATGGATTTAGATAGTGAAGTGAATACTGCATTAGATACTATTGCAGAATTTTCTACATTGAAAAACGAATATAGTAAACTTCCTTTTCATGTTGAATATAATCAAGATTCAAGCGAAACAGAAAATGATATTATTCAAAAATCACTAAGACAATGGTGTTCTCTTAATAAAATTAATAAGAGAATGTTCCGTATCTTTAGAAACACAGTCAAATTCGGAGACCAAATATTTGTTCGTGACCCGGAAACATATAAACTTTTTTGGGTAGATCCAGCTAAAATCGAAAAAGTTATTGTTAACGAAGGCAAAGGCAAAAAAATTGAAGCATACTATATTAAAGATTTAGATATTAATCTACAGAGCCTTAATATTACTGCCGATACAACTAAACTATTACAAACACAAACAGGTCTTACAGGAGCACCTAATATTAATGCGAACACTACACAAGGCTATACAGCCGGCGGCGCTGGTGGTAGTAGATTTGTGTCAGACCAAACATCAACGCCAGTTGATGCAAAGCATATTGTTCATATTTCATTAAGTGAAGGTATCGATGGCTTCTGGCCTTTTGGCAACTCAATACTTGAACCAGTGTTCAAAGTTTATAAACAAAAAGAATTATTAGAAGATGCTATTCTGATTTATCGTGTTCAAAGAGCACCAGAACGTAGAGTATTCTATATCGATGTTGGTAACATGCCAACACACAAAGCAAGAGCCCACTTAGAACGTATCAAAAGTGAAATTCATCAAAGACGTATTCCAAGTAAAACAGGTGGCGGTCAGAATATCACAGATAGTGCATACAATCCACTATCTATTATGGAAGATTACTTCTTTGCTCAGACGGCTGAAGGTCGTGGTTCTAAAGTTGAGACACTACCTGGTGGTGAAAACTTAGGACAGATTGATGATTTGAAATACTTCAATGATAAGATGATGCGTGGACTTAGAGTTCCACCAAGCTATCTAGGTAGCTTAGACAGTGACGGTAACGGCTACAATGATGGTCGTGTAGGTACTGCATTCATTCAAGAATTTAGATTTACTAAGTTCTGTGAACGTTTACAAGCATTAGTATGTGAAGACTTGGACAGAGAGTTTAAGATGTTCATGAAGCACAGAGGTGTGGTTATTGAAAGTTCTTTGTTTGACTTGAAATTTAATCCTCCACAAAACTTTGGTAAGTATCGTCAAGCAGAAGTAGACCAAGTTATGATGAATGTATTTACTGCAATCGAAGGCGCAGAGTATGTAAGTAAGCGTTTTGCAATGAAACGTTTCTTGGGATTATCTGATGAAGAAATCATGGAAAACGAAAAGTTATGGCATGAAGAAAAAGGCACTGGCGACCCACAAGACGCAGACGGACTTAAATCAGTAGGGGCAAGTGTTCCCGGCGGTGAGTTTGAAGGCGGCGAACCAGAGTTTGATGAAACGGATGCAGAGACAGATGAAGAAGGTTCACCAATAAGTGGCGCGGAAAATTCCGAAGAAACAGACGAAATCGATCCAAACGTATAAATAGATATAGTCAACGGAGTTTTTAAATGAAGTATAGTGATATCAATGAAAATTATTCACCTGATAGGGATGAACATAATAGCATAGAATTAGATGATACAAGAAAAAATCGTCTAACACTTACTCACCTTAATGACCTACGTAAGATGCGTGAATATAGAAAAGTACAGAATTCAGAAGCAAAAGAACGACTAAGCACTCAATATGGTGGTAGTTCTGATGCATCTGCTGAGCCTGAACTATAATATTTAAGTGTCAATAAATGTCTGAAAAGACAGTTAAATGAGTACATAAGTGATTGACATACTTTGTTAAATAACTTATATCACAAAATGGCTTGAAAAAATAGCCGTTTTGTTGCATTTCCTTAATAAACCCTCAAAACCTCTATAAATACATTTGAAACAATAGAAGTGTTTCTACAACCTTGCCACATCAAGCGACTTTGCAAACGTGGCGATTATAGAAGATAAGGAGATATAATATTATGTCAGACAAAAGTACATTAGAGAACGTACTAGAACTTCTAATCAACGAGGAAAAAGACGCCGCAGAAAACATGTTGCATGACTTTATTGTAGCAGAGGCTCGTAGGATCCATGAAGAACTTCTTAACGATAGTGACGAAGTTGTAGAAGAAGACCTTGAGGATATAGACGAATCTGAGGCCGAGACTGACCAAGTTGAGGAAAACGAAGAACTAGAGGAAGTATCATTGGAAGATGGCGAAGCTATCGAAGATGACGCATCCGAAATAGAAAATGAAGAATTCTATGATGCAGACGAATCATCAGAAGATGAAGCAGAAGAAGACCTAGAAATGGGTGATGAAGAGGCTCCAGCTGAGGATATGGAAGCACGTGTAGATGACCTAGAGTCAAATCTAGCGGATCTTGAAGCGGAATTCGAAAAAATTATGTCAGGTGAAGGCGATGACATGGAAGATGAAGCAGACGAAGAAATGGATGTGGAAGATGACATGGAAGAAGCAACTGAAATTGAAGCTGTTGAAGAAGAAGCAGTAGATGAATCAGATGAACTAGAACTTGATTTAGAAGAATCAGAAGACGAAGCAGAAGCAGATGAAGACAAGTTGGACGAGTATGTTACTCCGGCAACAGCGTCAACAGGCGACAATGGTGACAACACAGCATCAACAGTCAATGCAAATGCAAAGCGTCCTGGTGACGATTCAAATGCAAAACCAGTAGGCCAAAACGATGGTAACACATCAGGCGGCAAAGGTGATGCACCAAAAGATATGTCAACAGGTAACGTAAACGTATCTGGAAACAGTAAAGCACCTGCAATGAGCCCGAAATCGGCTTCTGAAGGTGATAACGGCGCTAACACTAAATCAGTTAGTAGCTAAAACTTTGGAGATAACCAATGACCGTTCTTATTGAAAGACTATCCCACAAACAAGCGAATGTGAAATCACGTATCGTGGAAGGTGAGGACGGCGGAAAAAACATGTTCATGGAAGGCATTTTCGTTCAAGGTAACGTTAAGAATGCTAACCAAAGGGTATATCCTGTAGCTGAAATTACTAGGGCAGTTGAATCTGTACAATCTAAAATCAGCGAAGGTTTCCCAGTATTAGGTGAATGTGACCATCCGCCAGAATTAACTGTCAATGTAGACAGAGTATCACATATTATTGAGAATATGTGGATGGATGGGCCGAACGGATATGGTAAACTTAAAATTGTTCCTACACCCATGGGTAACATTATCAGAACATTAATCGAATCAGGTGCCACGCTAGGTGTCTCATCTCGTGGTTCAGGTGAAGTTGGTCACGATGGGAATGTGAAGAATTTTGAGATTGTCACTGTAGACATCGTAGCACAACCAAGTGCTCCAGATGCCTACCCGAAGGCAATCTACGAAGGTTTAATGAACATGCGTGGTGGTTACCAAACTTGGCAACTAGCACAGAATGTACAAACAGACAAGGTCGCTCAAAAATACTTGTCAGAACAAATCGTTAAGTTCATTAATGAACTTAAACTATAACAGGAGAAGCAACAATGGCAACAGAAATCCTTGCTAATCTTTTAGAGTCAGGTGCCCTATCCGAAGAGGCTGGCGCACAAATTAAAGAGGCTCTTGAGACAAAACTAAATGAAGCAAGAGAGGAGATTACAGCCGAGTTGCGTGAGGAGTTCGCACAAAAGTTTGAACACGACAAATCAGTGATTGTAGAAGCTATGGATAACATGCTTAATACATCAATTAAAGCTGAAATGGCAGAGTTTAAAACAGACCGTGAACAACTTATCGCAGAACGAGTTGCATATAAGAAAGCAATTTCTGAACATGCAAAACTCCTTGAAAAATTCATTACTTCTCGTTTAGCGACCGAAGTTAAAGAACTACAGGCAGACAGGGCTAAAGTTAACGAAAATCTACAGGAAACTAAGAAATTCGTTGTTAAACAACTAAGCCGTGAACTATCTGAGTTCCATAATGATAAACGTGAATTAGTTAACACTAAAGTACGTTTGGTAGCAGAAGGCAAAAATATTCTTAACAAGACTAAAGAATCGTTTATTAAACGTTCAGCGGAACTTGTTGAAAATACAATTAAGAATTCTTTACGTTCAGAAATGAAAGCGTTAAAAGAAGATATCGTACAAGCTAAAGAAAATGAGTTTGGACGTAAGGTCTTTGAAGCGTTCTCAGGCGAATTTATGGCTTCACAATTAAATGAAGGCACAGAAGTAGCTAAAGTGAACAAGAAACTTAACGAATCTGCTAACAAGGTTGCAGAACTTGAAAAAGTGATAGCTGATAAAGATGCGGACATTGAAGGCGCTAAGAAAACTCAACGTATACTAGAAGACAAGATGAACAGAAAAGAAGTTCTATCTGGTTTACTAGCACCGTTAGGTAAAGAAAAAGCAACAGTAATGTCTGATTTATTAGAGTCAGTAAAAACTTCAAATCTACAAACAGCATTTAAAAAATATCTACCAGCTGTTTTGGATGAGAAAAACGTTTCTACAAAAGAAACAAAAACATTAACAGAAGGCAAAGTGACTGAAAGAACTGGTGACCGTGGGGTAGCAACACACGTAGAACCACAGTCGTCAGGAAGCGATGCCGAAATAATTCAGCTTAAGAAATTGGCTGGATTGAATTAACCAGGATAATATCAGGAGAATAAAAGATGGAAAATCTTTTTGAAGGAAATAACTGGGACGGTACACGTGATGCACTACTAGAAGGTCTAGAAGGCACAAAACGTGATACAATGTCCGCAGTTTTAGAAAACACTAAAGTAGCACTTAATGAAAGTGCAACTGCTGGTGCAACACAGGCTGGTAACATCGCTACTCTTAACAAAGTGATCCTACCAGTTATCCGTCGTGTAATGCCAACAGTAATTGCAAACGAAATCATCGGCGTACAGCCAATGACAGGCCCAGTAGGCCAAATTCACACTCTAAGAGTACGTTACGCAGAAGCAAAAGCTGGCGTGGCGGCAGGTGATGAAGCACTAAGCCCATTTGATATTGCTAACGCATATTCAGGTGACGCGGCAGGGGCTCCGGCTTCTACAGCATCACTAGAAGGTGAAGCAGGATCAAAAATGTCAATTCAAGTTCTAAAGCAAACAGTTGAAGCGAAAACTCGTAAACTGTCTGCACGTTGGACTTTCGAAGCGGCACAAGACGCTAACTCAATGCACGGTTTAGATATCGAAGCTGAAATCATGGCGGCATTAGCAATGGAAATCACTGCTGAAATCGACCAAGAAATCTTAGGCTCACTATCTGCACTTGCAACAACAGGTGGCACATATGACATGTCAGCATCTTTCACAGGTACACCAACGTTTATCGGTGACAGACATGCCGTACTTGCGACATTAATCAACCAACAAGCTAACCTAGTAGCACAGCGTACAAGACGTGGCGCGGCTAACTGGGCAGTTATCTCACCATCAGCACTAACAGTTCTACAATCTGCAACTACATCAGCATTTGCACGTACAACTGAAGGTACTTTTGAAGCACCAACTAATACTAAGTTCGTAGGTACTCTAAACAGTACTATGAGAGTATATGTAAACACATATGCATCAAACGATGACGTATTACTAGGCTACAAAGGTCAAGGCGAAATCGATGCGGCGGCGTTCTATTGCCCATACGTACCGTTAATGTCATCAGGCGTTGTGGTAGATCCAAGTTCATTCGAACCAGTAGTGTCATTTATGACTCGTTACGGTTATGTTGAACTAACAAACACTGCATCATCTCTAGGTAATGCGGCAGACTACGTTTCTAAAATCGCAGTCTCAAATCTAGCATTCGTATAATTTTTTATACAAATTAGATTACAAGAAAGCCGGGATTTATTCCCGGCTTTTTTTATGGCTAAAAAACCATGAATTCTGATAAATACAATTAGATAAGAAACCTAATCGTTTGAGAGAGAATTCATATGGCAGAGCAAATTAAATTCGGTGACAGATTATTTCTAAAAGGTGAAAAACTGATTTTAGATTCTGTTGCAAACGCAGTAATTAAACCTAAAAATGGTGTACTAGAAATTGATGGTGATTTACGTGTATTAGGAGCCACAACTACAGTAGATTCAGAAACAGTAAGTGTTGCTGATCCATTTATGCTATTGAATGGAGACTTAACAGGTTCTGCTACCGAAGATGTTGGTATTGAGATTAATAGAGGAACAGATGACAACAAGAAGTTTGGTTGGGACGAAACCTCTGGTAAATTTTCAACGTTCAGTGATGATTTTAAAACAGGCGCTATTGAAGGAACTGATATTGCACTTACGGGTGCATTAGTAGGTGATATAAATTCAGAAAACGGTGATGTAATAATTGATGTAACTGGAAACGGCACAGTAGATATTAACTCGGGTAATATTGATGGCACTGTTATTGGTGCAACTGCACCAGCACAAGCAACATTCACTACTATAACTGGTGATGGTACTGCGATTACAAATGTTCTAACAAATTATGATACAGATGATTTGACTGAAGGTACAAATCTTTATTATACAGATGCAAGAGCAAGAGCGGCTATCAGTATGAATGCTGGTAGTGAATTGACGTATGATCCAGCAACTGGTGTAATATCTTTTTCAGGAAATTATTACCAAGATTCAGATGCTAGACAGGCAATCAGTGTAACAGGTAATGAAATAGGTTATGACAATACAACTGGTGTTATTAGTTATGATGCTCCTACAGACTTTGGTCTATTGACAGACACAACTGTTATTTCAGGAAGCACTGGAGGCTCAACAGGCACTAGTCTACCGACTAATGTTGGTTCTTTTTACAATGATGCAGGGTATGTCACACAGAGTTATCAAGGCTTTGCCGCAGATTGGCAAGCAGATGATGTTACAAATTTGAATGCGGCAAATACGTATACAGAAGGCCGTATAAATGATGTGGTAGATGTTGCACCAAATCAATTAAACACATTAAAAAAGATAGCGGCATCAATAAACAATGATGATGATTACAACGGAACACTGCAAACACAGATAAGCACGTTAGCAGTAGCAAGTAATTTGGCAACAGTGGCTACATCGGGTAGTTATAATAATTTAATAGATAAACCGAATGTCCCTACAGCTATAAGTGATTTACCAAATGATAGCGGTTATTTGACTTCCGGAGATTTACCAACGAACCATATGGTAAATGATGCCAATAATACAGTAGCAGGCTCTATAACACCATTAACTGATGCAACATATAGTTTGGGCAGTCCATCAAAAAGATGGGAATTTGTTCACGGCGAAACGATTGAAGCCACTTATGCCGACCTTGCAGAACGTTACGAAGCTGATGCTATTTACGAACCAGGAACTGTCCTTATATTTGGCGGAGATAAAGAAGTCACTAAGACCGATGTGCCCGCAGATTACAGAGTGGCAGGCGTTGTAAGTACTAATCCAGCTTATAGAATGAATGCAGAAGCAGGCACAGATGATACACACCCTTACATTGCATTGCGTGGTAGAGTACCATGTCAAGTAATTGGACCAGTTAAAAAAGGTGATTTAATGGTAACGTCTAGTGTCAAAGGTCATGCAAAAAGTGTTGCTGGTGTTGATATGGGACGTGCAGTTTTTGCCAAATCCTTAACGACGGAGTCCTCTGAAGGCTCTAAAATTATTGAAGTAGTAATACTTTAATAATTAAATACATACAGTCAAATATCCACTATCTTAGATAAATAAGAGTAGATTACACTTAACCCAATTCAGTGTAGTTTATAATAAATCGATTTTTTATAGACGGGAGAATATAATATGGCGGCATATGCAATACAGTTCCGTCGTGGTACAACGACACAACACTCATCATTTACTGGCCTAGTAGGTGAAGTTACGGTCGATACAGACA
>Ga0228666_1001367_pt1 | contig 10792 bp, 10 predicted proteins | sample 80DmetaG_FD_182702 | JGI IMG/M metagenome (GOLD analysis project Ga0228666, IMG submission 182702) | Seawater microbial communities from Monterey Bay, California, United States - 80D | ecosystem: Environmental > Aquatic > Marine > Coastal | place: USA: California | collected 2016-10-11 | reverse complement strand
GGGCTCATCGACCGACTTATTGAAAATAAGAGAAAAAATTACATTGGCGGTGCGCCTGCGACTTGAGGCAATTGCGGATAAGGAGGCGGTGAGGCGCGCCACTTCGCTCTTTGCTTTGCCGCAACATGCGGGCGAGGGAGCCAAGTTGATATGGGGAACGGCCGATGACATTTGGGATGTCTTGCAAGACAGCTCGCGTGATGTGAATTGGTATTCAAAGCGCGCGACCTTAAGCGCTGTCTATGGTGCAACGGTGTTGTTTTGGCTGGGCGATGAGAGCCCGGGCCATGCGGCGACCTGGGCGTTTTTGGATCGGCGCATTGAAAATGTCATGCAAATCGAACTGGCCAAGGCAAAGATTCGCGACAACAAGCCTTTGAGTGCCGCTTTGGCGGGGCCGCTATGGCTTTTGGGAAAAATCAAGGCCCCCCAAATGCGCGATGATTTGCCCGGCCGGGCGTCTAAGTTTTAGTCTGCAATTTTGTAAAGGAGGGCACCTATGTCCCAAATGACGGCTGTTGAAATAACGGCGCCCGGCGCAGCTGACGTGTTGCAAGTCACCACGCGCCCCCGTCCGCGCGCAGGTCATGGGCAGGTGGTGATTGCCTTGGCTTATGCCGGGGTCAATCGGCCCGATGCGCTACAGCGTGCCGGCCTTTATAACCCACCTGCAGGTGCCAGTGATCTGCCGGGGCTGGAGGGGGCAGGGATCATTGCCGAAGTGGGTGCGGGCGTGACCGAATGGGCCGTCGGCGATGAGGTTTGTGCGCTCTTGCCCGGAGGCGGATACGCAGAGTTTGTCGCCACCTCGGCCCACCACTGCTTGCCTATTCCGCGTGGCTTGAGCCTGAAGCAAGCCGCTTGCCTGCCGGAGACCTATTTCACCGTCTATTCCAATGTGTTTCAGCGCGGCGCGTTGCAGGCTGGAGAAAAATTTTTGGTGCATGGCGGCTCATCAGGCATCGGAACAACGGCCATTCAATTGGCGGATTTATTCGGGGCTAGGGTCTTTGCGACCGCTGGATCAGAGGCAAAATGCCAAGCGTGCAAGGACCTTGGGGCAGAGCGGGCGATAAATTATCGCCATGAGGTCTTTGAGGAGGTGCTTAAAGCCTATGGGGGTATGAACCTCATTCTTGATATGGTCGGCGGATCCTATATTCAGCGCAATCTCAAATCCCTGGCCGATGACGGGCGTTTGGTACAGATCGCCTTTCTGCAAGGGCCGAAGGTGGAGCTTAATTTGGTGCAAATGATGACCCGCCGTTTGACGTTGACGGGCTCAACCCTGCGACCGCAAAGTGATCTGGCCAAGGCTAAAATTGCGCAGGCCTTGCATGATGAGGTCTGGCCGCATCTGGCGGCTGGCCGCATTGCCCCGATCCTCGACAGCACATTTCCGCTGGCTGAGGCCCATAAGGCCCATGCGCATATGGAAGCCAGCCAGCATATCGGTAAAATCGTTTTGGAAATTTGAGCTCCGCGCATTGATCATAAATAAGGGCTGATGGTCCTGCGGGGGCTTTCCCTTTCCTGCGCAAGGGATTATACAGCTTTCAAGTTCCCCAAACATGGTAACTCGTCCCGCCAAAACCCGGGACCGCCGCGAGGCGTTGAGGAAGCTATGTCTGGGATTAAAGTTTAGGATGGAGGCCGAAATGGCAAAACCAATTATGGCAAAGGCCACCGCAGTTTGGCTGGTGGATAATACAACCCTCAGCTTCAAACAAATCGCTGATTTCGTTGAAATGCATGAGCTTGAAATTCAAGGCATTGCCGATGGGGATGTGGCTGCGGGCGTAAAAGGCTTCGATCCAATTGCCAACAATCAGTTGACACAAGAAGAGCTGGATAAGGCGCAGGCCGATCCAGCGCATAAGCTGACTTTGAAGTATTATGCCGCCGCTGTCGGAGAAGAAAAACGCCGTGGTCCGCGCTACACGCCGCTGTCCAAGCGTCAAGACCGCCCAGCGTCGATCCTTTGGTTGGTTAAGTTCCACCCGGAGCTTTCTGATGGTCAAATTTCGAAACTTGTTGGGACAACAAAGCCCACCATTCAGGCCATCCGCGAACGGACCCATTGGAATATTACCAACATCAACCCGATTGATCCGGTGGCCTTGGGCCTGTGTAAGCAGTCAGAGTTGGATGCTTTGGTGCAAAAGGCAAATGCCAAGAAATTGCGTGATGGTGAGGCGATGTCTGACGATGAGCGCCGCCGCCTGGTCAGCACCGAGCAAAGCCTTGGAATGCCCGAAGAGCCGCGCATTCCAGCCGCTATTTCAGGGCTGGAAACCTTCACCCTGGCCGATGCGCCAGAGGAGGAGGAAGACGAGCGTCAGCATGGTGATTTGTTGGATGCCAACAGTTTCTTCAATCTGCCAAGCGGCGATGGTGAAGAGCAGCCGGGTTGAATTGAGACTCTTAAATACAACACCAATAAAGGCGGCTTCGGCCGCCTTTCTCCTTTTGCCGATGCAGAGGTCTTGCTTAAAGCGTTTTGCGTGCCCTGAGGGCCGCCGTGATCGTCCCATCGTCCAAATAGTCCAGCTCACCGCCAATTGGCACGCCCTGAGCGAGGGTTGAGACGCGTACATCGCCCAGTTGATCGGCGATATAATGGGCGGTGGTTTGCCCGTCGATGGTGGCATTGAGGGCTAAAATCACTTCGGTGACATTCTCATCGCGGACCCGGCGTAACAGCCGAGGAATGCGCAACTCATCGGGACCAATGGCATCGAGTGCCGAAAGGGTTCCGCCCAGCACATGATAGCGGCCCTTGAACATATGGCTGCGCTCCATGGCCCAAAGGTCAGAAACTTCCTCTACCACACAAATCTCGCCATTCTCGCGTTTGGGATTTTGGCAAATGTCGCAGGTATCGGCAGTGCCGATGTTGCCGCAATTTAGGCATTCGCGGACGGTGACGGCCACCTCAGCCAAAACATCCGCCAGAGGCGTCATCAACAGTGCACGTTTCTTGACCATATGCAGAACCGCACGCCGCGCCGAACGCGGTCCAAGCCCCGGCAGCTTGGCCATCAATTCGATCAAATGGTCGAGATCTTTGCTGCTGTTGCTCATGGATTGGGCCTAAGGGTTAAAAGGGCAGTTTCATATCCGTCGGCAGGCCAAGGCTTTGCTGCAGAGCTTTCATTTCCGATGCGGATCTGTCTGCCGCTTTGGCCTGTGCGTCTTTAATCGCCGCAAGGATGAGGTCTTCGACCACTTCTTTTTCGTTCGGATCAAAAATGCTGGCATCGATATTTAAGCCGGTCAAAACGCCCTTGGCATTTGCCGTTGCAGTCACCAGCCCGGCGCCGCTTTCGCCTGTGACCGAAATATTTGCCAGATCATCCTGCAATTGGGTCATTTTTCCCTGCATTTCCTGAGCTGTCTTCATCATTTTGGCCATATCGCCTAGGCCGCCGAGACCGTTTAGCATTGTGTCACCTCTTCTTGTGCGTGTTGTAAAAGCGGCCCGCAGCGCAGGGCTGGGGCATTGGCAGTGGATTATTCGTCGTCAAAGGGATCCCATTCATCTTCGACCTCAGGCAGGGCGTCGATCTGCGCCTCCGCCGCGATATCTTTGGCGGTGCGAATGTCACTGATCTGTGCCTTGGGAAAGGCGACTAGGACTGCTTGCACCAAAGGGTGCGCCTTGGCTTGCTCTTTGAGCTCAAGGGCGGCCGCATCGCGCAGCTCTGCGATGGTGCTTGCGCCATTGGTGCCGATAGAGACGGCCCATCTCTGCCCGGTCCAGGTTTGCAACCGGCTGCCCAGTCGTTGAGCCAGATCACGCGGGGCTTTTTCTGTCGGCTCGAATTCAATCCGGCCAGGACTATAGCTGACCAATTTTAAACTGGTTTCCACATCAACCAAGAGTTTGACGTCGCGGTGATGGCGGATCAGCTCCAACACATCCTCAAACCGAGCAAAATGCGCCAGCGTCTCTGCAGCGGGGGCCTCCGCCTGCGCGGCTGAGGCTGTGGTCCCGCTGGATCGTTGGGCCCGAGGGGCCATCGTGTCCGCGCCATAGGCTGATGGGTTGGTCGCTTGTGGGGCGGTGGCCGGGGCGCTTTGGCGCGGTCCCCCGCCCGCTCCATGAGGGGTGCCAGCGTTTTGGGGTTCTGGTGTGGGAACGGGCGTGTTTTGCAGCTTTCGGATCAATTCATCTGGCGTGGGCAGATCGGCCACATGGGTTAGGCGGATCAACGCCATTTCTGCAGCCATCATCGCATTGGGTGCCCGCCCGACCTCTTCTAGGGCGGTGAGCAGCATTTGCCACATTCGGCTTAACACGCGCATCGGCAACCGCTCTGCCATGACCAGCCCTCGGCTTCGTTCATCGGGCGAGACCGTGGGATCTTCGGCGGCCACGGGCGTGATCTTGATGACGCTGAACCAATGGCTGACCTCTGCCAGGTCGCGCAAGACCGCCATAGGATCGGCGCCGGCGGCATATTGCGCAGACAGCTCGCCCAAGGCACCTTCCGCATCCCCGCGCAAAATCAGATCGAACAGATCCAAAACCCGCCCTCGATCCGCAAGACCCAGCATGGCGCGGACCTGATCGGCTGTGGTTTCTCCAGCGCCGTGGGAAATGGCCTGATCCAGAAGCGATTGCGCATCGCGGGCCGAGCCTTCAGCGGCGCGGGTGATGAGACCCAGCGCCTCTTCTGTGATCTCGGCGCCCTCTGCTTTTGCGATTCTCTGCAGCATCGAAATCATGACATCCGGTTCAATGCGCCGCAGATCAAATCTTTGACAGCGCGACAGAACTGTCACGGGGACTTTGCGAATTTCTGTGGTGGCAAAGATAAATTTCACATGCGCAGGCGGCTCCTCCAAGGTCTTGAGCAACGCGTTGAAAGCGTTGGTCGACAGCATGTGGACCTCATCGATGATATAGATCTTGTAGCGTGCAGAGGCGGCACGATAGGCCACCGAATCAATAATTTCGCGAATATCGCCAACGCCGGTGCGGCTGGCGGCATCCATCTCCATCACGTCGACATGGCGCCCCTCCATGATGGCCGTGCAATGCTCGCAGCTGCCACAGGGGTCGATGGTTGGGCCGCTTGTGCCATCGGGACCGATGCAATTCATCCCCTTGGCAATGATGCGCGCAGTGGTGGTTTTGCCGGTTCCGCGAATGCCCGTCATGATGAAGGCTTGGGCGATGCGGTCGGCTTCAAAGGCATTGCGCAGGGTTTGGACCATAGCGTCCTGCCCAACCAAATCGGCAAAGGTCTCTGGGCGGTATTTGCGCGCCAAAACTTGATATGCAGCGGTGTCGGTCATGATATCCCTCGAATCCTGCTGGGATGCTACAGGCCGCGCCGGCATTGGTCCAGCAAACCCCGCATGGGATGCTGGCAATTTTTACCGGTGAGATGGGAGGGTGAGAGGTTGGACATCGACCCAAGTGGGGCTCGTTGTGGCTGCTTCCTTCCGGATCTGACCAGGTTGGCGAGGCACTTGCCCGCGCCAACCTCTCGTGCCCCGTATAGGGCTTTGAAATTGACATTGCAATTCATCGCTGGGGCGAATTGAATGCACGGGTGATAAAAAGTTGGGATTGAGCACATGCGCCATGCGGAAACAGTTACTTTTGGGGGCTCTGCGCTCAACCGGGCCGCAGAATTGCGCGGCCCAGAGGCCCAGGCGGACCTTCAGGCGCTGAGTTCGGCCAAAACCACCTTGTTTTGGCGTGGAAAGCCCCTAGTGCAGCTCCAGGCGGAGGGCGCGCTGGGCTTGGCTTGGCTGGAGTTGGATCACTCGGCTTTAGGCCGCGCGGCCGATTCTCTGGTCTTTTTGGGACTGAATGAGGCCAAAGAGCCGTTGTTTTTGGCGGATATCTCCATTTGGGAGCCTGAAGAGCTGCCTGAAACCTTGAATGCCTTTCTGGATCCGTCGCAGCAGGTGCATCCGGCTTTGACGAATGGCGAGTATTTCGCTGAATTACGGGCGATTATGACGCAATTGTCCGCGCGTGATGCTGAACTGGCGGCCACCGGGCGCGGGCTTTTGGAATGGCACCGCACCCATGGGTATTGCGCCACCTGTGGCGCGCCGTCTGATATGGCGATGGCGGGATGGCAGCGCAATTGCCCAGCCTGCAATCGTTCGCATTTCCCGCGCACTGATCCGGTTGTGATCATGCTGATTACGCATGGAAATAAGGTTCTGATGGGGCGTTCGCATGCCTGGCCGGACGGGATGTATTCGCTTTTGGCGGGTTTTGTTGAACCAGGTGAGACATTGGAGGCGGCTGTGCGTCGGGAGGTTTTTGAAGAATCGGGTATTCGTGTTGGGCAGGTCCGTTACCTGGCCAGCCAGCCTTGGCCCTTTCCTGCGTCTTTGATGTTTGGCTGTGCCGGCGAGGCGTTGAATGCGGATATAGTCATCGATCCCAAAGAGATTGAAGACGCGCTCTGGGTCAGCCGCGAAGAGATGTTGGACGTGTTCGAGGGGGTGCATCCTGAAATTAAACCGGCCCGAAAGGGTGCGATTGCGCATTTTCTACTGGAACATTGGCTGGCAGATCATTTAGAGTAACCCGAAGTTTTGAATAAATTGAATTAATAACATGTGTGAAAATTATTAATCCCAAGGCAGCAGATGAAGTTTTCAAGCCAAGAAGATATAGAAGCACCTGCGCAGGCGGTTTTTGCCGCCCTGTGCGATCATGAGCAGTTTCAACGTGTGATGCAGCAACGCGGCATCGCTATGCGTCGGGTGGATGATCGCCCGGAGGTGGGGCCGGGCATGGCTTGGGAGATCGATTTCAAATTCCGCGGCCGGGCGCGAAAACTGCGCTGTTTGGTGACGGAGGTGCAAGCGCCGGAGCGTTTGGGCCTATCAAACGAATCAGATGGGCTGACGGGGGATGTGGCGATTTCGGTTGTGACTTTGGCGCCAAACCGCTCCCGATTGTTGGTATCAGTTGAAATGAAGCCCAAAAACCTATCGGCGCGGCTCTTGCTGCAATCCATGCGCTTTGCGAAAGGCTCATTGGATCGGAAATTCAAATCCCGACTTCATGATTGGGCCGTGCAGATGTGCCGAAGCGGTCAGGTCAACAGCGGTTAAGGCCGGCCTGGATCGGCCGGATAGGTTCCTAACACGCGAATCATATCGGTGAAAAATGCCAGCTCATCGAAGGCGCGTTTCACCTCAGGGTCATCGGGATGGCCTTCAATATCCGCATAAAACTGTGTTGCGCGAAAGGCGCCACCCAGCATGTAGCTTTCCAATTTGATCATGTTGACCCCATTGGTCGCAAAGCCGCCCATGGCCTTATAAAGCGCGGCGGGGATGTTGCGCACTTGAAAAACAAAGCTGGTCAGCATCTTACCTCTGCGCCGTTCAGGCAGGTTTTGCGCCGACATGACCAAAAAGCGAGTGGTGTTATGGGTTTGATCTTCAACGTCTTTTTGTAAGACCTCCAAGCCATGAATGCGGCCGGCCAATTCAGAGGCCAGCGCTGCGGCGGTGCGTTCATTGCGCGCGGCAATATCGGCGGCAGCCCCGGCATTATCCGCGGCGGCTTCACCGCGGATGCCATGGGCGTCCAGAAATTTCCGGCATTGAGGTAAAATTACCAAATGCCCACGCGCCACTTTGATATCGCTCAAAGCGACGCCGGGCAGGGCCAAGAGGTTGATCCGCACGCGGACAAAGACTTCGTCATTAATGAATAGACCGCTTTCGGGCAGCAGGCGGTGCATATCGGCGACGCGTCCGTAGGTGGTATTTTCCACAGGAAGCATGGCAAATTCTGCCGCTCCTGTTTTTACCGCCGCGATGACGTCTTCGAATGTGGCGCAGGGGAGGGGCTCATGATCGGGCCGGGAGGCGACACAGGCTTCATGAGAATAGGCGCCGAGTTCTCCTTGGAAGGCTATTTTTTCGGCCATTTTGTGTCTCCTGAGCAAATTCCGCGAAAAAGGGCGTTTCGTCGCGCCATCTACACCTTGCACGACAGGGGGGGAAGGGACTAGAGGGATACAACCCAATTGTAATGATGGATCGCGACATGTTTGACACGATGACTTTGACCAAAATTGCAGCCGCCCTCTGTTCGGCTCTGCTTGTTTTTGTTCTTGGCGGCTGGATTGCTGACAAAATTTATAGCCCTGCGCACCATGGGGAATACCATGGCGTTGCTTGGATCGAAACCGATAGCGGTGAAGAAGACGACGAGGCGGAGGCCGAAGACGGCCCTATGTTGGAAGACCTCCTGGCCTCAGCTGACCTTGAGAAAGGCGCGAAAGTGTTCAAGAAATGCGCCGCTTGCCATAAATTGGAAGCGGGCGCCAATGGTGTTGGGCCGCATCTTTACGCAGTTGTTGATCGGGCCGTGGGTTCGGTTGACGGCTTTGGCTACTCCGGCAGCCTTGTGGCCGTGGCCGAGACTTGGAGCCCTGAGAACCTTGATGGTTTCCTGACCAAGCCCTCCAAATACGCGCCAGGCACGAAGATGAGTTTCAATGGCTTGTCCAAGCCCGAAGATCGCGCGAATTTAATCGCCTATCTTGAGACCATCAGCGACTAACCGCAAAGAAGATGTTGTCGCTGCAATTTTCTGCACGAAACTGCGACAGGGCTGCCGTTCGGCGGCCCTTTGTGCATTTTGGGCGCTGTGAGGGCCCGTACCGGCGCAGATTTGCCGGAAAATAATGCGCTGCCCCCTTCGCAATTGCGAAAAAACCTCTAAGTTAAACTTTGTTGGTGAGTTTGATAAAAACAGTGGGGTAAGCAGATGACTTTAGGGTTTTGTGACAGTCTGGTATTGGGCGCAGCTTTGGTTGTGACGAGCGCAGGCGGGCTTGCTGCAGAGGCGCATGATCCGATTACCGTCAGTCATGGCTATTCGTATTTTGGTGATTTGAAATATCCAGCGGATTTCGCGCATTTGGATTATGTGAACCCGGCGGCGCCCAAGGGCGGTGAAATTTCGCAATGGTTTTTTGGGACCTTTGACAGCTTCAACCCCTATGCCCGCAAGGGCAATCAAGCTGCCCTATCGGCGATCCCGTTTGAAACAGTCATGACCTCTTTTGCAGATGATGCAACCGCGAGCTATTGTTTCCTGTGTACCACCGTTGAATACCCCGAAAGTCTCGATTGGGCCATTTTCACCCTGCGCGATGATGTGCGGTTTTCGGACGGATCGGCTTTGACGGCTGAAGATGTGAAGTTCAGCTTTAATTTGTTCATGGAGCAGGGTTTACCCTCCTACCGCGCGGCTGTGTCGGGTATGGTGGCCGAAATCGAGATCCTCTCCCCGCTGCAGATCAAATTTACCTTCACAGAGGATGCGCCGCGCCGCGATGTGATCGATTTGGCTGGCGGCATTCCTGTGTTCTCAAAGACCTGGTTCGAAAGCACTGGCGCGCGTTTGGACGATTCCTCGCTTATTCCTTTCATCGGCACCGGTCCCTATGTGCTTGACAGCTATGAGGTGAACCAGCGCGTGATCTATGTCCGCCGCGATGATTACTGGGGCGAAGCTCTTCCTGCCAATATCGGCCGGAATAATTTTGACCGCATTAGAGTTGAATATTTTGCAGATTCAGCTGCGGCCTTTGAGGGGTTCAAGGGGGGGCTCTACACGTTCCGATCTGAAAACAGCTCAAAACAATGGGCAACCTCCTATGATTTTAAGGTCATTGAGGCGGGGCATGTGGTGAAAACGGAATTGCCCGATGGCAATCTGGCCATGGCGCAGGCCTATGTGTTTAACCTGCGGCGCGAAAAGTTCCAAGATCGGAGAGTGCGCGAAGCTTTAGCAATGATGTTTAATTTTGAATGGTCAAACGCCCAGTTGTTCTATGGTCTTTACGAGAGGGTGCAGTCCTTTTGGGGCAACTCTGAGCTTGAGGCCAAAGGGGTGCCGAGCGAGGGCGAGCGGGCCGTGCTGCAGCCTTTGGTAGATCAAAGCCTGTTGAGCGCCGATATCCTCACCGATGAGGCGGTCATGGCTCCGGTTTCCGGCGCGCGGCAATTGGATCGCAAAAACCTGCGCCGGGCGTCGCAGCTGATGGATGAGGCGGGCTGGCGCGTCAACAGCGATGGGATGCGCGAAAAAGACGGACAGGTCTTCACTCTTGAGGTGCTTGACAGCTCGCCCGCCTTTGACCGTATCACCAATCCTATGATTGAGAATATGAAAGCTCTGGGCATTGATGCGCGCCTCAACCGTGTGGATACGGCGCAGGAAAGTGAACGCACCCGTGCCTATGATTTCGATGTCACCACCCATTCGATGCGTATGAGTTTTGAACCTTCTTCGGGTTTGGAGCAATATTTTGGCACCAAGGCCATGGATCAAAGCAGCCGCAATTTGATGGGGCTTTCTGACCCTGCCGTTGATGCTTTGATTGAAAAAGTCGTGCGCGCGCAAAGCAAAGCAGAGCTAAACACAAATATACGCGCGCTGGATCGCGTGTTGCGGGCGAAACGCTTCTGGATCCCGCAATGGTTCAAAGCGGTGCATACGGTTGCCTATTACGATCAATATGGCTACCCCGACCCGCTGCCGCCCTTCGCACGCGGCGAGCTGGATTTTTGGTGGTTTGATGCAGATAAAGCCGCAAAGCTAAAGGCCGCAGGTGTGTTAAACTAACATGGTTGCATATATTATCCGCAGGCTTTTGCTGGTCATCCCCACACTTCTGGGGGTGATGATTGTTAACTTTGCCCTGATCCAATTTGTCCCAGGTGGCCCGGTCGAACAGGTCTTGGCGCAGTTGGAAGGTGAAGGGGATGTCTTTGCCGCCATCAC
>Ga0228666_1001364_pt1 | contig 10799 bp, 10 predicted proteins | sample 80DmetaG_FD_182702 | JGI IMG/M metagenome (GOLD analysis project Ga0228666, IMG submission 182702) | Seawater microbial communities from Monterey Bay, California, United States - 80D | ecosystem: Environmental > Aquatic > Marine > Coastal | place: USA: California | collected 2016-10-11 | reverse complement strand
TTTTAATTTTCCAAAATTGAAGTTTGAAGTAGTTATAGGTGATATAAGGGTGAAAGAAAGAATGAATAGACTCTTTGATCATTTCAAACCTCAATTTGTTTTTCATGCTGCCGCTTATAAGCATGTACCTTTAATGGAGGATAATCCTTCTGAAGCAATTTTTACTAACATTAAAGGAACTAAAAATTTAGTTGATTTATCAATTCGTTATTCTGTAGATAAATTTGTCATGATTTCTACGGATAAAGCAGTAAACCCAACAAATGTGATGGGAGCCTCTAAAAGAATTGCAGAAATATATGCTCAATCGTTGAATAACCCATCAACTACAAAGTTTATAACCACAAGGTTTGGGAATGTTCTTGGTTCAAATGGCTCTGTAATACCTTTATTTCAAAAGCAAATTGATCAAGGAGGGCCAATTACTCTTACTGATGAAAGAATCACCCGTTTTTTCATGACCATTCCTGAAGCTTGTCAGCTTGTGTTAGAAGCTGGTTCTATGGGAGTGGGAGGAGAGATTTTTGTGTTTGATATGGGGGAGTCGGTCAAAATAATTGATTTAGCTAAAAAGATGGTAAAATTAAGCGGTTTGGAAATAGGTAAAGATATCGAGATTAAAACTGTTGGATTAAGGCCTGGAGAGAAACTATACGAAGAGTTATTAGCTAAAGATGAAAATACGCTACCTACTCATCACCCTCAAATTTTAAAAGCTAAAATAAGGGAAGAAGGTCCCGATGTGATTAATTTGATTGATGAGTTAATTTCACTGTTTGAATCTCAAGAAAATATCAACATAGTTTCTAAAATGAAACAAATTGTACCTGAATATAAGAGTAATAATTCTGAGTTTGAAACATTAGATAAAAGTTAAATTTTATGTCAGGTGTAAAAATACAAGTTCGTTTTTCAGACATTGATATGATGGGCCATGTTAATAATGCTGTTTACCTTAGTTATTTTGAAATGGCTAGGGTTATTTTTTTCTCTAGGTTGATGGGGAATGATTGGGACTGGAAAAAAGATGGTGTTATTTTAAGGAAAAATGAAATAGATTATATTAAACCAGTCCTTTTAAATGAAGAACCAGAAATTTTTATTTTTTGTCAAAAAATAGGGAATAAGAGTTTTGTATTGGAATATGATTTGAAGGTAGAAAATACTCTAAGAGCAACTGGATCTTCTTTATTAGTTGCTTTTGATTCAGAACGTAGCATTACAAAAGAGATTCCTTTAAAGTTGAAAAAAGAATTAGAAACTCTTTTTAGGTATAATAATTGAAGTTAGAATAAAAAAAAGAATTAATGATCAAAAGTAGTTTAGTAGCATTGGGGTTTATTTTTCTTTCTTTTTTTAGTTTTTCTCAAGGTTTTGGGATTAAAAAGAAAGGGAATTGTTACGATAAATCGGTTAAAAGGAGGCAGAATGCTAAGTACGCTGAATGGGAATGTGGCAAAAGAGCCGGAATTGTTGATTGTAACGAAAAGCTATCGTACAATCAAGATAACAACACTTTTACAGCAGGTATAGATGGAACCCCATTTAATGGTAGGTGCGAAACATGTCATAATAATGGTATGTTAGAAAGAACTGTTTCCTTTACGAATGGAAAAGAAGATGGTATTGATACGACTACTTATTCTTCAGGGTGTATTCAAGTTGTAAGGTCTCACATTCAAGGCGTTCGTAATGGAACATGGACTTATTTATATGATTCAACTCAACAGATGGCCTGGGAGATTAATTACTTTGTTGGAGAACAGAATGGGAGAGCGATATTTTTTACTAAAAATGGAGATACGACTTTGTGGGAAAATTATAAGAATGGATTGCAACATGGACCACAGAGAACATATTATGAAGAGTCAAAACTACAGAAACTTGTAAACTATAAAGATGGATATATTGATGGTAAGTTTTTAACATACAATAGAGAAGGGATTGTAACACAAGATTTGAACTATAGTATGGGGGTAAAAGATGGAGAGTTTAAGTTTTATTACGATGACGGGACTTTATTGAGAACAGAACACTGGGATATGGATGTTAAAGCTGGAGAGTTTAAAACATTTTACTATGGAGGAGCAGTTCAAGATCATGAGACATACAAAAAAGGAAGGTTAGAAGGTTGGGCTGAAGAATTTTATCCAACTAGAAAATTAAAACATAAAACACTTTATAAAAAAGGAGAAGTGATAGAAGAGTATAAATACGATCAACATGGTAAAGAAACCTATTCTTTTGGAGCAAGTGAAGAAGATAATGGCGGAGCTGAGGATGACGATGTGATGTCAGGTCAATCTAAAAAAAAGCGAAAAAGAAAAAAGAGGTAACTTTTTAAGTGAGTAATAAATATTATTTATAAATTTGAAAAAAAAAATATTATGTCTGATAACTTTTTCGAAGAATCTACAGCTGCAATAGGTACAATTTACACAATTATAGTTTTGGGTATTGTTGCATCTATTCTTATTTGGGGTTAATTCTTCAAATAAAATTATTAAATTAATCCTGCTCAAACTGAGCAGGATTTTTTGTTTACCTTTAAAATTAAGATAGGATGCCTTTTAATTCGATATTTGCTTGGATAATAAAAAAGAGAATTCATCAAATCGACCTTTTTAAGAAGTATCCTTTTGAAGTTCAATTTGAAACCTTCGAAAAGCTTGTAAATTCTGCACAAAATACAGAGTGGGGTAAACTTCATCATTATTATAAAATAAAGCAATTAAAAGATTATCAAGAATTAGTTCCACTTCAAGATTATGATGATATTAAATTTTGGGTAGATCGAATTGTTAAAGGCGAACAGAATTTACTATGGCATTCTGAAACAAAATTTTTCGCAAAATCATCTGGGACGACATCGGATAGAAGTAAAATATTACCTGTAACTAAAGAAGCTCTTGAAGATTGCCATCAAAAAGGAGGAAAAGATTTATTAGCTCTTTATTATTCAAATTACCCTGAAGCAAAGTTATATAAAGGAAAACATTTGGTTATAGGAGGAAGCGCAGAGACAAATTCAATTTCTGATGATTCTTATTTAGGAGACCTTTCTGCAATTATAATGAAGACATTGCCTTGGTGGGCTGAAATAAAGAGGACACCCTCAAAAGAAATTGCGTTAATGAATGAGTGGGAATCAAAAATCGATGAGATTGCTAAGCATACGATTAATGAAGATGTTGGTATTTTGGTAGGGGTTCCAAGTTGGACAATGGTTTTAGCTAATAAGATATTAGAAATAACAGGGAAGAAAACGTTAAAAGAGGTATGGCCAAATTTAGAGCTTTTTATGCATGGAGGAGTGAGTTTTGAGCCGTACCATGAAGAGTTTAAAAAAGTAGTTGGTACGTCTCCAATAAAATATGCAGAATCTTATAATGCTTCAGAAGGTTTTTTTGGAATACAAGACCAGAAAGATTCAGGAGAATTACTTCTAATGCTTGATTACGGGGTGTTTTATGAATTTATTCCGATGTCAAGTTTCGAGGGTAAAAGTTCTAAAGTTGTTTTAGACCTAAAAGAAGTTAAGCTTGGGGTAAATTACGCATTAGTAATTTCAACCAATGCAGGTTTGTGGAGGTATATAATTGGAGATACAGTAAGTTTTACATCTCTAAAACCATTTCGTTTTAAAATAACAGGTAGAACTAAAAGTTTTATAAATGCTTTTGGTGAAGAACTAATTGTAGATAATACTGAACAAGCCATTGCAGATGTCTGTTTGAAGACTAATTCCCAAATCCGTGACTATACTGCCTGTCCTTTATTTATGGAGAACAAAGAACGAGGAAAACATCAATGGTTAATTGAGTTTATTAAAAAACCTGATGATATGGATAGGTTTGCTTTTTTATTAGATGAAAAACTCAGAGATTTAAATTCTGATTATGATGCTAAAAGAACAAAGAATTTAGTTTTAGACCAACTTAGTATCCAAATATTAGAGAAAGGAGTATTTGATTTGTGGTTAAAATCAAAAGGTAAACTAGGAGGACAAAATAAAGTACCTAGATTATCTAATAACAGAGATTATTACAATGAATTAATTGAATTAATACAAGATAAGAAATGATTATTTTTAATAAACGACTTTGTACATTTCTTTTTATTTCAATGCAATCTTTATGTATTTCTGCACAAAATAGCACTTACTGGAAAGAGGTTTATCAATATGATATTGATTCCTCTTCTAATTTTAAAGTGGATGGAATAGGAAATATTTTTGTTTATGAAAATAATGTTATTTCTAAGTACGATTCAATAGGTGTTTTAAAGTTTTCTGAAAGTTCAAAAAGATTTGGGAAGATACAGTCTGTTTTACCTGTTAATGCGATGAAGTTGATTGTGTTTTCAGAAGAGCAACAATTAATCTGTTCAGTGGATAATACATTAACCAATTATTCGAATTGTTTAGAGCTGGATAATTTTGGAATTGAATACGGAACTTTTACTTCAGTATCAAATAGACCAAATAATTTTTGGGTATACGATCAATTAAACTCTATGCTTCTTCTACTTAATATTAATGGTAAAACAGAACAGAAGATATCGAACCTAAAACATACGATAGGTTTTAATAATGTCGATTATTTATTCGAAAGGAATAATGTTTTATACCTATATGATGCTTCTAAAGGGATGTTTTCTTTTGATTTGTATGGTACTTTAATTTATTTTGATGCACAACTCGATATGGAATCTGTTGTTATAAGTGACGACAATATTTTCTATTTAAACAAGGATTTATTGATTGTTTATAACATCAAAAGTAGAATTAAAAAAGAGTTTAACTCTCCGATAGAAGGAGTTACAAAAATCGATAAATTAGGTAATCATTTTTACTTTAAGAAAGGGAATAAAATATTTAAATATCAATTAGTTTTAGACTGAAATAAGTTGTTTACTAATTCAATTTTTGTAATTTAGTGTTCCTTATTGAAAACCTCAATTAAGTTGAAAATATATAATTATGCATATTGCTATAGCAGGAAATATTGGTTCAGGTAAAACAACATTGACTAACTTGTTAGCCAAACATTATGGGTGGGACATTCATCTTGAAGATGTTGAGCAAAATCCATATTTAAATGATTTTTATGAAGAAATGCAAAGGTGGTCTTTCAATCTTCAGATTTATTATTTAAATAGCCGTTTCACTCAAATTCAAGAGATAAAAGAAAGAGGTAGAAATGTTATTCAAGATAGAACTATTTATGAAGATGCATTTATATTTGCTCCAAACTTACACTCTATGGGGTTGATGACTACTAGAGATTTTGAAAATTATTTTTCATTATTTAATTTAATGGACTCCTTTGTCGCAGCTCCGGATTTGTTGATTTACTTAAGAGCTAGTGTTCCTACTCTTGTAAATCATATCCAACAAAGAGGAAGAGAGTATGAAGAAAGTATTCGTTTAGATTACCTTAAAAGGCTAAACGAAAGATACGAAGCTTGGATCTCTACTTACGATAAAGGGAAGTTATTAATTATTGATATTGACAACAATCGTTTTCCTGAAAGTCAAGAAGATTTAGGTAAGATCATCAATTCAATTGATGCAGAAATAAATGGGTTATTCTAATTTTATTATATGATAGTAGTTACTGGTGCTCTTGGTTTTATTGGGAGTTGTTTAATATCTAAATTAAATAAAGAGGGTTATGATGATATTGTAGCTGTTGACGACTTCTCCAAAGTTGAAAAAGAGAGAAATTTAGAAGGTAAAACTTTAAAAATTAAAGTTGGAAGAAAAGATTTTATTTCTTGGTTAGAGGATTTTAATGAGGAAGTAGATTTTATTTATCATATTGGAGCAAGAACTGATACTACTGAATTTGATAAAGATATTTTTGATGAGTTAAACCTAGAGTATACAAAGAGTATATGGAATATCTGTTCAAAACATAATATTCCTTTGGTTTATGCTAGTTCGGCTGCTACATATGGACTTGGGGAGTTTGGTTACGAAGATAATCACGATATTGTAGAAAAGTTAAAACCTCTTAACCCTTACGGTGATTCTAAGAATGATTTTGATATTTGGGCTTTAAAACAAAAAGATCAACCGCCTTTCTGGGCTGGATTGAAGTTTTTTAATGTTTATGGACCGAATGAATTTCATAAAGGAAGAATGGCAAGCGTCATATTTCATACCTTCAATCAAATAAATCAAAATGGAGGAATGAAACTGTTCCGATCTCATAATCCTAAATATACAGATGGTGGACAGTTAAGAGACTTTGTTTACGTTAAAGATGTGGTAAATGTTTGTATGTTCCTAAAAAATAATACTCCAGAAAGTGGTTTGTATAATTTAGGTACTGGAGAATCAAGAACATTTTTAGATTTAGCAAGAAACACATTTAAAGCATTAGATAAAGCAGAAAATATTTCTTTTATAGATACTCCTGAAGATATACGTGATAAGTATCAATACTTTACAGAAGCAAACATGACAAAGTTGTTAAAAGCTGGTTATAGCGATGGTTTTCATTCTTTGGAAGAGGGGGTAAAAGATTACGTTCAGAACTATCTTGCTAAGAATGAGTATTTTTAAATGACTTTATATCCCTTTATTCATAAATAAAAAAGGTTGCCAATTGGCAACCTTTTTTATTTAATATTCATCTTCGTTAAACAGAAAATCTTCACTTGAAGGGTAATCAGGCCAAATATCTTCGATACTTTCATAAGTGTCGCCTTCATCTTCCAGAGCTTGAAGGTTTTCAACAACCTCAAGAGGGGAACCCGCTCTAATAGCAAAATCGATTAATTCATCTTTTGTTGCTGGCCAAGGAGCGTCTTCTAAATACGATGCTAATTCTAGTGTCCAGTACATATCTTATTATATTTAATAATTATTTGGGCAAAAGTAACTTTTTTTTCAAAATATACAAGAAAAAGGTGTATTACTTTCAAGTTAATTTAATGTTGAGCAAAATTATTGTCTTGGTGTCCAAGGTTGTTCCGTTGCATTTAAGTCTAATGTTAGTTTTCTGGATAACACAAATAAATAGTCACTCAGCCTGTTGATGTATTTTAAAATTAAGGGTTCTACAAACTCGGAATCATTTAAAAGCACGATGGCTCTTTCAGCTCTTCTACAGATACATCTAGAAACATGACAATAGGAAACTGTAGTGTGTCCACCAGGGAGAACAAAAGATTTCATTTCAGGTAGTTCTTGGTCCATTTCATCCATCCATTTTTCAAGTTGTTCGATATCTAAATCAGATATTGAAGGAAGAGTCATTTTAGACTTTTCAAAATCGGTAGCTAAGTGAGATCCAATTGTAAATAACCTATCTTGAATTTCTAATATTTGATTTATGTATATTTTAGATATTTCTTGGTCTCTTATTAGTCCCACAAATGAGTTTAGTTCATCAATTGTTCCGTAAGATTCAATTTTTAGATTTCCTTTACTTACTCTTGTTCCTCCTAATAGTTGTGTTGTTCCTGAGTCACCTTTTTTAGTATATATTTTCATTATTTATTTTTTGTTTAAGTTTTTTAATATTCTCTTTTTTTGTCTGAATTCTTAGGTTTTTAGCAGTTTCTGTATAAAACCTGTGTTTGTTTTCTAAATAGTTTAGTTGGAAAGCTATCCATTGATTATCACTCATTTTATACCCAAAGCTTTCAAGTTCGATTCTTAGTTTTTCAGCAATCATAGAATAGTCTTCTCTTCCTAAATAATCATGATCTGCATCTAATATTATTTTTTCAAGTAAATTTTTAGGAGGGTTGGCATCTTTTTTTGTGACAGTAATAATTTCTGTAATTGCTTGTATCTGTTTTTGGGTATAGCCGTATTTCGGAAGATTTTTTATAGCATATTGTATAGCATGTTTTTCATTGTCATTATAGTTTTGAGTGAAACCATAGTCATGATATAGCACAGCAGTTTGTAGAATTCTAGTTTCTTCTTCATTAAGTCCTTCAATTTCGGCTAAAAATAGAGCTGTTTTTTCTACATCTAGTGTATGTTCAATGTTATGATAAAGAAGATTTTTGGGTAAAAGATTTTTTATTCTTTTTAAGATATCTGTTCTCATGCTTTCCAAGTTTATATTTGGAAGGTCGCACATGACCCTAAGAGAGCTACTAGGAGTTATTCCTTTGTTAAATAAACTGTGTTCGTCCTTTATTTTTTTAAGAAAAAACATTTTAATCATTCCCCCTCTTTTCTTTATCTCAATTTCTCCTCTTTGTTTAATTTCAAAAAAATCTCCAATTTGGTCTACAATACTTTTTGTGATTGTAATTTCGTTTTCTTCAGATGCTTGCTCAGCTCTTGAGGCAATGTTTACAGTATCTCCCCAAACATCAAAGTTTATTTTTTTATTACCTATAATTCCTGCTACAAGCGGACCACTATGTATTCCAATTCTAATATCCCAATAATCTTTTTTTGTTGCTTTAGCAATACGTTTTTCATTTAAGACAAAATCTTTAATCTCAATTGCTGCAAGACATGCCCTAATAGCAGGCTCTTTTATAAAATCATTTACACCTCCAATTACCATGTAAGAATCTCCTATAGTTTTGATTTTTTCAAGTTTAAAACGATTAACTACCTTTTCAAAGTAATTAAAGTAGTATTCTAATTTTCTCAAAAGTTCCATCGGCTTAATCTGTTTAGATTTCTGAGAGAAATGGATAAAATCGGTAAATAAAACTACGCCGTTTTCAATTCTTCTGGGTAAGAACCTACCTTGTTCGTTGAGGTCTGATAATACATTTTTCGGAAAAATATTCTGTAGAAGTTGGTTGATTTTTATGTCTTTAAAGTAGAGTGATTTGAATACATCCACTTTCGTCTTAATTAAATTTGGTGTAAGGGGTAATGTTATATAATCAACCGTACCTTCTTTCAAGCCTTTTACAGATTTAATGCCTTTATATTCATTATTTGTTATAGCCAGAATATAAGTATTTTTAATTAAACTTACCTCTTTTATTTTTTTTATATAAGTTGGTTTTTGATATGTTTCTGAGTCTATGTTTAGGAATATTATACCAATTTTTTTTCTAGAGACAATTGTTAGGGCATCTTCATAAGATTCGGAAATCAGAATATTTGTTTCTTTTTCATACAGTATTTCTTTCAGACCGATTTGTGTCTTTAAATTGTCATCAACGATTAAAATATTAATGTATTTGTACATATTTATTTCTTATTGAAGAAGAGATTCTAACTTCCTTAATGAAGCTTGATTTCTAGAACTTTTGTAAGCTCTTTCAATCTTCTGCTTTTCATTTCCGGTTAAATGCCATGATAAGGATATTCTATCTTTTTTGTTTTCTCTAAGGTTGAACTCAATAAATTCTACAGGTGTTTTAAAACTACTAGCTCCTAATTTTAGAAGTTCTTCTTGATCAAAATCCTGGGTTCTTGCAAAGTTTTTATACATGTTTCCAAAAGGCAGTGTTATTTTATCTAAAAGCGATACCTTTCTGTATGTCTCATTATCCATTATTTTTTTTGTATCTCTAATTTGAAGAATAATAACACCTGAGGTATTTTCTTCTATCCAATCTTTCATTTCATACAGAAATTCCATCATTGCTTTACTTCCGTAATTATCTCTAAGTCCAGCATCCATTAGTTGAACACCAGGGTTGGTTGGGAGAGTAACCATTGGGAGTACAAAGGGAAAAGTTGCTTGCGCTCTTATAACTGATGAAAACCTTATGTTATTAGGAAGGTTATCTCTAAAGAAATATTGGTAATCTACATTTTCATAAGATGTGGTTAATGAAAAAGGGTTTTCTTTATCGCTTGTTAGAAATAGAAACGATTGAGAAGAAATTAATAACCTTCTACCATCATTTACGATTGTAGGTGTGTAAATAATTGTTGGTATAGTTGCTTTCTTCTCATAGTTATAGTAATAGCCAAGGTTATGGTTTAGAAAATTGTCTGTATTTTCATGAAGCTGCTCTTCAAAAGCATAACCTCTATCTTTAGTATATGTCAGTCCGTCTATTTCAAAGTTTTGATATCTAAAAAATAAATCGTTGGTGGATAAAGAGAAGCAAAGTTTATTTAATAAATCTTTTGCTATGTTATCTCGATATAAACCTGAATACATATTGGAAATCTCTCCTTTTTTATAACGTAAGAGAATTTCTCTAAAGTAGGATACTCCAACCATACCCCCAGAAGCTCCAGTCATTAGCTGTAGATGTTTAGATAATTTCCCTTTTAAATATTCATCTGTTTTTTGAAGGACAGTAAAAGACCATAATGCACTTCTAGATCCTCCTCCTGAAGAGTTCGTAAGAATTAGTTTTGGCTTATCTATTCCCGTATTTCTTTTCCATTCTTCTAATATTCGCAAGTATTTTTTTTTTGATTTTTCCTCTTCAAAAGGTTCAATATCTTTGATTTTATCAACAGAATAAATGCTTTTCTCTTCTTTATCGTAGGTTAGTCCATAAGCGTAATTCTTATAGGTAAACATGTTTGTCGTTAAACTAAAATGATCCATTAGGAATATTAACACGAACAAAATAGGATAAGTCCATTTACGAAGCCACGATAGTAAAGCGCTAAAAAGCATTAATATTACAGTCAGTAATAGAACTACACTCATTGCTGCTGGAATTTCAAAAACGGCATATTTACTGAATAGCCCAACAGAGATAAAAGTGGTTATTGTAATCACTTCGAATAAAGATGTATTTACTTTGTTCGAGTTAAAAATTCTTTCACGTAGATTTTTATCAAGATGTTTTATACTTCTACTATTAAACAGCTTAAGGTTTTTTCCGATATA
>Ga0228666_1001356_pt1 | contig 10855 bp, 11 predicted proteins | sample 80DmetaG_FD_182702 | JGI IMG/M metagenome (GOLD analysis project Ga0228666, IMG submission 182702) | Seawater microbial communities from Monterey Bay, California, United States - 80D | ecosystem: Environmental > Aquatic > Marine > Coastal | place: USA: California | collected 2016-10-11 | reverse complement strand
AGGCGCAACAATGCAAAAGATTAATGAGCTCACAGGTCGTAGTGACGATCTTAGGGGGTATCTTTGACTATGAAGGCAAAGCTGAACAACTTGTTGAGGTGTCACGAGAGTTAGAATCACCTGCAGTTTGGGATGACCCCGAACGCGCACAAAAGCTAGGTCAAGAGCGGGTCAGTTTAGAGCGGATTGTGACCACTTTGTCATCGCATCGCGAGACATTGGCGGATGCCAAAGATTTATTAGAATTAGCCGTTGAAGAGCAAGATCAAGATACATTTGATGCTGTTCAAGTAGACTTAGCAGAGTTAGAAAAAGCCTTAGAAAAATTAGAATTCCAACGGATGTTTTCGGGCAAGCTTGATATGAATAATGCCTATTTGGATATTCAATCGGGTTCGGGTGGAACAGAAGCGCAAGACTGGGCTGATATGATTTTGCGGATGTATCTGCGTTGGGGCGAATCTCATGACTATAAAGTCAACTTGGTTGAAGCTTCTGGTGGTGAAGTAGCTGGGATAAAAAGTGCCACGATTCATTTTGAAGGTGAATATGCTTTTGGGATGTTACGGACTGAAACAGGGGTACATCGCTTAGTACGTAAATCGCCATTTGATTCAGGCGCACGCCGTCATACTTCTTTTGCTTCAGTGTTTGTCTACCCTGAAGTTGATGACAATATAGAAGTAGAAATTAACTCGTCAGATTTGCGTGTTGATACTTATCGTGCCAGTGGAGCGGGTGGTCAACATGTTAATAAAACGGATTCGGCTATTCGGATTACCCACATACCAACAAATACTGTTGTGCAATGTCAGAACCAGCGTTCCCAGCATCAGAACCGTGAGAATGCGATGAATCAATTAAAGGCTAAGCTTTATGAGCTTGAGTTGATGAAGCAGAACGAAGAGAAACAAGCAGCAGAAGAAGCGAAATCTGATATTGGCTGGGGCAGTCAGATTCGGTCTTATGTTTTAGATCAATCACGTATCAAAGATTTACGTACCAATGTAGAAACGGGTAATACGCAAGCCGTGCTAGATGGCGATTTGGACCAATTTATTGAAGCTTCCCTAAAATCAGGGTTGTAATTGAGAGCACTATGACAGATGAAATAGGACAAACAGAACAAGATGAAAACAGACTGATCGCACAGCGCCGTGAAAAATTAGCTGAATTGCGGACGGAAGGGAATGCTTTCCCAAATGATTTTCGTCGTAATGTGATGAATGCTGAATTGGCAACAGAATATGCTGATACGGATGCGGAAACATTAAAAGCAGATACCCGTCGTGTGAAGATTGCCGGTCGTTTAATGACTAAGCGTGTGATGGGTAAGGCAAGCTTTGCAACGATTCGTGATATGTCAGGTGATATGCAGCTTTATGTGAAGCGTGACGATTTGGCTGAAGGCATTTACCCCGCGTTTAAGAAATGGGATCTGGGCGATATTATTGCAGCAGAAGGGACGTTATTTCGTACTCAAAAAGGCGAATTATCGGTGGTGGTTGAAGATATTCGTCTACTGACGAAATCTTTACGACCTTTACCAGAAAAATTTCATGGTTTGTCTGATCAAGAAATGCGTTATCGCCAACGTTATGTTGATTTGATTATGAATGAAGCGAGCAGGGAAACTTTCCGTGTTCGCACTAAGGTGATTGATGGTATTCGCCGGTTTTTGATGTCTAAAGACTACCTAGAAGTCGAAACGCCGATGATGCAGGCGATTCCTGGTGGGGCAACTGCAAGACCATTTACGACCTTCCATAATGCGTTGGATATGGATTTATTTTTACGTATTGCACCTGAACTCTATTTAAAACGTTTGGTGGTCGGTGGTTTTGAGCGGGTGTTTGAAATTAACCGTAACTTCCGTAATGAAGGTTTATCAACGCGCCATAATCCAGAATTTACCATGGTTGAGTTTTACCAAGCTTATTCTGATTACCAAGAATTAATGGATTTAACGGAAGAGATGTTACGTACTGTGACACAAGATGTTTTGGGGACATCACAAGTGCATTACCAAGGTACTGATTTAGATTTCTCAAAACCATTTCATCGAATGACGGTAGTAGAATCTATTCTGCACTTTAATCCAAGCGTAACGATGGAACAGCTAGCCGATATTGATAGCGCAAGAAGCATTGCGGATGGTTTAGGCATTCCTTTGAAAGAGAGCTATGGTTTAGGTAAAGTCCAAATCGAAATCTTTGAAAAAACAGTTGAAGAGCGTTTGATGGAACCGACGTTTATTACGGCTTATCCAACCGAAGTCTCTCCATTAGCACGTCGTAGTGATGCTGACCCATTTGTAACCGATCGATTTGAGTTCTTTGTTGGCGGTCGTGAGATTGCAAATGGCTTCTCTGAGCTCAATGACGCGGAAGATCAAGCCGAGCGTTTCCAAGCACAAGTGGCCGATAAAGATGCGGGTGATGATGAAGCGATGCATTTTGATGCTGATTATATCCGTGCTTTGGAATACGGTATGCCGCCAACAGCGGGTGAAGGGATTGGGATTGATCGCTTGGTGATGTTATTGACTGATTCACCTACTATTCGCGATGTGTTGCTGTTTCCACATATGAGACCAGAGTAGGGTTAAGCTTGACGCCACCAGAGGATAAGAAGCTCACGCTTATTGTGAGAGTGGAGTCGGGCTGTCTTGGTCCAAACGGTGTTGATGTTGTTGATGATTTTTGTCGTCAAGCGCACAAAGTGTTTGAGCCACTCTATCCAGAGTTTATTGTTTGGCAGATTGAGTCTAGGGATGATCTGACTTTACCGGAAAAGGATTATCACATTGGGCATAAACGGTTAGATAATATTAAAGCGACAAAATATTTAGCTTTATTTGGGCAAAACCTTACTGAGATCGAAATGGAGCTAGAAGATAAACTGGTGGCACTTATTAATGATTATTTGGGGTATTAGAATCTGTTGTTATCGCTGTTGCGATGATTTATTTGATTCCACTGCCGTGGGGGCGTTCATTTATTTTGCGTGGCCAAAATAAACAGAACCAAACAAAAGGCCAGCCCATGCTTGCCCTGCGGGTTCCCTCGCTTTTCAATCTATTCGAGATACGACGAAAACTCGCTATGCTCAAACACTCGTCGTATTATTCTCGAATAGCTTTCAAAGCTCGGCTTTGCATTGAGGGCGGGTTTGGATTCTTCATAAACTTGGTTTCTTTTCCCTTTATCCCCATTTTGTACTGATGAGGAATAGATTTAAATAAGCGATAAGTGAGTTCAGTGTTTGAGCGTAGCGAGTTTTGAACGAACCGCTTATTTGAATTTATGACGAATGAAGCCATAGGTCAGTACAAGGGGTGGCCTAGGGTTGTTAGGGAAATGGCCACGCATTTCCCTAACTCGGCATTAGCCGAAATAAGCTTAAATAATAGCTCAGAAGTGGAAGCTCAGATAATTGGTTTTTTAGCTGCCTAAACCAAGATTTTCCATTACGACTTTACTTAATACACTTGCCCAAACAGTAAATGAAACGTCTCCCAACTTTGACACGGCTTGTTTTGTTTCAGCCCAAACTTTTTCGTTTTGAGCATTTTCAATAAATTCGTGACCATTCCATGTGAGTCTTAAAGGCATGGCTTCTGGGCTTAAAGAGCATGAACTCGTCGTATCAGTGGCTACAATTAAGCCAGCTTCGTTCATTATGAAGCAATGGTAGTTAATTTCTTCATCTGAAAAATTATCGATATGTAGTGAAGATGGAGCATCGCCATGTTCATGATCTTGAAGTTTAAGCATTATTAGTCTGACCAAGTCCATATTCCTTTTCACTGAAATTCCTTTTTATAGATTAATGGGTTTAGGTGTTCAAAATTTAGATTAATTACGAATCAAACCCAAATAATGCTAATGCCTCAGCATATTCTTCACTGTCTTCATCGAGTTCATTGACGACGATACCGGTATCGATCCCGAGCTTTTTGAAGGCTTTCACAGAATCCAGTTTGTCAGCATTAATGGCGCTTTCGGTATTTTCTAGGCTTTGGATATGAGCGACTTGGACGATATCAACCAGATCAGGTCCATTTTCGCTGTCCCAAGCTAGATTACTATATTCTTGTGGCACTGCAATTAAAGTGTCTGAGAAATCCCAGCTTTTTAGGATGGCGGCGCCTACTTTATTGTGTAGACGGTCAATAACGTCATCTAGCGCTTGGGTATCTTGCAGCAATGCTGGCGTATCTTCAGCTTTCATCAAAATAGGTAATACGCCAATGTTATGGATGAGGCCAGCGAGCATGGCTTCATCTGATTTGATATTAGGATATTTTTTTGGAAAGCAGCTGACAGCGGGCAGCGACGTCTGTGCTGTGTTGCCATAGATCACGTAGGCGGGTATCGAGTCTGTTTGATGTTGGCTGGAACATTTGTTCCATCACCAAGCTGATAACGAGGTTTCGGACCATTGATAGCCCGAGTCGAGAGACGGCCATTTGGACGCTTTCTGATAAAATACGACCACGGTAAAGTGGACTGTTGGCAACTTTAATTAAGCGGGTCGACAGGGCGGCATCAGTGACGATAATCTCGGCTAATTGTTTGGCGGTGACATCGGGTTCATCAACAACATCGCGGACGCGGAGGGCAACTTCTGGTAGGGTGGGTAATACTAAGCTTCCATTCTCGAGTTCTTGTAAGATTTCGTTATAAAATAGCTCTTGCTCACTCATAATTATCCATGCTTTTTAAATGTGATTTGAAGTGTTAGTCATTTTCAGTTATTTTGCTGGGTTTGCCAACTGTTTTTTATTATTTCAGGTGACGTGTTGAACGACGATTTCCCTAGGATTAAACGACTTCCACCTTATGTATTCAATATCGTTAATGATTTGAAGGCACAAGCGCGTGCGCGTGGTGAAGATATTATCGATTTTGGAATGGGAAATCCAGATCGTCCTGCACCTCAGCATATTATTGATAAATTAACAGAAGCGGCACAGCGTCCAGATACCCACCGTTACTCGGTTTCTCGCGGTATTCCACGTTTGCGTAAAGCGGTATGCGATTGGTATCAGCGTCAGTTTGAAGTCACTTTGGATCCGGAAACTGAGACCATTGTGACCATTGGCTCTAAGGAAGGCTTAGCGCATTTAGCATTAGCGACAGTGGGACCGGGTGATGCGATTTTAGTACCGAACCCTGCTTACCCTATCCACCCATATGGCTTTGTGATCTCTGGCGCAGATATTCGTCATGTACCTTTAGTGGAAGGGGGAGATTTTTTTGCCGAGTTAGAAAAGTCGGTGAAAGATTCCTGGCCTAAACCGAAGATGTTAGTGCTTAATTTCCCGGGTAATCCGACGACACAATGTGTTGATTTGGAATTCTTCGAACGGGTTGTGGCATTTGCTAAAGAACATGAAATTTGGGTTGTACATGATTTGGCCTATGGTGAAATTACATTTGATGGTTATAAAGCGCCTTCGATATTAGAAGTGCCAGGTGCTAAAGATGTGGCGGTTGAGTTTTATACCTTATCTAAAACATACAATATGCCGGGTTGGCGTGTTGGTTTTATGTCAGGTAACCCAACATTAGTGGCTGCGTTAGCGCGAATGAAGTCTTATTTGGATTACGGTATGTTTACGCCGATTCAGGTAGCGGCCATTGCGGCATTAGATGGTCCGCAAGAGTGTGTTGAAGAAGTGGTCGCTACTTATAAGAGCCGCCGAGATGTGTTGTGCGATGGTTTAAATGGCATAGGCTGGGAAGTTGAGAAGCCAAAGGCGACGATGTTTGTTTGGGCAAAGATTCCTGAAAGATATCGTGAAATGGGCTCATTAGAGTTTACGAAAAAATTATTACAAGAAGCGAAGGTAGCGGTGTCACCGGGGATAGGTTTCGGTGAATATGGTGATGACCATGTCCGTTTCGGTTTGATCGAGAATGAACATCGAACACGTCAAGCGATCCGTGGAATTCGCGATATGTTTAGAAAAGGCTAGGGGGCCAGAGCGTGCAATCAGTAAAAATTGGGGTATTGGGTTTAGGTACTGTCGGCAGCGGCACAGTGAATGTGTTGCGTCGGAACATTAAAGAGATTACCCGCAGAGCTGGACGAGACATTGAGATCACCCGTGCGGCTGACCGTACGATGGATAAAGAACGTGGTTGTGATACCACGGGTATTGATTTGACGACGGATGCATTTGAGATCGTCAATGATCCGAATATTCATGTTGTTGTTGAGTTGATTGGTGGTACCGGCATTGCACGTGATTTGGTGTTAAAAGCGATTGAAAATGGCAAGCATGTGGTGACAGCTAATAAAGCGTTGATTGCATTACACGGTAATGAGCTGTTTGAAAAAGCGCAAGAAAATGGTGTAACGGTCGCATTTGAAGCCGGCGTTGCTGGTGGTATCCCGATTATCAAAGCGATGCGTGAAGGTTTATCAGCGAACCGAATTGAGTGGTTAGCAGGCATTATTAATGGTACGGGCAATTTTATTCTGACCGAAATGCGTGATAAAGGTCGTGACTTTCCTGAAGTACTAGCTGAAGCACAAGCGCTAGGTTATGCTGAAGCAGACCCCACTTTTGATGTTGAAGGGATTGATGCAGCCCATAAATTGACGATTATGGCGTCGATTGCATTTGGGATTCCATTGCAATTCGATAAGGCTTACACAGAAGGCATTAGTCAGGTCTCACAAGAAGATGTGCAGTATGCCGCTGAGCTGGGTTATATCATTAAGCATTTAGGCATTAGTAAGAAGACAGAACAAGGTGTTGAGTTACGTGTTCATCCAACGCTTATTCCTCATCGTCGTTTGATTGCGAATGTGGATGGTGTGATGAATGCTGTGTTGGTGAAAGGTGATGCGGTTGGTCCAACATTGTATTACGGTGCAGGTGCGGGATCTGAAGCAACAGCATCGGCTGTTGTTGCTGATATCGTTGATGTTGTTCGTGCAATAACAACAGATCCAGAAAACCGAGTACCCCATTTGGCCTTCCAAGCTGATGCCATAGTGGATACACCTATTTTGCCAATCAGCGAAGTGGTGACATCTTACTATTTACGTATTCACACTGATGATGAGCCTGGTGTGTTAGCAGATATCACACGCATTTTGGCTGAGCAGGGTATTAGCATTGAAGCTATTTTGCAGAAAGAGCCAGAAGATCATAATGGTATTGTGCCGGTGATTATGCTGACGCAAGCTGTTGCTGAAAAAAATATGGATATGGCGATTGCACATATTGAAGCCTTAAAAACAGTGAAAGATTCAGTGATGCGGATTCGCATGGAATCTTTAGGCTAAGTCATTTTTCACCTTACGAATAAGCAAAGAATTTTAGAAGAGGAAGTACTATGTCAGCACGTTATACTGGATTAATTGAGCGTTATCGTGACCGTTTACCGGTGAGTGATGATACCCGTTTAATTAGTTTGGGCGAAGGCAATACACCTTTAATTAAGCTGAATCATATTCCTAAATTGACGGGCAAAGATGTCGAGATTTACGTCAAATATGAAGGATTGAATCCAACAGGGTCATTTAAAGATCGTGGTATGACGATGGCTGTGACGAAAGCTGTTGAAGAAGGTAGTAAAGCAATTATTTGTGCTTCAACAGGTAATACTTCTGCTGCTGCTGCTGCCTATGCTGCACGTGCTGGTATTGCAGCGTTTGTATTGATTCCTGACGGTAAAATTGCGTTGGGGAAACTAGCTCAAGGTATGATGCATGGTGCGACCGTGATTCAAATTAAAGGTAATTTCGATGAAGGGATGCGCTTAGTTAAAGAGGTTGCTGATCACGCGCCTGTCACAATTGTGAATTCTATTAACCCATATCGTTTACAAGGTCAGAAAACGGCGGCATTCGAGATTGTTGAAGAACTCGGAGAGGCGCCAGATTACCACTGTTTACCTGTAGGAAATGCCGGTAATATCACAGCCCATTGGATTGGCTATTCAGAATATGCTTGTCAATCAGGTGATAAAGTGACTGAGGCTTGTGCCTTGTGTGAAGGTGAGTGTCAATATACCAGCAAGGTTGTTTGTTCGAAGAGACCTAAAATGGTCGGCTATCAGGCGGCAGGTTCTGCACCATTTATGCGTGGTGAAATGGTTGATGATCCAGAAACGGTTGCAACGGCAATCCGTATTGGTCATCCGCAAAGTTGGGATAGGGCTTGGAAAGTCAAAGAGGAATCTGGTGGTTGGTTTGATGAATGTACTGATGAAAAGATTCTTGCTGCACAGAAATTATTGGCCGAGAAAGAAGGTGTGTTTTGTGAACCTGCATCGGCGACATCATTAGCTGGCGCATTAGCAGACATCGAGTCAGGTAAGATTCCAGAAGGCAGTAAGATAGTGTGTACATTGACTGGCCATGGTTTAAAAGATCCTGATACAGCGATTAAGCAAAGTACAGCGCCGCTTGTGACAGTGGATGCTACTTTAGATGCCGTTAGAGATGCGATTTTGAGTAATATGACTGACTAAAAGGTAGCTCTGATTAAGAGGTAGTGTAATGCCAACGGCGCGTGAAATAACATTGGCTAAACGTGCTCATGACACTTTCCTTAGCAATTTAATTGTTAATCACATTTTACTGTTTTCAGGCATTGCAACGTTAGGCCAAAGCTATTTTCATTTGATGGGATTAGTGCCTGTTATTTCTGTATTGATTATTGCTTATACCTTACTTCGGGCTGCTAAATTGCAGCGTACGGACAGTGAATTTGTTTTTGTTCATTGGCAAATAGCCGCTCGTTGGAGCCGCTTATTGGCGATGATGCTGTCTTTGTTAGCTGTGATCTCACTCTCTGCTTGGCTTGCACATACTCAATTGGGATTGATGCGTGAGATGAGTTATGCCCTGGCGGCAGGCTTGGGTTTGCTGCCAACGTTGGTTTCAGTCTTGGTGTTGGTCGTGGTTGAGTCTGATGCTTTATACCATGCCAAAGAAGGCACATACCCAAAGTGGGCACGTCGTCGTTTTTTAGACGAGGAGAGCTAAGACCTAAGCTGCTGCTTGCGATCTGACCTGTTTATCTTGGTACGACGGCATGGATGACTGTGCTGTATTCGAAGAAAACGATAAAGTTAGGGTAAGTCCATTTAGTGATTGGCGGTTCACCGACAGCAGCTGTTTTACTGGCTGGTGCCCGTAATAATCTGTTACTGCTTTCATTGACATGCCCCGTGTTGGACGAACGACTCCGGTATTATCATTAGGCACATTGTAACGTGGGTCTGCGATAGAAATGACTTCAGCGCTGACAGGTACGGCAGATATCAAGAATAGGCCAAGGATTAAGTTACTCACTTTAGACATTTTTTACTCCCAGAGATGTTTGTTTCAAGCTTACTACTCGAGGGGGAATGTCTCAATAAGCAAAGTTTAAAAACAGTGACCTAGGTCATTTCTTTGTTTAATTTAAGCAGCGTACGTTTAAGACACCTTCGATGGTGTTGATTTCATTGATCACGGTGTCAGGCAAAGGCGATTCGGTGTCGATAAGTGTATAAGCCGCTTCACTGAGCGATTTATTAAGCATGTCTATGATATTGACATCTGCTTTAGCAATGGCATTCGTGATTGGGCCGATAATGTTAGGGATATTTTCGTGTGCAATAGTGAGTCGGTATTGACCAGAGATTTTGGCCATTTTGATAGTGGGGAAATTCACAGCGTTTCGGATATTACCATTTTCTAGGTAGTCTTTTATTTGGTCCGCAACCATAATGGCACAGTTATCTTCGGCTTCAGCCGTAGAAGCGCCCAAATGAGGGAGGGTAACGACTTTAGGATGCTGTTTTAAGAGGTTAGATGGAAAGTCACAAATATAGGCATGTACCTTACCGTTGTCGAGTGCTTCGGTGACGGCTTCATCATTAACTATACCTGAGCGAGAGAAGTTTAAAATAGTGACATTATCACGCATGTTTTCTAAACGTTCGGCATTAATTAGGTTACGCGTTGCATCGATAAGTGGCACGTGAAAAGTCACGAAATCACATTCACTTAATAAGCCGTCGATACTGCTTGCTTGTTCAACTTCGTGTGATAATTTCCAAGCGCTTTGTACGGTCATTTTGGGATCATAACCAATCACACGCATGCCTAAAGAAATGGCCGTGTTAGCGATTTTTATGCCGATAGCACCTAAGCCTACAACGCCTAGTGTTTTTCCTGGTAGCTCAAAACCGACAAAATTCTTTTTACCCGCTTCAACCTGTTTGGTAATTTCTGCATCAGATCCATTTAATGTTTTTGCAAACTCCCATGCAGAGCAGATGTTGCGTGCGCTGAGTAACATGCCTGTTAAAACAAGTTCTTGAACAGCATTGGCATTGGCGCCAGGCGTATTGAAGACGGGGATGCCTTTTTTAGTCATTTCATCGACAGGAATATTATTAACCCCAGCACCTGCACGGCCAATGGCCTGAAGGGTATCTGGGACAGGCCAGTCATGCATTTTAAAAGAACGAACTAGTACAGCATCAGGGCTGGGTATTTCTGATGCGATTTCATATTTATCACGAGGAAGACGATCTAAACCTGTGACGGAAATATTATTTAATGTAAGCACTTTAAACATGTGGTGACCTGCCGTTATTTATCGATTTAAAAGAACATGCACTTCAACAAGCTGAATGAAGGTTTAACTATGCTGTTGAGCGAACTCCTGCATAAAGGAGATAAGCGCATCAACACCTTCTTCTGGCATGGCGTTATAAATACTGGCGCGCATGCCGCCAACACTACGATGCCCTTTTAAGGTAACGAGACCAGCAGCTTTGGCAGCGGCTAAGAAATCAGCATCGAGTTCAGCGTTATTCAGTGTGAAAGGGATATT
>Ga0228666_1001348_pt1 | contig 10909 bp, 13 predicted proteins | sample 80DmetaG_FD_182702 | JGI IMG/M metagenome (GOLD analysis project Ga0228666, IMG submission 182702) | Seawater microbial communities from Monterey Bay, California, United States - 80D | ecosystem: Environmental > Aquatic > Marine > Coastal | place: USA: California | collected 2016-10-11 | reverse complement strand
ATGGGTAAATTATCACATTTTGTTTCACTGTGTATTGACATTCTCGGGACTGCTTGCGGCGAGTAAAATGATAAAAAATACATAAACACTAGAAGGACCAACGCCAAATGTTTACTTTTCGATTGGGATATTATAAAGACAAATATAATTTATAAAGACAAATTATTATCACAAGATAGTATATAATGAACCATTTAGAAAACCGCTTAGATAACATCTTTCTTTCGCCTTTAAGTAAAAAATATTGTGTATATTTTTATTTTTTTAGTGTAATTGGTCTAATAGGATTAGTGGTGTGCCTTCTCGACGCTGTTGTTTCTATGTTTGGATACCAGAGTAGAGGACTACTTCCGTTTTGCATTTCGTTCGCTTTCATTTATTTTCAAAATAGACTTCTTTACTCAATGTGTGTAGCTTAATAATGAAGTAAATATTATGATACTTGCTATACAAAGTCCAAATACTTTGTAACATGCGTTACAAAATACTGCATGTCTTTGTTTTATTATATTTGTTTTGTTATCATCATTTTTGTTAACAATGATTTTTTTATTATATAGGTTGTTATCGTTCTTTTTTTCTACATCATGATATGTTCTTTCAGAATATTCGATATTTTTCTCCAACGTGTCGTTCAACCTTTCAACATATTTATTTTCTTTTTCATGTGCATTTGCGATGTCATTGGTGGCGTTCGATAAATATGTTGTATTTATATTTGTAATTTCAATTTTGTTTGTTTCAATTGAGATATTATCATTATCTGCACATTCCATTGTTTCGTGGGCATAGTTATCGTGTGGATAGTTATCGTGGGCATAGTTATCATGTGGATAGTTATCGTGTGGATAGTTATCGTGTGGATCCCAAAGTAATGAGTTTGAAAGTAACGGATCGGATGCCATAATTTTTTCTAGACGGCGGTCTGCACATTTTTTAGAACATACATAAGCGTCTCCACAGCGATATACTGCTTTTAAATCCTTAAAATAATCTTGCGTTGAGCAGTTTGCACAGACGTAAGATTCTAATATCATTTTAAACTCTGTTGTAGATATTCGTTTTTACATACAACGTCAAGTATTCAATACGAGTTTCAATTTTTATTGTGTTTGGCGATGTTGTGCAATTATTCGAAACCTAAACGAGGGAAATTTCCAGTTTTAACAAAATATATAAGTGTCATAACACTTAATGTAAATAAACCAAAACATATTATGGATCGACACATTTTTCCTTGTTTTCTTAATGAATTGGAGTATAATTGTCGTCCATTACCCCCCCCCCCGCGACGATGTACCGGAATCATGGGAAGACCTTTAAAAAAAATGGTTAGTTAAAATGTGTTCAATAGCCGTTATTATATTACAAACAAATATATTGATGAATAATCATTTTTTATCGAAACCAATCGATTTTTTAGACACAATAAACAAAAAAGCTTTCTTGAATTCAATTCGGTTTAGCGGTTTGAGCTTGAGAATGACTAACTATGTATATGCAGATAATGTCAAATATGAGAAAGTATTCAGAATTAAAAATAACTTTTGTTTAAAAACCGTCGGTTATTTTGATTAGAAATATATTACTAATATATATATATATATGGCGAAAACTAGAAGAAATATTGAATGTGGGAATAATAATCGATCAAGGAGAGCGAAACCATCGCGCAAGATAGTTAAAAAAAGGACCCCTTCTAAAAGGAAGATATCTGATAAAAAAACATTAAAAAATAGAAGTAAAATACAAAAAGGGGGTGGAGTGTTTTGGATATTCAAATGGATTGCTTGTAATTTGTTTGGTATGAACCGGTTCTGTGAAATTAACGATGGCGGCATATATGATCCGGAATTAGAAAAGTAATACATCCCGAATATATCACATACGAATCAATAAGAAATATACCAAATTGGGAAGAAACCTCAAAAAGTATTCTTCTTCAAGAAATACAGGACTGCAAACCATTCGGTTCATATCGCGGGTTCAGAACATTTGTATTTACTCCCCTGTATACATGGTTCATTGTGTGTAATTATACTATATTAAAATAAAAATATCGTATAATAATAAATGGAGAATAGTAGTTTTGATCAAGATGCGATACAAAAAGAAATAATGAAACAAAAGGGCGTGTCTTCATCTCAATATCAAGAACATAAGAGTTCTTTCAACAATATAATCGAAAGAACAAATGAAGGTGTGAAACACGGCAGCTATCAACGATACATTGATAAGAAGAAAGGTAAGGTTCTTTCAAATCAAGGAAAAATGGTTGCCGCAACACCGAAGATTGGAAACAAAACAAAAAGTGTACCACTCACCAGCTACGCAAGTGATAAATGCTCTACAATGATGTGTAATAATGAGTAATTTTACTAAATGAAAACACCAACTTCAAAGCGTGCTATTAGTAACGTTTTCTTCATTAAACATCGAGTTTCTCTTTTTACTTTTCTTTTGTCCTTTACTCATATTACGGTGTTTTGAAATATCTGAAATATATTTCTCATCTTTAAGGAGAAGTAGAAACTTTTCAAAAAAATCAAGTAGATCACTATGATTTGATTTTAAATCTTTCAATCCATCTAAATTTATTTTTTCATATGCTTGAGTTAGATCTCCAATTTTACCAATGTATGCTTCATCATTGTCGAATATTAGCCCATTTGCCGGAAGAACTTGATTAATTAGTTCTCTTAATACTCCTTTTGGATTTCTCTCAAAATTAATACGACCTAACTTTTCGAAAACATACTGCCCTTGTTCCGTATCATATAGTTTCTTAAGTTCATATGTAGCTATCGCATTACGATATCCTATGCGTGCATCCTCAAACGTTCTTTGGGCACTCTTTATTGTACTCTATACTCCTTCAATAATTTCTTTACGTGTATATCCTCCTGCAATGTGTTTTTGTTTTTGTCTTCTTTTAGTATACTTGTTCGTTCGTCTCTTACATTTCTTTGGTTTCATTTATATTAAAGATTTATTTTTTGGAAGTACAAAGCACCATTTTCAGATAAAACTGACATAATAAAAAGACTTAAATAATGTTTGTTATTGTGAAATATATCTTAAATGACTACACAAACGATTGATGGAGAAACTATTGGTATTGACCTGGGTACAACTTACAGTTGTGTTGGTGTTTGGCAAAATGATAAGGTAGAAATCATTGCAAACGACCAAGGTAATCGAACAACCCCTTCGTGGGTGGCGTTCAATAGTGAAGAGAAATTGGTAGGAGAAGCCGCCAAATCTCAATACAATTTAAACCCGGAAAATACTGTTTTTGATGCAAAGCGATTGATGGGATACAAATTCGACAATCAACAAGTCCAACGCGAAATAAAGAAAATGCCATATAGCGTCGTATCTGGACCAAATAATATTCCACAAATAAAAGTGACCTACAAAGATGAACCTAAAGTTTTCACCCCCCAGGAAATCAGTTCATTTATTCTTGAGAAAATGAAACAAATTGCCGAGTCCTACTTGGGAAAACCAGTAAAAAACGCAGTGATCACTGTTCCCGCGTATTTTAATGATGCCCAACGCCAAGCAACAAAAGACGCTGGTGTGATCTGCGGACTAAATGTATTGCGTATCATTAACGAACCTACTGCGGCTGCAATTGCATATGGTTTGGACAACAAGTCAGACAAAGAAAGAAATGTTATCATTTATGATGTTGGCGGAGGCACGCTGGATGTAACATTATTGACGCTTGATGATGGTATTTTCGAGGTAAAAGCTACTTCCGGCGATACTCATCTTGGTGGAGAAGACTTCGATGCAAATATGGTGCAGCATTTCGCAGATGAGTTCAAACGTAAAAACAAGCAAGATATTCGAAGCTCCAAAAAGTCAATGGCAAAGTTAAAAAAGGAGTGTGAGCGATTGAAACGTTCGTTGTCTTCCGCAACTCAAGCGCATCTAGAAATTGATAGTTTGTATGATGGCATCGATTTCAATTCTACTATGACACGCGCCAAATTTGAACAACTCAATATGGCGCTATTTCAAAAATGTTTGAAATCGGTTGAACAAGTTCTTATGGACTCGAAGATAAGTAAGAGTCAGATCGACGAAATTGTCTTGGTTGGTGGTACAACACGTATCCCTAAAATGCAGCAACTTCTTAGCGACTTCTTTGGAGGAAAGACGCTGTGTAATTCAATCAATCCAGATGAAGCGGTAGCATATGGCGCAACGGTACAAGCGTGTTTGTTATCTGGAAATAGTTCGGATAAACTGAAAGACTTGCTTTTATTGGATGTAGCGCCATTGTCACTTGGTCTTGAAACATCTGGTGGTGTCATGACCCCTCTTATTAAGCGCAATAGTTCTATACCAATTCAAAAAAAACAAACTTTCTCCACATATGCAGACAATCAACCTGGGGTTCTGATTAAAGTATATGAAGGAGAGCGGGCTAAAACAAAAGATAATAACAATTTAGGACAATTTGAACTCACCGGTATACCGCCAATGCCACGAGGACAACCGCAAATCGAGGTAACGTTTGATGTAGATGCAAATGGCCTACTCACTGTTAGCGCAGAGGAAAAGACAACTGGGAAAAAACAGAATATCACTATCACAAACGACGGCTCTCGACTAAGCGCGGAAGATATTGAAAAAATGGTCGAGGATGCTGAACGGTTCAAGGAAGAAGATGAAGAAGTTCGCAAACTTCAAGAAAGTCGGAATCAATATGAAAATTATGTTTATCAGATGAAGCAGACAATCGAAGACGATAAAATGAAAGAAAAACTGGGAGATAAATATCAGGAAATAAAAGACAAACTTTCAGAAGGACAAAGTATACTCGAGGTGGAAACCGTGTCACGAGAAGAATATGAAGCCGCTCAAAAAGAGCTTGAAAACTTCATAAATCCAATCATGCAAAATCTTGTCAAGGAAGGAGGAGGTGAATTTGCACAAGAACCACCCATCCCTTCAGATACACCAACAGAACCTCCGATTGAAGAAATTGACTAAAAAAATTACTAGTTTTATTATATATATAATATAAGCTAAGTAATATGGGAGAAAAATCTGCAAAAAAATCTGCGGCAAAATGTAATAAGAAGTTTAAAAAAATACCAAAAAAAAAGACTTTTGTTGGTGGTTCTCCTCATAATACAGAGAATGATAATGCAAAGAATGGCAATAAACAATTTGGATTTATGGATTGGATTGCAAGAATAATAGGGGAACTCTTAATCTGGTTGCGTATAATGATTATTCCGGATAACAATAGTGAACCTCCTGGTAATAACAATAGTGAACCTCCTGGTAATAACAATAGTGAACCTCCTGGTAATAACAATAGTGAACCTCCTGGTAATAACAATAGTGAACCTCCTGGTAATAACAATACATCATTACATGACACTCTTTCTAATATTGTGAATAGACTTGAAGCCCTGGGATATATTTCTTCTTAAAACACTTCTTCGATCAATTTAAGCTGTTCTTCGCTCAACGTATCTGGTTGTGAAACATGAAATGTTAATATAAGGTTACCTTGAATATCGTCCCTCGAAAAACCTAGATTTTTTATCTTTTTAGTATCTCCATTTTGTATTACATTTCCACGCGAACTCGAGAAAGATATAGATTTCCCATTTAAATGGTGAATATCAAACTTAAATCCACATAAGCTTTCTTTGAAGGATATTGTTTTGTATAAAATCAAATCAATACCTTCTCTGCTAAACATGGATGTTTTTTCCAATAATATTTTAACTTTTACATCACTGTGGGAGTTGTCTTTAACGTTTCCCTTGTCTTTCATTGTGATAATCTCATTGTCATCAATACCTTTTTTAATGTCAATGTACATGGTTTCTTTTTCATATGACTTTCTGTTTGAGCGTACAACTTCTCGTTCGATCATAATTGGGATATAGCACCCCGTATATGCTTGTTCATATGTAATAACTTGATCTATTATGATATCTTCCGGTTTACTAAATCCGACATTATTTGACGAATTCCTTATAAAAATACTGGGATCTAATGGCGAATACTCCTCTTCAGACGGCATTCCAAATATAGATGCGAAACCATTTATTGCAGGACCTTTACCCTTTTTAACTCCCTTGTTGATTGCTCCGGAAAGTAATTCAGAAAATATGTTGTTTAGTTGTTCATCAAAATGATTAGGTTCGCAATTACTAAAAAAAACGTTCTGAGAATCATACAAACTCCGCTTGTCTGGGTCTCGAAGAGTTTCATATGCTTCATTTATGGATTGATACTCATTCAAAGAATTGGGATTTTTATCGGGATGTTTTTCGAAGCTAAGTTTTCTATATGCTCGCTTAATATCGTCCGGGGTGGCATTAGTGTCAACGCCCAAGACTTCATAAAACTTCATTATATTAATAAAAATATATAACCGTTTTTTATATATTTTTATAAAATGAATACTTGTCTCCCAAAACGCCTAAATGATGTAGTCATTCCAAAGAAAGAACAAATGTTGCTCTTTTATCAAGAGTTGAAACAGGCAAATGATTTAAATATGTTATTTGTCGGAAACAGAGAAACATGTAAAACAACAATAATTGAGTTGATCATTTCAGACTTTATAAGAGAAAATAAAAAATATTCGGCAAATAAGATTGTATTTCGATACAATACATTCGACGAAATAAATCTTCAAAGTGAACAAAATGTTCTTCACGTATTTTGTCAAACAAATGTCAATTGTAACAAAATTGTATATGTCGATAAAATCGATTTCTTTAATGATGCAAATCAACAACTTTTGAAAATCTATATGGATAAGTATAATACTTTTCGAGAAAAAAACAAGATATTTTTTATTTTTGAAGGAATGTCTGAAGAGAGAATACGAGATGTTATCAAATCCAGAGTAAATATTTTTAATACAACCCCCCTTGCGCAACCAGAGTACATTCAAATATTCAAAAAGTTATTGCATCATGCTGGAATATATGCAGAAGAAAACGCACTCGCCCAAATATTTTCTTATTCTAACATAACAATAACAACATTAAAAAATATTGTTGTAAAAACTGAACTGTTAAACATCCGGAAAATAACCGTCGACAATTTAGCAGCATTGTGTGATTTATTAAACTTTTACGATGCCAAAACATATTTCGAATTGTTGAAAACCAACAATTTGACTAAAGCAATTCATGTTCTCACGAACATGTATCAGAATGGTATTGATATAAGTGATATTTATTTTAGTCTTTACGAATACATTAAAACAAACGAAGAAGCCGCTCTGTATGGATGCATCAAAATCATATGTGAATATATCAATCAAATATATAATGGGAATTATAACCGGATAATGTTGGTGTTGTTGTCATACGACATTCACCAGGAGTTGTTTCAAAATAAAAAATAAATCATACATCTATATTAATGAGTATCAAAGTAATCAAAAATCAAGTTATCAAAAAGTTCGTTGATATTTTTGATGACTACATTAAAGTAAACCTTCCAATGGAAAACAACTATTACATATTGAATTACATTTCATACAAAAAACTGGTTTATAAAGAAAAAATAGATTGTTTTTTAGAAGAATTAAAAAAATACTATTTTTTCAACAAACAGTACTATGTGACCCGAAGACCGAATACATACAAAAGCTTCACAACAGTTGTCAGACAGATATGCAGGCGAAATGGTCTAGTATTTGAAACATCTTCTAAATATGACAACGGAAAATACTGCCCCGAATATCGTATTTATGTTTCAAATGTTATGCAGACATAATTTTATATTTACTCCATCCTAGACACGTTAGAGAAAAACATGTTGGATGTTTCAATGTCAGACTTGCTCATTTTTAAAATCCATCCGTACTTTCTATTACGTTTCAACAATTCCATGTTTATGAAAAGACAAAAATTATTTGACGACAAAGAAAAGTTCTCATTAGAAAACAAATTTTCCAAATACAGTGGATTGCCTTTCGCATCTGTTGTACCAATTTGTTCCGAAGGAAACTTCAAAATACAATCTATCTTTCCTGAAGCTCTATCAAAGTGTTGTGTAGATACAGAATAATCATTATGACACAAGTTTTTGAAATAATCTAAATAGAACTTCACTGTTTCGTCGCCCTTGGGCGATACCATCAAAGAACCAAATGATGGTATAATATTCAGATTAGTCAAATTCATTCCTTCATTATTCATTTCGCAAACAGTCAGTGCCTTTGGTTTGTAAAATATCTCAGGTGGCGATGCTCTAAACAAGAAATGTGGTTCCATTACTACCCCACCGTAAACGTCAAGCAGTTTGAATTTGCAATAACTTTCCCACTGTTTTAAGTCAACACCGGACAATAAATTCGGATTTTCAATACTACATAGTTCATCATCGGGTATCATCTTGCTTATATCATCGTTTGTGTAGATTATGACTTGATACAAATCATCGCAAAATGTTATGATAGATTCGATACAAAGCAAACATATATCCATATTAAGTTCTTCACTACTTCTCGATCCGAAATTTAACCAATTTCGCTCGTTCCTTTCCTGAGAAAGGTGAATGAACAGTTTAGATTTATTTGACTTGTTTATATCCGTATAGTTCTGATAAAATCGACAAGAAACATCTTTGCATGTACATTTTTTATTAAAGTTCATAACGTCAACAACATAAGTTTCAGAGTTTATATATATAATAGTTATTACAATCAGTATCACAACAAGAAATATGATATTCATTTGCTATAATATATATATAAGATATGATAAATATTTTGATAACATATTCTAGCGTTTCAATCTTAAATAAGATGAAATATATTCGTCGTATTTTTTTTCCATTCTCTCTTTAGTTTTCATTCTCTCGTATGCAAATGATTTACACTTCTGATTCAACAGCTTCTCTTTATTATTAATATACTTAAGACTAGCTTCGTCGCTTAAAAGTGTATTATTTTTCTCGTCTTTTGCTATAAAATTCTGAAACTCTTGAACATTTTTGAACTTTGGCTTTTCTCTATAGACTTTATCAATATCCATAGCGATAAACGGATTTTTGTAGCTTTCTTTTATATCTGTGTGATTGGCGTTTTGTTTGAAATCATAGTCTTTTACTTCTTCTACAGTTTCAACAATGGCTCCCTTTTTGGCTAATGCTGCTCTTCTACTTTCTTCTAAATTGTCTTTGTCATAAAGATCATCGTTGGACTTCAACCATTCACCGTGACCTTCATCATCTTCAGATACATAAACACTTTCAAACATTTTATTGAATTCTTCCGAGAATTGTTTATAATTATTCACCGGGTCGATTTTATTTTCTTGTAAATAGTTTTTGAAATGATCTTGAGCATCGTATTGTATTGTGAGTTTATCTTTATCGGTCTCGTGATGAGAAAAATTATAAACCTCTTCTAATTTATAATACATTTTTGACATAAATATGTATACTTTTGGGGGCAAACCTGATTTGTCTGGATGCAGTTTCATAACTTTAAGTTTAGCCTTTTTCAAATCATTTTTACTAAATGTTGGCGTCAAAGAGAAGAGTTGTATTAGTCCTTCATAATCATAGTTGTTTTCATCAAGGTCCATTTCCATTATATTTATTTATTTAATATAATCCAACACTTTACGTATTTCATCTTGATTTGTTCCTGAAATGCTTCCGTGTGGAATATATATTTCTTTTGGGTCTGCTTTGGAGTATATTGATTTCGAGTACAAAAACAGTGCGGGGATACCATTTATCATCTTACGTTTCTTCAAGAATGCATATAAATCAAAACACTCGTCTACATCAACTTCGACAAATATAAATTTATTTTTAACATTCATCTTATCAAAATAGTTAATCTTTTCTTCAATGAGCTCATGAACAAATGGTGCAATAGACTTACATGGTTTGCACCAATCTGCATGAAACTTAAGAATGGTGAATTCATATTTACTGCTCGTCAAAAACATATTCAAATCTTCTCGAGTTTCCAAAATAATGTCATCGCAACCATCGTCCGCTTCTCTCATATTATCTTCTTAATTTATCAGTGGTGATAATTTTTTAAACACTATCTATAATAATCTTATTAAGATGAAATATATCAATATGTGGAATATTCAAGTGTCCTTCCCAGAAAAATTTGCATAGAAAATAATCTATTTCGAAGTTTGTTTCTCTTAGTAGTGGAACTTTATCATAGATTGACCGCAACGGTATATTATTTTTATCAACATCTATCAAATGCTCATGTTCGTCAAATGGAATGACATAAAGCAATAATGTGGTTTCTGTAATTTTATCAGTTTTCTTTTTATTTAATATAGTTTCATCATTAAATATTGGAATGAATGGTAAGCAGGCAGACAATAACGGAGCATTAGGATAACAGTAATACTTTGTATCATCTATGACTTCGTTATGAAAGTAATAATACCAGGTCCATTCGATCATTTCTATATAATTTTTAGATGCACTCTTAATATTTACATTGTGGAATATAAAGTCGTTGAACTCTTCTATGTTATTATATAAATGCACCTCTTTTTCATTATCGACGCATGGTAACAAATCCAATTTATCGCTCTCCGATAGTGGTTTAATTTTGCGCTTCTGTGAAATCTTCCACGACAAATTTTGCAGAATTTTGTCTTTTTCTTCTTTTGCGATTGAAGCTATGTAATCTCTAAAGTTTCTCCAGTTTATATTTCCGTTTTTAATATTAATAAGTGGCTTTTTATTGTCCTTGTTTGTTTCTAAATATTTATCTATAATATAAGGTATTCCTTCATTGCGTATGTTCACGCAATGAAGATGTGGTAAAAAATCATTTCCACACAAGAATGCTAATAGACAATAGTCGCAAATTGACTGCTTTCTGTTGACTCCTAGCTTCTGAGATAATTGGTGTGAAAAT
>Ga0228666_1001339_pt1 | contig 10987 bp, 8 predicted proteins | sample 80DmetaG_FD_182702 | JGI IMG/M metagenome (GOLD analysis project Ga0228666, IMG submission 182702) | Seawater microbial communities from Monterey Bay, California, United States - 80D | ecosystem: Environmental > Aquatic > Marine > Coastal | place: USA: California | collected 2016-10-11 | reverse complement strand
CCATGGCGGCAAAATATTTGGCGCCAAAATCCGCGCGGACAATGGCCATGATCGGCAACGGCGCCCAATGCGAATTCCAAGCCTTGGCGTTTCAGGAGGTTTTAGGAATTGACACAGTTCATCTGTTTGACATCGACCCGAAGGCCAGCGAGAAAGCCGCGCGAAACTTGGCCGACGCCGGCTTGAGACTGCGCATCTGCGCCAGCGCCGAAGAGGCCGTCGCCGGGGCCGATATCATCACCACCTGCACCGCAGATAAGCAAAATGCCACTGTATTAACCGATAATATGGTCGGTGCAGGCGTGCATATCAACGCCATTGGTGGCGACTGTCCGGGCAAGACTGAACTGCACCGCGATATTTTGCACCGCGCGGATATTTTTGTCGAATACCCAGCGCAAACCCGCATCGAAGGTGAGATCCAAGCCCTGGCAGCCGATCACCCTGTGACAGAACTATGGCAGGTCATTGCTGGACAAAAAACCGGCCGCAGCACGGAGCGGCAAATCACGCTATTTGATAGCGTGGGGTTTGCCATAGAGGATTTTTCCGCTCTGCGGTATCTGCGTGATCAATTGGAACGCACCGGGCATTTTATCCAGCTTGACCTTCTCGCCGATCCCGATGATCCGCGCGATTTATTTGGCATGGTGAACCGCGCCAAGGAGTCCGTGTGATGGACCAATTCCGCACACAGATGCGCGCCAAAGCCTATGCCTCTGATCCAGAGGTGCTGCAAAATCTGGCCACGCTGGCCCCGAGCCCCGAGGCGCGCGCTGAAATTTCCCGCCAAGCCAGCGCCATGGTCAAGAGACTGCGTGCAGAGGCTAAGCCCTCTGTGATGGAATTGTTTTTGGCCGAATATGGCCTCTCCTCTGAAGAGGGCATTGCCTTGATGTGCCTGGCCGAAGCACTGTTGCGGGTGCCCGATGCGGCCACCATGGATGCTTTGATCGAAGACAAAATTGCCCCGTCTGAATGGGGCAAGCATCTGGGGGAAAGCCATTCCACTTTGGTCAATGCCTCGACTTGGGCGCTTTTGGTCACGGGACAGGTGCTGGATGCGCCCGACACAGGCATGGCCGGACTTTTGCGCGGTGCCATCAAACGCCTCGGCGAGCCGGTCATCCGCCAAGCCGTGGCGCGGGTCATGCGCGAAATGGGACAACAATTTGTTCTGGGTCAAACCATCCAAAAAGCGCTGAGCCGCGCGGCAGGTTTTGAGGCAAAAGGCTATCTGTACAGCTACGACATGTTGGGAGAAGCGGCGATCACCGACGAGGACGCAAGAGGCTACCATATGGCCTATGCCGATGCGATTGCGCAAATCGCCAAAGCTGCCTCTGGCAGGGATATTTCGCGCAATCCCGGCATCTCCATTAAACTCTCCGCACTGCATCCCAATTATGATCTGCAACATCGCAAGCAAGTGATGGATGTTTTAGTGCCCCGCGCCCGATCCTTGGCGCTTTTGGCGAAATCTGCCGGCATCGGCTTGAACATCGACGCCGAAGAGGCCGCACGTTTGGATCTCTCTTTGGATGTGATCGAAGCTGTCCTATCAGAGCCTGGTCTTGCCCAGTGGGACGGGTTTGGGGTTGTCGTTCAAGCCTATGGCAAGCGCGCCGCCTATGTCATTGATTGGCTCTATGCTTTGGCCCAAAAATTGGATCGCCGCATCATGGTCCGTCTGGTCAAGGGCGCTTATTGGGACACGGAAATCAAATTGGCGCAGGTTGAGGGGCTCCCAGGCTTTCCGGTGCTGGCCACGAAGCCACATACCGATATGCACTACATCTGTTGTGCGCAGAAGTTGCTGGCCATGTCTGATCGCATCTACCCGCAATTTGCCACCCATAACGCCCATACCATCGCGGCCGTATTTCACAGCGCGGCCTCTCAGAAGGTGACAAATTTCGAATTCCAGCGACTGCATGGCATGGGTGAAGCTCTGCATGATCAAGTGCTGCAAGAGCACGGGGTTGCCTGCCGCATTTATGCGCCAGTTGGGCACCATTCTGATCTTTTGGCCTATTTGGTGCGCCGCCTTTTGGAAAACGGCGCCAATTCCTCCTTTGTGAACCAGATTTTTGATGTGGAGGTTCCGGCCCATGTGGTGGCCGCAGATCCCTTTAAAAAAAAGCAAGAGGCCGGCCCAAAAATTTCCCTACCGGCGGATATTTTCGCGCCAGATCGCCCCAACTCCACAGGATTCGATCTGTCAAATCCGGAGGTTTTGGCGCATCTGCAAGCCCAGCGCGCAAGACGCCAGACCTGGAGCTATGGCGATCTTGGCCAAGCTCATCCTGTGGACAGCCCAGCCACGGGCGATCAAATTGGACAGATTAGGTTTTTATCCGCAGACCAAGCGCGACAGCTGGCCGCTGCTTCCACCCCTTGGCAGATCACTCCAGCCGAGCGGGCCGCAGTTTTACGCAAAGCCGCAGATCTTTATGAAAGCCATGCAGAGGCGTTTTTTGCGCAGCTCACCCATGAGGCCGGTAAAACGTTAAGTGACTGCATTGGCGAATTGCGCGAGGCGGTGGATTTTCTACGCTATTACGCCCATCAGGCAGAGGCGCTGGCCAGCAACTCAGATGGAATTTTCACCTGCATTAGCCCTTGGAATTTTCCTTTGGCTATTTTCACTGGGCAAATCGCCGCCGCTTTGGCCATGGGCAATGGGGTCTTGGCCAAACCGGCCGAAGCCACGAGTTTGATTGCCGTGCAAGCAACCGCACTTTTGCATCAAGCAGGCGTGCCAAAAACCTGCCTACAGCTGCTTCCCGGAGAGGGCGCTGTTGTGGGTCCTGTTCTGTGTAGTGCGCCCAATGTTTCTGGTGTTTGCTTCACAGGCTCAACCGCCACGTCGCAGGCGATCAACCGAGTTATGGCGGAAAATCTGCCACCGCAGGCGCCCTTGATTGCCGAAACCGGCGGGTTGAATGCAATGATTATCGACAGTACGGCCCTCCTCGAACAGGCGGTGCAGGATGTGGTTGTCAGCGCCTTTCAATCGGCCGGTCAACGCTGCTCGGCTCTGCGGATGCTATATGTGCAAAGTGATATTGCAGATGCGTTTGAGCGCATGTTGTGCGGCGCGATGCAAGCCCTGGTGGTTGGCCCGCCGGAGGCCGCAGATTGCGATGTCGGTCCGGTGATAGATGCGGCAGCTCAAGCACGCATTTCCGCGCATATCGCACGCAACAAGCTTTTATTTCAAACCACAGCACCAGAAAACGGGTATTTCGTTGCGCCAACGATCCTATCTGTAAGCGGAATCTCTGACCTGCACGAGGAGATCTTCGGACCCGTACTGCATTTGGCCCGCTACGACGCGGGCGATTTGGATCGTGTGATTGAGGATATAAACGCCAGCGGCTATGGCCTCACTTTCGGGTTTCACAGCCGCATTGATGATCGGGTGCAAAAGGTCGTGAGCCGCGTTAATGTGGGCAATCTCTACATTAACCGCAATCAGATCGGCGCTGTCGTTGGCTCCCAGCCCTTCGGCGGCCACGGGTTGAGCGGGACCGGGCCAAAGGCCGGCGGGCCGCGCTATTTGCCACGCTTCGCCGCGCAAAGGCTCATGACGGCTGAGGGCCCCTTACCCCCTCAGATGAGTTTGGCAGAGCTAGAGCAAGCCTTTGCCAGCCAGCCGCCACAGGAGGGCCATAGCACCGAAGATTTACCCGGCCCCACAGGCGAGTCGAACCGCTACCTTTTGCGGCCCCGATCACGCATTCTGTGCATGGGTCCCAGTGCAGAAACCCGTGCACAAAGCGCCAGGGGCATGGGATGCAGAGCCATTGCTGCAGAGATTGCGATGGCTGATGTGACAAAGATCCCTGACTTACAAGCGGTGGTCTACGCCGGTCCGCAGGCGCAGCCCCTCCGCCAAGCCTTGAGCGCGCGGCGCGGTGCGATTGTTCCCTTACTGATGGATGAAACATTCGAACAGTGGCTGGTGTGCGAGCAGTCGATCTGTATCAACACAACTGCCGCAGGAGGAAACCCCGCCCTCTTGGCCAGCTAACCGGGCCAGCAGGGCATCTACCTCACGAATGAAGACTGCGAACACGTCGTCTATGCGGGTGCGGTTGCGCGTATTATCTATTTATAGCTAAGGATTTTCTTAAATGAATTTGGATAGCTTACGATTGAGCCTCATAAGAGCAACTATCAACAGCAGTAAAACAATCTGCCCAGCCATGTCACCGGAGGAATATCCGATCATCAAAATCCAGTTAATCTCACTGTCATAAAGCATTGAGAGCGTGATACCGTTGAGCACGGATGCAATCGCTGCAATCACCAAACACTCTTTCCAGGAAAAATCAAACACAGCCTTCTTGCGCGATCCATGATATGTTTTGACCATTCTGACAGCGACATACACCACGACCAAAGACGCCACGGGGCTCAAAACCGCCAGGTCGACAGAGTTGCCGTAAACGCTCGTGGCCCACATGAGGTAACTGGAAGGCAGCAAGTATAAAAGGCCCCGCCATCCCAAGAAATAGACCGCCAATACGCGGATGCCGTGGGGCAAAAAGAGCACGCTGAAAACAATAGGCAGCTGCGGTGCCAATATCTTTTGCAGGGGCATCACCAGCCCGGAGGTAATTGTATAAGCTGAAATATATCCAACGCTCACCACAAAAAAGGTGAGCCAATCGAGATTAAGTTTCCGCAACACTATACAGCCCACGCTTTTTCTCCGGATTTCTCAGCAATAATTCCTTTTGCTCAAGCTGCTTCAAGGCCCGAAAAAAGGTAGGACGGGCCATCTTGGCGCTCAAAGGATGCGACAACAATTGATGCGTTTGGAATTGCCCATCTGCATCAGATTGCTCATGGGCCGCCATTAAAACCAGTTTTTCAGGTTGCGATAGATCGCTCAGCCCCAAATCGATTTCAATCTCAAGAATCAACTTAGCCAAGCGCGACAGTTGCTTCATTGCATTACTCATAACCAAAACCTCATGTTAACTTTCATCTGTAATAGCAAATTACAACTTAGCTGCCAGATATTGTATTCAGATAATTCAGAACGTAAATTTTCATATAAACAAAAAAAATTATTTTTTAAATAATTCTTATAAATAGCATTATGCTCATGGAATGGCATATAACCTCGATGTTAATCAAGTAGATTGCCTTGATTTCACAAATCGTCTAGGTTCATCCGCCCCCTCATCTTCATCCAAATCGCCACCACATGGTCGCAATTCCCACAAGAAGGCGTCGCAAATGTGATGGCGAAAATTGGGAGAATCGATCATAGTTTGCAGGCATTCAGCGATGGCGTCGCTGGCAGGTGGCATATTCCACTTGCGCAAAATAGATCCTGAACGCCGGGATTTGTTTTTCAATGAGGTGTCGACATGACCCAAATCAAGCGCCCAAATTTTCACCGATTTCACAATGGATCAAAAGCCACTCTGCCCTTTTGCGATGCGGAATATGAAACCCGCCTCGCGGGGCTGCGCAATATCCTGCGCGACAAAGGTGTTAACGCGGCTGTTTTTACATCTATGCACAACATCGCCTATTATTCGGGCTTTTTATATTGTGCCTTTGGCCGTCCCTACGGCTTGGTTGTCACCGCAACGGATTGCGTCACCATTTCCGCCGGCATCGACGCCGGCCAGCCATGGCGCCGCAGCTTTGCTGACAACATTACCTATACAGATTGGCAGCGCGATAACTACTGGCGCGCAATTGCATCTGTAGCAGGACAAGGCGGTGTGATCGGCTATGAGGGTGATCACCTGTCTCTCACTCAGGCCGCAGCGCTCAACAGCTTTCTAGCCCCAAAAGCCCAAGTTGATCTGGCGCAGGCCACAATGCAGCAGCGCATGATGAAATCGCCAGCTGAAATCGCCCTTATACGCGCCGGGGCTGCAACCGCTGATGTGGGTGGCTACGCGATCAAGGACGCCGTCCGCGTCGGGGTGCGGGAAATTGATGTCGCCGTGGCTGGCCGCGACGCAATGGAGGCGCATATCGCGCGGGAATTTCCAGATGCGGAGTATAGGGACACTTGGGTCTGGTTCCAATCTGGCCTCAACACCGACGGGGCGCATAACCCTGTGACAAGCCGCGTCTTGCAGCGGGGTGACATTCTAAGCCTCAACACCTTCCCCATGATTTCAGGCTATTACACAGCGTTGGAACGCACAATGTTTGTGGAGACCGTTGATGAGGCATCCCAAGCCTATTGGGAGGCCAATGTCGCCGCCCACGAACTTGGCATCAGCTTGCTGAAACCCGGCGCCAGCTGTGCGGAGGTCACGGCCGGTGTGAACGCCTTCTTCGAAGACCGCGATTTGCTGCAATATCGCTCATTCGGCTATGGCCATTCCTTTGGCGTGTTAAGCCATTACTACGGTCGAGAAGCCGGGCTCGAACTGCGCGAGGACATCGACACGGTTCTAGAGCCGGGCATGGTCATTTCCATGGAGCCCATGATCACAATTCCAGACGGGCAACCGGGAGCGGGCGGGTATCGTGAACACGATATTTTGATCATTACCGAAGATGGTAATGAAAATATCACGCAGTATCCCTATGGTCCCGCCTTCAATGTGGTGGGAGGATAACGCCGTCAATCCCTGAGCGAGATTTTCTGACGTTGGCTCCTGAACGCAAGGCCTGTTTTCAAGCCAAGGGACCTCTGCATAACACCATTTCAACACGAAATGAGGGCAGCGCCGGCCTGGGCGGGCGCATCTGTCCGGTGGTGAAATCACTGCACTATTTGAGCAATAACCACACGTATCAGTATATTGAGATGGTGATTGCTCAAATTTTACATTGGTTGCGCCTAAGCTTTTGTCACGAAGCCCTTTAAGATGGCATTGAACACATCGGGGCTTTCAAGGTGCGGGACATGGGCACAATTTGGAATGACCGCTAGGCTGGTATTCGGTATGGCCTGCCACAGCTTTTGAACCTGCGGCCAGGGATAGGTGCGATCGCGGTCGCCCCAGATGACCAGGGTTTGCGCAATAATGTCATGTAGCCTGGCCTCACCGTCCCAGCGATTCATTGCGTCCAACCCTGCAAGCAAGGATTGTTTTCCCGCCATTTGCGCAATGGCTGCACAGGCCTCAAAGCCCGGCGCTTGCTCGCAGTCTAAAAACCAGGTGGCTGCAATCCGCCGGGCCGTGTTGCGCACCCCATCGGTCGCAACACGAGACTTAGAGGTTTCAATCGTCTCGAAACGCCCCGGCAAAATGCCTTGGCCTCCTGTTCCATATAAGACCAGTCGCACAATCCGATCTGGTGCCAAGGCTGCCATTTCTTGCGCGATCATGCCGCCCATAGAATGCCCCAGCAGATGAAACCGCGCCACATTCTGCCGCTCCAATTCATCCAAGGCCCAATGGGCAAAATCAACAATGTCACGACAGGCTTCTAAATGCGCATTCTTGCCATATCCGGGCAAATCCAGCGCAATGACTGGAACGCCTGCAAGAGCTGCGACTTGGCCATCCCATTGCGCACTGCCCCCCATAAACCCATGCACAAATACCAAAGGGATCATTTGCGCCCACCTTGCACAATACGATCCAAAATCATGGCGCAGAACAGGATGGAAAAGCCTGCAAGGATGCCTTGCCCGACATTGGCATATTGCAAGGCTTCCAAGACGTCCTCTCCAAGACCTTTTGCACCAATAAGCGAGGCAACAACCACCATGGCGAGCGATAGCATGATGGTTTGGTTAATACCGGCCCGGATGGAGGGGCTGGCCAGTGGCAGATCCACCTTGGTCAGCAAAAACCACTTATTGGCCCCAAAACTAATGGCAGCCTCTCGGACACTTTCCGGAACGCCGCGCAGGCCGAGCACCGTGAGACGCACCACGGGCGTGCCACCAAAAATCATGGTGGTGACCACGGCCGCGGGCTTTCCGGTCCCGAAAAAAGCAATGACTGGGATCATAAAGACGAAGGCTGGCATCGTTTGCATAAAGTCCATGATCGGTTGAATGAAGGCATAGAACCGGGGACGCCGAGCTGCAAACATTCCAAGAGGAATTCCGATTAAGATCGACAAGCAAGCCGCAGTGCCGAGCAATGCTAGGGTCGTCATCGCTTTTTCCCAAAAGCCAAGCAGCCCCATGTAAGATAAGAAAGCTCCAGAATAAATCGCCATACGAACGCCCGCCGTCAGCCAGGTCAGAAGAATAATTAACGCGGCAATTACGATCCACGGCGTGCTGACAAAAACCAGCTCTAACGTATCGAGCACCACACGAATAAAGTAGGTGATGGCATCAAAAAGCGCGTCACCATTCAGAACGGCCCAATTGAAAAATGCCTCAACGCTGTCAATACTGACAAGCCTAATATCCGGATCGGTCGGAAAACTTCCCAAAACCGAAAAACTACCCGGAAAGCTGTAATGTACCATCGCGGTGCTCACGATGATGACCATAAAAACGGAGCTAAAAACCATGTGACTTAACGGCATCCCAGAGCGAATTTCACCGTCAGAAAGCCACTCCGAAAACCGGCCCTCCAGCGCCCAATTGGCAACAATAGATTGAACAAGCTTCACGGCGATCAAAAGTATAAAACCTGTTAAAGCAATCATTGGTCCTTCGCTGGCCATGGCTTCCGCTTCTGCTCTTATGCCGCCAATATTGGCCTCAAGAGACTCAACGGTTCTGCGGTAGACATCAATTTTATCCGAATTGCTTTCCAGTGCTGCCGCCAATTGTTTGCGCCGCAATTCCAACGTGCCTTCGATGGATGCAATCCGCATCATGGCATCATTGGCCAAATCACCAAACAGACCTCGGGCAATCTGCACAAACCCGACCGCCTCCAGAATGAGAAACGGCAAGGCCCAGCTCCAAAGCCCACGGGCACCAAACCAGATCGGGCCAAATAAACCGGCCATAAAATTGAACGTTGCTGTAAACTTAGCCGAGGCTCCAATCTTATCAAAATTGCGAATATAATAGTCGGAATTGGTGCGCACAAAATTGCGGATATTCTCATATCTTTGCTCTTGGTACGCGATAGCGGCCTCTGAATGGATATCTTCAAGAGGGTTCACACCCAAGTCTACATCACGGTTGCTCATGATATTTCAGTTCCTTCAATCACTGTTCGCAAAAGGTCTGCTCGGGTGATAAGGCCAATATCTCGCCCATCAGAACTCACGATAATCGGTTTATCAGTTTCAATTGCAATATTCATAAGCGCACTCAGAGTTTCTTTTGTCGGCACCCTTACCAAATCACTCGGCAGCGGTCCTTGCGCTGCAGTATAGGCCTGTATGGATTGCATAACCGCATCGGCATGTACGACCTTAAGTCGGGAGATGCCCGCCACAAAATCGGCCACATAATCATCGGCAGGCTGCATCACAATTTGCTCTGCTGTTCCAACTTGCACCAATTTTCCGTCCCGCATAATGGCAATCCGGTCCCCAATCCGCACCGCTTCATCAAGATCATGCGTGATGAATATTGTCGTTTTTTTGAGTATTTTACTCAGTCGAATAAATTCATCTTGCAGCTGGCGGCGGATCAGAGGATCGAGGGCCGAAAACGGCTCATCCATCAGCAGCACATCGGGGTTTGCGGCCAGAGCGCGGGCCAATCCCACCCGTTGCTGCATCCCACCCGAAAGCTCATGGGCAAATTTCGATCCCCAAGCGCCCAGCTCGACAATATCCAAAATGGCAGCTGCCTGGCGCATCCGCTCATTTTTCGCCACATTGCGAATTTCCAACGGCATGGCAACATTGTCCAAAACCGAACGATGCGGCATCAATGCAAAATTTTGGAAAACCATGCCAATCTTCTGATTTCTAAAGGTTTGAAGCTCACGTTGTCCCAAGGCCATGACATCAATACCCTCAACCATAATCTGGCCGGTGGTAGGTTCTAACAGACGGTTAAAATGGCGCACGAGGGTTGATTTCCCACTGCCAGACAATCCCATTATGCAAAAAATCTCGCCGCGTGACACTGATAGGCTGACATCTGCCACCCCCACAACGGCGTTGAATTCACTGAGAGCTTCAGCCTTGCTTAATCCGCTCTCACGCACGGCGCGCAAAGCCTCTTGCGCGCGGCTCCCAAAGATTTTCCACACATTGGAAATTTCGACAACGGGTTGGGAGGTCATATATTTTCTCTTTTTCTAAAAATTTCGATAGGCTGGTCCAGCCAGGCCGGACCAGCCGCTATTTAATACTTACAGACCCAGCATCGCATCAACGCGATCTGAGTTGGCAGCAATCCAAGCCTGTGCCGCGTCTTCTGGAGAGACACCATTTGCACTGATCTCAAACGCCAAACCAGACACATCGTCCGCTGTTACCGAGAAATTGGCAAAAAATTCTGCAATAGCCGGAGACCGATCAGCCAAAGAGTTGGACCAAGCAATCTGCACGTTCTTCAGCGCATCTTTCGTCGCAACATAAGATTTGTCATACCAATCGGCATCATCCGACGGCTGCACCATCTTGTAGCTGGCCGGATCATAGGTCGGCTCACTCAGCATTTCGACATCAAACATGAACCATACCGCGTGAGGTTTATAGCAATAGAAGGCATAGCCCTCGCCCTTGGCGATACTGTCTTTAATTCGCGCGGTCTTCACGCTTTCTTCCGCCCGGATCGGTTCGATGAAATCCAGCAACCCATAGTCGCGTGTTTTCACCTCATTCACATTCGCCGAGGCCCAGCCTGGCGCACCGATCCACATTTCGCCTTTGCCATTGCCATCGCTGTCCATCATTGCAGCAACATCGGGACGGCCAAGATCTGCGATGTCTGTGATGCTATTGGCCTTGGCAAAATCTTGCGAAACGCAAAACCCTTGGTTGCCTTCATAGGGGTTGGACGACAGCGTGACGGTGCCCGCTCCGTCCACATATTTTTTGGTAAAGCTTTCTTGGTTTGGCAACCAAACATCCGGGTGCACATCAATGTCGCCCTTGCCTTGGTCCATCGCTT
>Ga0228666_1001338_pt1 | contig 10991 bp, 11 predicted proteins | sample 80DmetaG_FD_182702 | JGI IMG/M metagenome (GOLD analysis project Ga0228666, IMG submission 182702) | Seawater microbial communities from Monterey Bay, California, United States - 80D | ecosystem: Environmental > Aquatic > Marine > Coastal | place: USA: California | collected 2016-10-11 | reverse complement strand
ACATTACGGTAGACATGTAAACTAACTTAACCCTGATGAACTAATGTGTCCCTTAAATCAGGCAGCAATCTGTCCAAAAGGTTTTGACGACGTACAAGCAGGGATTGCTTTCTCACCAAGGATTAGTTTTTCTAAACTTTCATCTAATTCGTTACCAAGGTTTACAGCTTCATCATAAGTGGGGAAAGCTCTGTTAATAGAGCCTTGAATATGGCGCGAACGGAATTGTATTTTGAATTTATTTGAGGGTGCTTTGAGGATTGAATAAGGCATACTATTCTCCAGTTTTGCACTCGGCTTGCACCTGTGCAGTAAATTGATAAAGACGGTAAGTCAATTTCAACTAACTTGAGATTTGTAAGTCTTTGTTATCAAATTACTTTTGATTAAAGTAAAATGGGGTGAGTGATGGGGCTCGAACCCACGACCACCGGAATCACAATCCGGGGCTCTACCAACTGAGCTACACTCACCATAGCAATGAACCAGGTTTAACAACTACCCGGCAATCATTCAGCAAGCGGGTAATTCTACTGTCTTTATTTTTCTGGTCAAGGAAAAGTTGAACTTTATGCTGGGTTCAGCTTATTCAAGCCAATTCTAAATCGATTTTTTTCTCATCAAGATCGACACGAACGACTTTAACGCTGATCTTATCCGCTAAACGGTAACTTTGTCGTGTACGCTCACCCATCAGGCGGTGGCCATTGGCATCAAATTCATAATAGTCATTTTTCAAGGCTGTGATATGAACGAGCCCTTCAATATAAATATCATTGAGTTCGACAAAAAGCCCAAACCCAGTCACGCCACTAATGACACCGTCATAGCTTTCACCAACATGATCCTGCATAAATTCGCACTTCAACCAATCTGATACATCTCGAGTTGCTTCATCTGCACGTCTACTAGCCATTGAACAATGTTCGCCTAACTGCACCATATCTTCATGAGAGTATGGCCATTTATTGATTTTCTTATTGTTGATCAGATGACAGATTGCACGGTGAACGAGCAAATCGGGGTAGCGGCGAATTGGAGAGGTAAAATGAGCATAAGCCTCCAAGGCTAGGCCAAAATGACCGACGTTGTCGGGATGATATACAGCTTGTTTCATGCTACGAAGCATGACGGTTTGTAATAAATGCGCATCCTGACGTTGTTGTGCGGCTTGAAGTAATGTCGCATAATCACGAGGTGAAGGTTCATCACCGCCACCGAGCATTAAGCCCAATTCACCTAAGAACTCACGTAATCCAGATAATTTTTCAGCAGAAGGTGTTTCATGAACACGGTATAAGGCGGGCAATGCTTTACTTAATAAGAACTGTGCTGCTGAGACATTGGCTGCCACCATAAATTCTTCGATTAAGCGATGAGCGTCATTGCGTTCTCGAGGAACAATCGCTTCAATTTTACGTTTTGAATCAAATAAAAATTGGGTTTCCACGTTGTTGCCTTGCGTTTAACATAGCCTGAAAGAGTTGATGCATGGTTTCTAAACCAGGGAGAACCGCCTTATATTCAGACCGTAAACTGGTATCACTATCAACCAATATTGCCGCGACTTGTGTGTAAGTCAGTCGCGCTTTAGAGTTCATGACGCCTTGGTGGAATTGGTGTGAAATGACTTGGCCGTCAACATCAATAGTCATTTCACAGACCATGCACAAGCGATCGACATTAGGATTTAGGGAACAAAGGCCATTAGATAAAGCTTCAGGCAGCATTGGAATGACTTGGCTTGGGAAATAAACCGACGTGCCGCGCTCTTGTGCATCTTGATCAAGCGGGCTATTAGGCGTGACGTAGTATGAGACATCAGCAATAGCAACCCATAATCGCCAGCCACCATCCTCTAATGCTTCCGCGTGGACAGCATCATCGAAATCACGTGCATCCTCACCGTCAATGGTCACTAAGGGCATATTACGTAAATCAAGACGGTTATTAATAGCTGCAGCGGGAATGGTGTCACCATAAGATTCAGTTTGCTCTATGGCTTCAGGCGACCAAGCATGAGGCAGTTCAAAGTCGCGTAAGGCAATGTCTATTTCCATACCAGGTGCCATATGGTCACCCAGTACAGTGACTACTTTGCCAAGAGGAGAACGGTGTCGGTTTGGGTGAGCGGTGATCTCAATTTCGACAATTTGACCTGCCTGTGCTGACATTAATTGATCAGGTGGAATGAGAATGTCTTGGCTGATACGGCGGTTATTGGGAATGAGATAATAAATACCAGTATCGCTGTGCAACCTGCCTACAATGCGTTCATTGGCGTGCTTAATAATTTCGACGATAGCGCCTTCTTTACGTCCACGCCGGTCAATACCTGTTACGCGGGCAACAGCGCGGTCGCCATGCAAAGCCACTTGCATTTCACGTTGACCTAAAAATAAATCTTCTCCGCCTTCATCAGGAATCAAAAATCCAAATCCATCCTGATGACCCATAATACGGCCAGTTACGAGATTCATTTTTGACATGACCCCATAAGCACTTTTTCGATTACGGAGTAATTGACCATCTCTTTCCATAGCTCTTAAGCGACGACGCAAAGCTTCAGTTTGCTCTTCACCTGCTAATCCTAGAAGTTTGCCAATTTGACGGCGGGTTAACGGCCGGTCATTTTGTTTTAAGATTTCAAGGATGAACTCTCTACTAGGAATGGGGTTATCGTATTTTTCTGCTTCTCGTGATGAAAAAGGGTCATGCACTTTTTTTTCCGACATAGCGGTTGGGTCTCTTGACCTTTGGCATCGCTTAAAGGGCACGCCAAAGTAGGGTAAGAATGAATAAAATGAACAAAGACTATTCTAACGCCTATTTAAATAACTAGGTGATTTAATGCACAAGAAGGGATGAACGGTAATTCAGAGAGAAGGGCTAAAATGTGTCCATAGGGGTTAAAAATTGTCGAATAATTCACCTTTTTGCTAATGAAATTGGTTGTTTATGCCGATAAAGGAACAAGGCGGTTGACCCTCGTTAGATAACCTACTATAAAAGACATTATGAAAAATTTTTAATGTTATTGCTTTAGGAACTGAAGAACATTATGGCAAATTTAATAGACTCAATTGATGAAAGAACGAAACTGGCTGGGACGAATCATTTAGAAGTATTACTGTTTAATGTGGGTACTAATGATGAAACGGGCCGTAATGAAGTATTCGGTATTAATGTATTTAAAGTACGAGAAGTGCTGAACATACCTGAAATTACTACAGCACCAGAAATGCCAGAAGGTGTTGAAGGATTTGTCAGCCTTCGTGGAGACATGGTGCCGATTATTAATTTACAAAAGTTTTGTAATTTAACCTCTGCGGATGAACCTAGAATTCTGATGATTACAGAGTACAACACACACGTTCAGGGTTTCTTAGTCACAGCAGTAGATACAATCCAGCGTCTAAACTGGGGACAAGTTAAAGAGCCACCTCCATTGTTATCTAAACGTTTAGGTGGTCTAGTGACTGCGGTATCGGAGCTACAAGACGAACGACTAGTCATGATTATGGATGTCGAGAAAGTCTTAGCTGATGCGGGTGGCTTCTATGAAGATATGAAAATGGAAAACATCCAAAAAATCAAATCAGATAAACAACATACTATTTTATTTGCTGATGATTCTGCGATTGCACGTAAACAAATTACCCAAACTTTAGATCATATGGGTGTTAAATATATCCAGAATGTTAACGGAGCGAATGCCTGGGATGCTTTGGATAAAATGGCGACACGTTGCCAAGAAGACGGAACAGATATCATGGATGAAATTCAGTTAGTCTTAACGGATGTCGAAATGCCAGAAATGGATGGCTATGTACTGACACAAAAAATCAAATCAGATCCACGTTTACAACATCTACCAGTCATCATGCACTCGTCTTTAACAGCTGCCGCAAACCAGAATATGGGTAAAAATGTGGGTGCAGACGCCTATGTTCCTAAATTTGAGCCGCAGGAGTTGGCAGCAACAATGGAAGAGTTTTTTGCAGGAAATAGAGCCTAGTATAAATTTAAGACGCTTTGATATAATGGCCTAATGCGCCATATTAACTTTATAGATGATTTTGTCATTGAATGTGACAAAACCATAAAAACATTATTTGGGAAGCCTGAGACTAGCAATAGAGAAGTGCCAGGCGATACCCTAAGTGAACCTGAACTATCTGAAACCCAGAAAAGACAGTCAATGTGCTTGATGCGTATTAATCACGCAGGAGAAGTATCAGCACAGGCCTTGTATCAAGGGCAGGCGCTGACTGCTAAATTACCTGAAGTCAGAGATTCAATGGCGCAGGCAGCGACGGAAGAAAGTGATCATTTAGCCTGGTGCGAACAACGGGTTCATCAACTAGGCGGACATACCAGTATTTTTAACCCCATTTGGTACGCAGGTTCATTGGCACTGGGTGCTGTTGCTGGCAAAGTGGGTGATGAGTGGAGTTTGGGCTTTGTAGCCGAAACGGAAACGCAAGTGGTCAAACATTTAGAGCAACACTTAGAGAAGTTGTGTGTAGAAGATACGAAAAGTCGCGCTATCCTGGAGCAAATGCGTGAAGATGAAGCACATCATAGGCAGACCGCAATAGATGCGGGTGGTAAGGTGTTACCAGAATCTATTAAGCAGACAATGTCGTTAGTTTCAAAAGTAATGATAGCGGCTAGCTACCGACTATAGTCAGACTAATACTTAAATTTATGCTGTTTCTGATAAAGAAACGGAAACGTGATAAAGATTACTATCTGTTTCATCTACTGTGCAACGTACGACGGTTCCTTCTGCGACGAAAGGAGGTAGCTTTTCATTACCAGGGTTCATAACAAGTTCCACTTCAGAACCTAATTCTACGGCTTCTTCTGTTGTCATATATAGGCCAGTAGCACTTAAATTCTGACTTGTACCATGATAGGCTTTATCGCCTTTTCCTTTGATAGTAAACGTGACTAATGTGTCGATACGCATCCTAACAAAACCACGTTTCTCTTCATATATTTCTTCAACCACTTTCACACTCCAAATCAATTGTTTAGCTCATTTATCTGTGATTTTATGTGAAATAAAATGTCAAAACTATGAGCTAGGTCTGACATCTGGTTAAAATACTGGAAAAGAAATGTAAAACTGTAGTTTCGTGATGAAGTGCCGATGACTTAATTACCAAAGTGAATGAGGGATAAACGATGCGTCTACACTCAATACAAAAAATAACTAGCTTAATCATATTATTAAGCTTGTGATCAGCAACGCAGGCATTAACGCTACCTGATGTGCCACTAGAGCCGATTTATTTTGAACCTCCTGTGATAGAGCGAAATGAACAAATTGAGCAACTCAGTTGTGTGGGGTTAGATAATACGATTCGTAATATGCAACCTTATCGTTATTCATATAAAGAACCCTTTTATGAAGATGATGCAAATAAGGTAGCAGCAGCGATGGTTACTATGGATTTTGTACCTATATTGCGAGGTTTAGCAGGTGTTGCCTACCTAGGATATTCAGCGACTGTAGAAGAAAAAGAGCAACGTAGAATGCTGTTAGTAGAACAACGTATCGCCTTGTTACAACAGCTAAAAGCAGAAAAACAATGTTTTGAATAAATGTGATTTAGCGCCAAAAAACACAAGGTAAAAGTTGTCGACTGTGTAATATTTCATGTACTATCAACTTGAGATAATGATGTATCTCGGGAGGGTTTTACGATGAGTACAACAATCGACATCAACGCAAAATGGTTTGAGGGTAAGCAGGGAAAAGCACCAAACAAGTCTAAAAAATGGTATCAGGCAAACCGAGTAACACCTTCTAAAACAACTGTGACGCCATGGTATAAAGCGAATAGCGAACCAGCAAAGGCGACAGGAGCACCTTGGTATGAAGCAAATATGAGCGAACATTTAGATACTAAGAAAAAGTGGTATGAAGCCAATTTAAAAGCGGCAGTCAGTTCTGTTAAAGAGACTCGCCAAAAATGGTATGAAGCCAATCAACGAGAAAATACAACGAGTGCGACACCGTGGTATGAAGCTAATATGCACGTTGACCCACATGCTGATATTAAGAAAAAGTGGTACGAAGCCAACTTGGAAGCAGCACGTGCGAGTCAGGCGAAATGGTATGAAGCCAATCTCGACGATACCAAAACGGATAAGCATTGGTATGAATTCAGCGATGAGAAAGTCAGCGATACCAAACAAAAATGGTATGAAGCTAACCTCGCAGCAGCACGGCAATCTAGGAAAAGCAAACCTTGGTATGAAGCCAATGTAGTTGTCGACCCTCATGCTGATGTGAAGAAAAAATGGTATGAAGCCAACTTAGCACTCGCAAAAGAAAAACAAATTAAAAATAAATGGTATGAAGCGAATACCAGAACGGCACGTGCTAGCGAAAACAAATGGTATGAAGCGGCATCTAAGCCAACACCACAGGTTGAAACACCGTGGTATGAAGCGAATATGAAACAGCACGTCGACACTAAGCAAAAATGGTATGAAGCGAATTTGGCTGCAGCCTTATCTAATGTCAGAGAAACACGGCAGAAGTGGTATGAAGCTAATCAAGTTTCAACAGATGACGATAATGCAACACCTTGGTATGAGGCGAATAAGCCAACAGGCGAACATGCTGATGTGAAGAAAAAATGGTATGAAGCTAATTTAGAGGCCGCACGAACAACACGGTCCAGTAAGCCTTGGTATGAAGCCAATATTGCGGTTGATCCACATGCCGATGTTAAAAAACAGTGGTATGAAACCAATATCGCCTTAGCTAGAAAACGACATGTTAAAAAGAAATGGTTTCAAGCCAGTGCTGAAATGGCAAGAAAGAAACAAGACAAATAACATTAACGTTACAAGCTTATAAATTTAAGCCATCGTTGTAATATCAACGATGGCTTTTTTTATACAGAGCCATAGGATTAGCGCTATGGTATGCGTTCGTGATGACGCCTATGTTGTTCCCAAGCTGAGTGAATGAGCTAAGGCAAACGGGATTAAAATCTAGTCTAGCATCCGAAGTTTGCTTGGGTTATTCGCCTAGGCCAACTGCATTTTTAAAGCGTTGAAAAAAACCAGGCTCATCGGTTCCGGATACCGGTGTATCATCCACCGTATCAACTTCAACCGGCTCTGCCACTTCTGTTGTCTCTTCTTTACTCGTCCCTATGAAGCGTTTTAGTAGACCTGGATTGTTATCTTCTTCGACTTCTTGTACATCATCTTGGATATCAATCACATCTACGGAATCAGTAATACGATCAATAATGCCTTTTGATTGTGTTGGTACCGGAATAGGGCGGTCTTTAAATAAATCGACTTGTTCCTCTGTCTCGTCGACGGATTCATCGTCTTCCATCCCGATTTTTTCTTTGATATCTTCGATTAATCCCACTTTTTTATCTGATAAAGGTACGACAACATCACTATCGACCTTCACAGTCTGTGGCATTTCTTCCCGTGCGACGATACGGGTATCACCACTCAGGTAATCGAGTGTTTCACCTTTAAAATAGACTGTAATACGGCGTTGTTCACGTACACCGTTTCCAGGGTGGAAACTATAGATATAATCCCAACGGTTAGGGTGAAAGGTGTCAATAATTAAGGGGGTTCCCATAACATAAGCCACTTGGTTTTTTGTCATGCCAGGTTTTAGCTGACTAATCATATCTTGCGTTATATCATTACCCTGTTGAATGTTGATACGGTAAACGCCAGGGATTTTATCCTTAGCGCAGCCTGACAGGATTAAAGCAAAAAACGAAAAAGTGTAAATGAGGACGGTTTTCATTTATATTAGACATCTTAATTAATTACCAAACTGCGATGATACGCTAATCGTTCGGTTTCGACGAGGCACTTTTATGAGTATGGAAAGACAAGATTTAAGAAAAGCAGGACTTAAAGTCACTTTACCGAGATTGAAAATCCTAGAAATTTTAGAAGTTTCTGAACAACGCCATATGAGTGCGGAAGATGTCTATAAAGCCTTATTAGAATCAGGTGAAGAAATTGGTCTAGCAACTGTCTATCGTGTACTGACTCAATTTGAAGGCGCGGGTTTAGTATCTCGTTTAAGTATTGATGGTGGCCATGCTGTCTTTGAATTAGAAGATGGCGCGCATCATGACCATTTACTTTGTGTCAGTTGTAATCAAATAGAAGAATTTGTTGATGATGTCATTGAAGAACGCCAACACGCCATTGCTGAAGAAAAAGGCTTTCAAATGACTGAGCATAGCTTGTATATCTATGGGGTTTGCAAACGTTGCCAGGAAGAAAAAAAGTAGTAATAACAGCTCTAACGAGTTTGACTCAACATCTCTTCGGCATGGGATCGTGTCGTTTCTGTAATAGTCACACCGCCTAACATACGGGCAATTTCTTCAACGCGTTGTGCTTCAGTTAGCGCAATTAATTCAATGAAAGTCGTGTCTTTAAGTTGTTTTTTAGCGACCTGTACTTGCTGGTGTGCTTGTGAAGCCACTTGAGGTAAATGGGTGATACAAATGACTTGCTGTGTATTAGCCAAGGCACGTAAATGTTGGCCGACGATTTCAGCAATGCCACCACCGATACCGACATCCACTTCATCAAAAACGAGGGTTGGAACGCTTCTTGTCCCTGCAGTCACAACCTGAATGGCTAAGCTAATACGCGCTAATTCACCACCTGATGCGACTTTGCCTAACTCACCTGCTGCTTGTCCAGGGTTGGTACTGACTAATAGTTGGATACGATCAAAGCCAGTTTCATTGAAATGGCCTTCTGGCATGGGCGTGACAACGAACTCTAACCGGCCACCTGGTATCGCTAGCTGTTGAATGGTATTTGTGATTTCTTTTGCTAATTGAGGTGCTGCTTTTCGCCTTTGTTTACGGATCTTTTCACATAGTGCAAGACAAAGCGCCTCTTGCTCGATAAGTTGGGTTTGTAATAGTGACTTTTGCTGATCTTGCTCTGTTAATTGGATGAGTTGTTCGCATAGCGCTGTGTAATGTGAGGGGAGAGCCTCAATTTCAACTTGATGTTTTCGAGCCAATTGATGCAAGGTAGCAAGTTCATTTTCAACCTCATCAAGCAATTGAGGGTCGAGGTCAGTGTTATCGAGATAATGTCGTAATTCACTGGCAGATTCATCGATTTGAACAACGGTTGAATTGAGAGCTTCGATGATATTGTCAAACTGAGGTTCAATATCAGCAAGTTCAGTGAGATCAGATAATGCTTGGCTTACAATGCTATACGCTGAGCCTTGTTCTTGTTCGGTTAATTGATGCAAGCTCGATTGTGCCGCTGACATTAATTGAGTTGCATGGGCTAACTTTTGTTGGTCACGAATTAATGATTGAACATGCTCTTCTGTTAGATTTAAAGGAGAAAGTTCATTGACTTGGTATTGTAGTAAATCGAACTTTGCAGCAGCTTGAGCAGATTGTTTGGCCTGCTCATCAATATCATGTTTGATAGCTTGCCACTGTTTGTATGCAGCTAAAAGCTGCTTCAAAAGGGGAGTTGTACCTGCTACCGTATCAAGTAATAGTCGTTGTGTGTCGGCACGAACTAATGACTGGTGAGCATGCTGGCCATGAATATCAATGCTATGCTCGCTGATAACACGCAGCTGCGTCAAGGGGACTGACCGGCCGTTAATATAGCCACGTGATGCACTATCACGTGAAATGGTACGTCTTAAATAACACTGGCCATCATCGTCCAATTCTTGTTCCAGCAGCCAGGCTTGTAGATCTGGGTTTTGCTGAATATCAAAATGGGCTTCTATTTCGGCACGATCATGGCCATGACGGATCATATTAGAATCAGCACGATCGCCTAACACCAAGCCAAGTGCATCAACTAAAATTGATTTACCAGCCCCTGTTTCCCCTGTTAGTGAGGTCATACCGGAACCAAAGTCAATTTCAAGATCGTCTACCACAGCAAGGTGGCGGACGCTTAAATAGCTTAGCATGTGAGTTTACGGCCCCATTCCAATTTAGCACGCAAAATAGAATAGTGATCATGATCTTCTAAATGCAATAAAGTAACCGTTTTGGGATGTCGTTCAATCCGAATGGTATCACCTGGTTGAATAATATGGCCCGGGCGGCCATCACAGCTCGCCATGCAACTACTCACCGTATTTTCACTGAGGGTAATATCAACGACACTATCAGCAGCAATGACTAAAGGTCGGTTGCTTAAGGTGTGAGGGCACACAGAAGCTAAAACTAATGCATCTAAATCAACATCTAGAATCGGTCCACCTGCAGACATGGCATAAGCTGTCGAACCTGTTGGTGTAGCGACTAAAACACCATCGGCCCGCTGACTATTGAGAAAGCGGCCGTTAATCGCCGTTTCAAATTCGATCATATGCAAACCTTGATAGGCATGAATAACAACATCGTTCATTGCAAGACCAACAGGATCATCTGCTCCATTGAGGGTGGCTTGCATTAAAAACCGTTTATCTTCGCGGTATTCACCGGCGAGAATTTGAGCAAGTTGATTTTCAAGTTTGTCCAAAGTGACATCAGCTAAGAAACCCAGCCTACCAACATTGATTCCAACAAGGGGTAATTCGGTACCTGCTAGCGCACGTGAGGCGGAGAGTAACGTACCATCACCACCGATAGCGATGGTTAAGTCGCAGTAGTCAGGAAATTCTGGTGTCGTTATAACATCAAGGTCTGGTAAAAAACTCAAGGGCTCATTGATAACAACAGACAGCGCTTGTTTTGTCAGAAACTGACTGACTTGAGTGACCGCATTTTCTAGGATAGGGTCATCTTTACGAATAAAGAGGCCGATACGTTTAAAAGGTTGATGCATAATGTCAGTGACGCGCCTTAGTTAAGGTGAGTAACTCATGAGTGTTGAGCAAATGAGTAAATAAAAACAATTACAATAATTCTATCCCAATAGTTCTATCATGACAGCCATAAAATGCTAAAATAATAAAATTTTTAACT
>Ga0228666_1001330_pt1 | contig 11020 bp, 9 predicted proteins | sample 80DmetaG_FD_182702 | JGI IMG/M metagenome (GOLD analysis project Ga0228666, IMG submission 182702) | Seawater microbial communities from Monterey Bay, California, United States - 80D | ecosystem: Environmental > Aquatic > Marine > Coastal | place: USA: California | collected 2016-10-11 | reverse complement strand
ATGCCTTGGGCCTGCATATCGTTCAAGATGGCGCCAAATGTCGCGCCCGTGGCGGCGCAGAGCTCAGCGCTGGTGACCGTCCAATCGAGATTGGTTAATTGACCCTCGTCAGTGCCGACAGGCCCGGCGACATCAATACAGACGGCCTCCGGCCGCGCCTCTGGGGCCTGCTCCGCAAGATATGTTTGCAAAATTTCGACAACGCCGGATTGGTCCGTGTTGCGGTAGCGGTGAATTGTTTGGGTTTGCAGCTTTCCATCATTGGCCAGAGCTACGCGGGTATTGGTGCCGCCCACGTCTGCGACCAAATAATGCTGTCCCATGTTCTTTTTCCAACTTTCATACCACTCAGGCAGCTGCATACTTTATTTCGCCCAATCCGTGCAAGGGCGTTAGGCCCGATAGTTGGCGAAGCGAGCCAAAATCAGGGGGAGCGGATTTTGCCCGCATAACAACTCAGCGCTTGCCTTTCGCGGCAATCGTAGAGATGCTTTTAGCTCTGTAATTAAAGGATCAGATCATGCCCGCACCCAAAAACAAATTGAAAGCCGCCCTCGCGCGCCGAGAGTTGCAAATTGGCATTTGGCTAGGCCTGTGCAATCCGGCGGTGGCGGAGATGGCAGGGGCAGCCGGCTATGATTGGTGTTTGATTGACGGGGAACACGGGCCGAATGACTTGCCGTTGATGGCGGCGCAACTGCGCGCATTGGACGGGCGCGGGGCCAGTGCTGTGGTGCGTGTGCCGCAGGGCGAAGATTGGATTTTGAAACAGGTTTTGGACATCGGGGCGCAAAGCGTTTTGGTGCCTATGGTGGAAACCGCAGAGCAAGCGCAGCAAGTGGTGGAGGCCTGTAAATATGCACCCGAGGGGCGGCGCGGGGTGGGCTATGCCCTGGCGCGGGCCAGTGGCTACAATGCCATTCCAGATTACGCCAAAACAGCCAATGATCAGATTTGCGTCATGGTGCAGGTCGAAACGCGCGCCGCTATGGCCAATATTGCGCAAATCGCTCAAGTGCCAGGCATTGACTGCATCTTTATTGGCCCGGCTGATTTGAGCGCGGATATGGGGCATTTGGGTGACTTGAACCACCCGGAGGTCTTGGAGGTTATTGCGCAGGGGATGAAGGATATCAAAGCGGCAGGGCTCTGCGCCGGCACGATTTGTTTCGACCCAGAAGATCAGCAGCGCTTTATCGCACAGGGCGGGTGTTTTCTTGGGGTTGCCGCTGATGTGGTGACGTTGCAATCGGCGCTGGCGCAAAATGTCGCCCAAGCGCGCCAGCTTTAAGGGGCGCTGCCCGGCCAAAGGCCGGGCAGGGATGTTGCAGCCTTAACCCCGACGGCGCTTGCGGCCACCGCGACCACCCGCATCACTGCCAGGAATTTTGTTGAAATTGATCCAAGCGGCCCCGCTTGGGTCGGAATCCATCAAGAAATTGGCGGCCCGGATGGCTTCCATTTCTTTGCCGGGTTTGCTCGACATGGATCCCATGCCAAAGAGGGTGACGAAAGTTTCATCATCCATACCCTCTGGCAAGATGATGCCCGCCGCCGCAATTGCGGTTTTCTTTTCGGCAATCTTGGTTTGATTGACCGGCAAGGCGACCGGGTTCATGATGGCTGAGGTCATGCCCGCGGCCATGGCCATCGGCAGGAAGGCATTGTTGATGCCATGACGATTGGGCAGGCCGAAGGAGATATTAGATGCACCACAGGTGGTGTTTACACCCAATTCCTCACGCAAACGCCGGACCAGAGTGAAGACTTGCAAGCCAGCAGATCCCATTGCGCCAACGGGCATCACCAGCGGGTCAACAACGATATCATGGGCCGGAATGCCAAAGTCAGCGGCGCGCTCAACGATCTTTTTTGCAACGGCAAAGCGTACGTCAGGGTCCTCGGAGATGCCGGTGTCATCATTGGAAATGGCGACCACAGGCACATTGTATTTTTTCACCAATGGCAGCACCATTTCGAGGCGCTCTTCCTCCCCTGTTACGGAGTTGAGAAGTGGGCGGCCTTCGGCGGCGGCCAGGCCATTTTCCAAAGCGCCTGGCACCGAGCTGTCGATGCACAGGGGCGTGTCAACCACAGCTTGCACCCGTTCGATCAAGGCGCGCATCAAGGTTGGCTCGACAAAGTTATTATCCGCATAGCGTGGATCTTCGGCCATTTTGTTTGAGAAGACGGCCCCAGAGTTGATGTCCAAGATCGTGGCACCGGCAGCCGTTTGGGCAATGGCATCGGCTTCCACACGAGAATAATCTCCCGCCTCCAACTCTGCATTTAAGATCTTGCGGCCTGTTGGATTGATGCGCTCACCAATCACGCAGAAGGGCTCATCAAAGCCGATGATGGCTGTCTTGGTTTTTGACTCTACAACAGTGCGTGTCATATTTGGAAATCCTTAGGATTGAGAAGCTGGAGTGGCGGAGGTGCCGCCGTTTTCGATGGCCCAATTGGCATTGGTTTTAATTCCGCCAAGTGGGAAGAAATGGACATGCGAAATGCCAAAATCCGGATTTGCAACCTTATAGGCTGCAAGATCGCTCAAGAATTCATCGGGGGTGAAGGGCAAAAGCAATTTGGTCAGATCTTTGGCGCGGCGTTGGAGCACCCGCAGTGAGGCGCCCACACCACAGGCAATCGAAAATTTGATCAAGGTTTGCAGTTTTGCCGGGCCGGCCACACCGATATGTATCGGCATGGTGATGCCATTGGCTGCAAGATCATTGGCCCAGTCAATCACCGGGGCCGCTTCAAAACAAAACTGCGTCGCAATGGCCATATCTGCGTCGGATGTGTCTGAAAATGCCTGCTTCCAGCGCAGGGCCGCGTCCACATTGGTCATGGAGCCATCGGGATCAATATCATTGTTGCCCTCAGGATGCCCCGCCACATGCAAACGCTTGAAACCCGCGTCGCCAAAGGCGCCGCTTTCAAGCAATTGCATGGAGCTGTCGTAATCGCCGTGGGGCTGCGTCACACCGCCCGCGAGGAGCAAGGCTTGTTCAACGCCCGCTTCGCCCTGATACATGGCGATCCAATTGCGCAATGTGGCCTCATCTTTGATGATCCTTGCGGGGAAATGCGGCATAACGGCAAAACCTTCGCCCGCGATGCGCTTGGCAGTGGCCACCATATCTTCAATGGGTGTGCCTTCAATATGCGCGACGTAAACGCGCGTTGCGGCCGGGAGAAGCTCGCGGAAATCTTCAATTTTCTCCGCCGTGCGTGGCATGACCTCAATGGAGTAATCCTTTAGAAAGCTTTCGACCTGCGGGTTGATCTCGACACCTGCTGTGTCTTTGGATCCAAAATTGAGTAGGGCCATGGGCCGCTCCTTCTTTTCAACTGGTAACTTAGGGGGATCTAGGCCTGTATGGCCCAGCCATCATTGGCGATGAGCTGCTTGATTTTTTCTTGATCATAGTCTGCGTCGAGACGGGCGGCTTCTGACTGGGCCACTTCGGCCTGGTCGCCATCAACCACATAGGGCTCGGCCTTGCGCCATTCGGCCAGGTAGGCATCCGTATCTTCGGCGCCGACCTTCATGGCTGCGCGGTCAATGGCCTGTTCAAAACGCTCTGGCAGTTGCACTTTTGACGCTTTGCGCCCCTTGCCGACAATGACTTGTGCCGGGATGTCACGCCAATACACTACAATTACATCTGCCATAATGATTCCTCACAACTGTGTCACGGATTACTAGGTGCAACTGATCTCAAAACAGGGTCGAATTTCGACAATTGAACCGGTGGGAGCGACTTTCCGGTCATGCCAAAACCGATGCGCCATGAAAAGGCGGTTAATTCGGAAAAACTGGCAATAAGTTTATGAGTGATTGCAAGGCACCATCGAAGCGCTTAGGTTAGGGGTAACTCGAAACTCGAAAGGCGTATAAGTATGACGCCACAGCGTCCTCGGTCTGCGGATGCGATTCCCAAAGCGGTTGAGTCAACCGCAGGCCTCAAGGCCCAGGTTCATCCGCTCTATGCGGCTTTGGATCTCGGTACAAATTCGTGCCGCATGTTGATTGCGCAACCCGATGGGGCGCAATTCAAAATTGTGGACAGCTTTTCAAAATCGGTCCAGCTGGGGCAGGGGTTGGAAGAAACGGGGCGGCTCAGCCGTGTCTCCATGGATCGCACCTTGCAGGCTTTGCGGGTGTGCAGCCAAAAATTGCGGCAATATCGCGTGAAAAAAATGCGTTTGGTGGCCACAGAGGCCTGCCGGCGCGCCGCCAATGGCGCCGAGCTCATGCGGCAGGTCCGCAAAGAAACTGGCCTGAAATTGGAAATTATCAAGGCGGAGGAGGAAGCGCAGTTGGCGGTTCTGTCCTGTGCCCCTTTGGTGACCCGCGACACAGATCAGCTATTGGTTGTCGATATCGGCGGGGGGTCCACCGAATTGGTTTGGATTGATCTGGTGGATGTACAACCCAAATTGCGCAGCCGCGCGATCATGCACATGCACCGTGGGTTTCGTTCGGGTGAGCGTCCGAATAAATACGGGGCCAAGGTGGTGGATTGGATCTCAGTGCCTTTAGGTGTCGCGACCCTGCGCGATTTGTTCAATGATGTGGATGACGACGCGGGATGCTTTGCTTTGATGAGCCTGTTGTTTGAGGAAAAGTTGGAAAGCTTTATTCCTTATGACCGCGCCTATAAAATGGAGCATTTCCAGATCATTGGCACAAGCGGCACGGTGACGACCGTTGCGGCCAGCCACTTGGGGTTGCGGCGTTATGATCGCAATAAAGTGGATGGGCTGGCGATGTCTTCTATTGAAATTGACAAGGTGATCCGCGATTATCTGCGGCTTGGCCCGGTCGGACGGCAAAATGATCCGCGGATCGGCAAGGATCGCCAAGCGCTGATCATGTCTGGGGCGGCAATTTTACAAGCCTTGCTGCGCTGCTGGCCCACCCATAAACTGTCTGTGGCCGATCGAGGCCTGCGCGAGGGTTTACTCTATGCACAAATGAGCGCAGACGGTGTTTTGCGCGAACAAAAGAGCTGAGGCGATATGGCAAGAAATCCAGGCAATAACAGTGGTCGCGGTCAGCGGGATCTGCGCGTTAAGGTGAAAACGGCGCGGGGGCGGAAACTCTCCTCGACGCTGTGGCTGGAGCGGCAGCTGAATGATCCCTATGTTAAGCGGGCCCAAGCGGATGGGTATCGGGGACGTGCGGCCTATAAGATCCTTGAACTTGATGACAAATTTCGCTTTTTGGTGCCCGGAGCGCGGGTTGTTGATTTGGGCTGTGCGCCGGGCGGGTGGTGCCAAGTGGCGGTCAAACGCATCAACGCATTGGGCGCGCGGCAGGGCAAGAAGATCGGCACGATTTTGGGTGTGGATCTGCAAGAAGTGGAAAGCATCCCGGGCGCGGAAATTCATGTGCTGGATTTCATGGAAGATGATGCGGACGCTAAGGTGAAAGCCTGGCTTGATGGGCCTGCTGATGTGGTGATGTCGGATATGGCCGCGGCCTCGTCGGGACATAAGCAAACAGACCATCTGCGCATTATTGCACTGTGCGAAGCGGCCGCCTATTTTGCCTTTGACGTGCTGACACCTGGTGGCACTTTTGTGGCCAAGGTTTTGGCCGGCGGCGCAGAAGGGGAGCTGCAAGCGCTGCTCAAGCAAAAATTTACCAAAGTCATGAATATGAAGCCGCCTGCATCACGCTCGAATTCCTCAGAGAAATTCGTCGTGGCCACTGGATTTCGCGGTTAAATTCCCTTTACATCCCCCCTGTAGTCGCGGCACATTTTGAATCCGAAATGTCCTTAACCGGCGGGAGTTTTCATGACCTATATTCTGGCTATCGACCAAGGCACCACGTCGAGCCGTGCCATTCTTTTTGATAAAGACATGCGCCCGGTCCAGTCCTGCCAGCAAGAATTTCCACAATATTTCCCGCAATCGGGATGGGTGGAACATGATGCACAGGAGATTTGGGCCTCTGTGCAAGCGGTTGTTGGCGGTGTGATGGCGCAAGCGGGCTGTACGGCCAAAGATATCGCCGCCATCGGCATCACCAATCAACGCGAAACGACCCTTGTATGGGACCGCAACACCGGTGCCCCAATCCATAAGGCGATTGTTTGGCAGGATCGGCGCACATCTGCATTTTGCGATCGGCTGCGCGCCGAGGGACATGAGGCAGAAATCACGCAAAAGACCGGCCTTTTGCTTGATCCTTATTTTTCCGCCACAAAGCTGCATTGGCTTTTGACGCATGTAGAGGGGGCAGCCGAGCGTGCGGCCCGGGGCGAGTTGCTCTTTGGGACGATGGACAGCTATTTGATCTGGAAACTGACTGAAGGGCGCGCCCATGTGACAGATGCAACCAATGCGGCCCGCACCATGCTCTATGACATTCGTCAAGGTTGCTGGGACGCGCAAATCTGCGCGCTGATGCAGGTGCCGCCGGCGATGTTGCCCGACGTGCGCGACTGCGCCTCAGAGTTTGGGACAACCACCTTATTTGGCGCAGATATACCAATTCTTGGTGTGGCGGGGGATCAACAGGCGGCGACCATGGGACAGGCGTGCTTTGAGCCGGGGATGTTGAAATCGACCTATGGCACGGGCTGTTTTGCACTTCTGAACACCGGCGATACTTTGGTGACATCGAAAAATCGGATGCTTGGCACAATTGCCTATCAGTTGGGCGGCAAGCCGACCTATGCCTTGGAAGGCTCAATCTTTATCGCTGGGGCGGTGGTGCAATGGCTGCGCGACGGGCTCGGGCTTATTTCTGCGGCGCATGAAACTGCTGACATGGCCGCCGCCGCCGACCCCACCCAATCGCTGTATCTTGTGCCGGCGTTTACCGGGCTCGGCGCGCCCTATTGGAACGCCGAATGTCGCGGTGCGATCTTCGGATTGACCCGCAATTCTGGCCCCAAAGAATTTGCCAAAGCGGCTCTGCAAAGCGTAGGTTATCAAACCCGCGATCTACTTCTGGCGATGCAAGATGACATGGGAAGGCCAGGGGAGGCTGTGTTGCGCGTCGATGGGGGCATGACAGCCTCCGATTGGACCATGCAATTTCTCTCAGATATTCTCGGCGCGCCTGTGGATCGCCCTAAGGTTCTGGAGACCACAGCTTTGGGGGCAGCTTGGCTGGCCGGTTCACGCGCTGGAATTTACCCAGACCAACAAGGGTTCGCAGACAGCTGGGCCTGCGATCGCCGCTTTGAGCCGCAAATGGACGCGCAGCGCCGCGATAGGCTCTATTCGGGATGGCAAGACGCTGTAAGCCGAACTCTGGTCTAAACACTCTGGGCGCGGAGCGCATCTTCTATCGTGCAATAGGGCAGCAACTTGTGGGGGGCTCCCCTATGAATTGGCTTCTAGGAATTGACTGCATGGTCCGACTGACCTGGCTAGTCGTCTCCGCTTGAGCGCAAAGCAGGGCAGATGTCAGCAAACCCATGCGCTTCCAGTTGAAAGTAAACAAAATGTGATCGAACATGCGCGTATTTTCCGGCGGAAAAATAATAGACAACCAATCTAATCCTTAATACAGTCTAAATTGGGTAAATTTTAGACCAATAGAGTACCAGTGCATATACGAAATTGAGCGGCCAGCGCTCAAGAATCTGAAATTACGTTATTTTGCGGCGGTTTCGTCGAAAGAGATTTGAACAAGGATTTTATCGTGAGATATTTTTTAGCAATTGCACAGACCGCAACCGCCCTGTTTTTCCGCCGACTCTGCGCGCTTCTATCTTTCTGTATTCTTTAGATTTGTCTATCAATCTCATCGGCTTCGGCGCAGCTCCTCTCCGACGGGTTGACACCCGTCACCCCAATCCCAAGCAACACCGTATTCACGACCGCGATCACAAACTATCTTGCAGAGAGCCCAGTCACAGGCATCTGCCCGACCTATGGCGATAGCTCTACCTATGGGGATATGGAGAATTGGGACACATCGCTTGTGACCGATATGGGCAGTGCCTTCAACAGTGAGTGGACTTTTAACGGCGACATATCGGGGTGGGACACCTCCGCTGTGCCCTCTATGTTCAGTATATTTTCTGGTGCCTCAGCCTTCAATCAAGATATCAGCCAATGGCTCACCTCCAAAGTGACGGATATGAGCTTCATGTTCAGTGGTGCCACAGCCTTCAATCAAGACATTAGCCGATGGGCCACCTCCAATGTGACGCTTATGAATGCAATGTTCCAGAGAGCCGCGGCCTTTGATCAGGAAATCCGCGGTTGGGATGTGAGCAAGGTTACAGATTTCAACAATATGTTTACTGGGGCCACGGCCTTTGCGGCAAAATATAGCACGGCGCCTGCGTTTGCGGTTACGCCGACAGCGGCTTTCTTCACGCCTCCCGCGTCCTCCGATGCGACGCTTTCAGCGCTGGCCTTGAGCCAAGGCAGCTTGAGCCCAAGCTTTGCCAGCGGCACGCTGGCCTATACGGCCTCTGTGGTCCATAGCGTGAACTCTCTCATAGTGACCCCCACCACCAATGACGCCAATGCAACTGCGACAGTGAACGGCGCCTCCGCCGCAACCCCTGTCACCCTTGCAGTGGGCAGCAACACGGTCACCGTTCAGGTCACTGCGCAAGACGGCACCACCACCCAAAGCTATACGGTGACTGTCACCCGCGCGGCGGCCTTGACGGTGGCTTTGACTGGGCCTTTCACTGTTACGGCAACCTTATCCAGCCCGGTCGTGAGCTTTGTGGCAAGCGATGTCACGGTGGTAAATGGCCAAGTCACTGGCGTGACCGGCAGCGGTACGAGCTATGCGATTGCTGTGACGCCGGTGCTGGGGCAGCAAGTGTCTGTCTCTGTGGCCGCTGGCGTGGTCTCGACCGCTCTTGGGACGTCGAACCAACTGTCCAACATCCTACAGGTGCAAGCGGGCAGCCCTGCCACGGCCTTGGCGGCGCATGAAGATGAGCTTGCGGCGGTGATCCGGGGGGAAGCGGGCCGTGAATTGCGCGCTGGACTGGCCGCTGACCAGCGAATGGTTCGCGCGGGCTTCCAGAGGTTCATGGCACGGCGCCAATCCAACGCCCAAGGGGTGAACGGTTTTGTGCCCTTCGACATCACCGGCACGGCGCGCTATCGCAATGGCAGCTTTAGAACCAACGGTGATTTTTTTGCCCTCTCCACTGTGGGTGGTAAACAATGGCACAGGGTTGCCTTTGGCGATTTTGACTTCCTCAGTGACAGCCTTGGCAACTCCAGTGGCTACCTCACCGCGCGATTGGCCTATGAAACTCAGTTTTCACAGGATGTTATGTTGGGGTATTATATCGGCGCTGACATCGGTAAGGCCAAGGTTGGCGGGACATTCAATGGGACGCAAAATAGTGTTGGCCTGTCCTTTGGCGGATATTTTAACCGGATCTATAATGACAAGCTGATTGTCAGCGGCTTCGCCTCGCTCGGGCAGCGGCAGCATGATTTTGATGCGTCCAATACCACCCTGGCTGTGTCCAGTGACTATCGGACAGCTATTGGGCGCGTTGGTGGGAGTGTCACGGGCTTCATCGAGCGGGGGAATATCACAATTGCTCCGGAACTGGCGTTCAACGTCGCCCGCACCAATGTGCATTCAATCCCGATCTCAGGAACAGCCTATGGTCTGACCAATAATAACTTGAGCTTGGACGTTGGCGGTGTCGATCTTGCATCCATTTCGTTCACACCCCATGTTAAACTGAGGGTGGCAGATCACGCAATGCCGGGCTATCGGTCATCTTTCTCGATTGGTCCTAAAATCTCCTGTGAAGCCGTGCGCGCACCTAGTCTTAGCAAAGACTGTGGTACGGGGGGTGTGTTGGGGATGACAATGATCTCCAACGATGGTGCCACCGTTTTTCAAGCGGAACTGGAGCAAGAGGGAATTGGGGGCACAAAGCGCCGATCAGTAAAGCTCTCGTTTCAGCATCAGTTCTAGAGCGAAACATATGAACTAGGCAGGCGTCCCACAGGCTGAAAAGCCCTGGGACGCCTTTGAGGTATCAGAGAAAGTGGTTTAGGGACATGTTATTACTTGCACTTTGTCACCTTGCCCTAAACCGGGTCGTCTTGGTTAATCTTTATTGCAGAGCTAGGCTTTGGGTGGTTTGTTTCGGTAGGATATATAAAAGACATCTACATAACATAGTTGCCAAGCCAAAACACTTAGCTCGGTTGCAACACCAGGCTGCGGCGGCCTGCCTCCCAGTAGCCCCGTAGCCCCTTAGGCGCATTCAGCGCCTCAACTTACTGATATATGCATCGTTCAAATATTGTAGCGGTTCCACCACCGCATATATGCGCCCACCCAAGCCGGCGTTGCCCTCTTTTTCAATGTTGAAATGGCGTAATGTAGAGTGCTTTATAGTGACACAGTAGCAGCTGTTGCCTTTGCGCTTAAAGACGCTACGTCACTTCCATGAAACTGTTCGCAATAGTCCTTTCGTTTGTACTCATCGGGACCACCATTTTGGCCGATGTACGGTATAGGTGTGTTGAACTTGATCGCATTTCGCTGTCGGCAGACGGGCGCATGAGCCCCGCATTTCCAGGACGGATTTTGAATTTTTTACAAGAAGGACAAAACCTTACTGGCGACGGTGTGTTTTATCACGACATCTATCACGTCACGCTTGATGGCGCCTCTGGATTTCGTGCCCGTGCGCAATCTGAGGAGCGTGACGATTTGTATTGGCTCGACGCGGGGATATTGTTTCACACGGCGATCATAAAATATCGATCAGAGCCAGTTATACAGTCGCAAGCCTTTGCCTGCACGGTCGTTGAATAGGACTTGGGTTTCGAAAATTGCGTGGTGACGTGAGCAAGTTATCAGACTCGCACTGGTTTGATCGACGCACCTCAGCTGTGCGGCGCGATGGGGTGCAGGGGATCCGCCAAACGGTTTGGCCCTGAGACGTGGAGCCGAGAGAAGTTGCTCGTTTGCACTGAGCAGAAAGGTCGATTCGGAGGGGCTGACACTTTGAAAGACGCTATCTGGAATGAGCCTCAA
>Ga0228666_1001324_pt1 | contig 11037 bp, 7 predicted proteins | sample 80DmetaG_FD_182702 | JGI IMG/M metagenome (GOLD analysis project Ga0228666, IMG submission 182702) | Seawater microbial communities from Monterey Bay, California, United States - 80D | ecosystem: Environmental > Aquatic > Marine > Coastal | place: USA: California | collected 2016-10-11 | reverse complement strand
GTTGGGAAATAAAAGATAGAATGTATATAGTTATAGGTCAAGCGCCTCTAACTCTTACAATTTCATCAAAACATACATCAAGACATCCTTTGTTATATTTTGATAAAGAAAAAGGTATTCAAAGAGAAATTAGGTATGCAACAAATCAAAATTCTCCTTTCATAGATGAGCAAAACGGTCAAGCAACATTAGGACATATAATGTTTAAAGACGGTGCTCTATATGTTAAAAAAGAACAACAAAACTTACAAAAATTACTATCTTTATATCATCCATTATTAGGTAATAAATACTACGAACATAATCCAGTAGCTATAGCCGAAGATGAATTAGAAGATTTAGAAGTTCAAATAGATGCAATGATGGCTGCAAGAACTATGGACGTTGATGACGCTGAAGCAATACTTCGTGTTGAACTAGGGTCTAAGGTTTCGAGCATGACAACTAAAGAACTAAAAAGAGATCTATTATTATTTGCTAAAAGACAACCAGATTTGTTTATGGAGTTGGCAAATGACGACAATGTACAATTAAGAAACATAGCTATAAAAGCTTCTGAAATGGGTATTATTAAATTGTCGCAAGATCAAAGAACATTTACTTGGGGATCAAACGGTAGAAAATTAATGACAGTACCTTTTGACGAAAACCCATACTCTGCAATGGCAGCTTACTTTAAAACCGATGAAGGTGTAGAAGTTTATAGGTCAGTAGAGAAAAACTTAGAATAACGTGTAATAATAAAAAGTATAAGAGGTTATAATAGCATAGCCTCTTATATTAAACAAGCAAATTTAAAAATAAAAGAAAATGGCTATAGACATAAACAAGGTTTATAAAGCTGTTCTAGTTGTGCTGGAACAAGAAAAAAGAGGAGTGTTGACGCCTAACGAGTTCAACAAGATTGCTACTCAAGCGCAGCAAGAAATTTTTACTCAGTACTTTGATGATTTAAATCAATTGCTTGGAATGCCTCAAACCTCATTGGCTTACGCTGATAGGATGGCTTTGTTAGATGAAAAAATATCTATATTTAAAAAAAATGAAAACGTTGTATTAACAAATAATGTAGCTACACCTACAGAATCTGTTCAAGAATTAGGTTCTGTTATATACAACAGCCCTACCTTGGGAGCGCCAGGCAGAGAGGCTCAAAGAATACAACAATACGAGCTATTTACAACTAATCAATCTCCTTTAACAGCTCCTACACCTTTCTACCCAGTATACATATACGAGGGGAATAAGATAACATTGCACCCAGATAATTTAACAGGTAACAACACTACTGATAAAGTAATACAATTAAATTACTTGTACTTTCCAGCAGATCCTAAATGGGGATTTGATGTAGATACTGAACTAGGTCATTACGTATATAATGAATTAGATTCTCAAGACTTTGAAATACATAAATCAGATCAACCCTTGTTGATAGATAAAATACTAGGTTACGCAGGTGTAATGACTAAAGATCAGTTTGTTATGTCTTTAGCTAACGGTAAAGAACAACAAATAAACGCTAACGATCAAAAATAATAAACATGGCAAATACATTATCAACTAATGCTTTTATATCATTAAATGATATAATAAACAACTTTATAATATCATATACTGGGCCTGGTAAACTTATTCCAGATTCAAAAAGAACAGAAGTAATATTTCACGCTAGGCGTTGTCTTCAAGAGTTTGCTTATGAAACTTTAAAGAGTAAGTTTACAATAGATGACACTGCCATGCCGTCAGGAGATGAACTTAACTTACCCAAAGATTTTGTGACTACAATCGAGGTTGGAGCTGCACCTATCGGTAATGTACCTATAACAGTTTTTACTCAAGTAGCATATACTGGTACAGCAGGAGCTTATGTTGACCCAGGGCTTAATAATTTTTCAATAGATTATAGTACTGGGACCATGTTTTTTAGTGTTTCTAACACAAGTTATGTTAATTTTAAGTTGACTTACTTATCAAATGCTCTTACAACAGATGAATCTGCTGCTATTCCAAAACTAGCAGAAGAAGCTTTATACGCCTGTATGGTTTACGCTATACTAGCAAATAGAGAAAAGACAAACCCAAACTTACTACAAAGATTATTAATAGAAAAAATAGACAAATTAGAAAGATCAAAATCTAGATTAATTTTTACTAACTTTTCTGAATAAAAACATATCCACATGGCAATAAATGTAGACAACGTGTATAAAACCGTTCTTTTAGTACTTAACCAAGAGCAACGAGGCTACATAACGCCTGATGAATTCAATAAAACAGCTACTCAAGTTCAGTTAGATATATTTGAAAAATACTTTGAAGATCTTAATCAGCAGCTAAGAGTAACACAGGCCGATTTTGATTACAGCAACAGGCAGACTAATATAGATGATAAAATATCAATATTTAAATGTATAGGTGATTGCACTTTTAGTAGTGGTAAATTTAGCCTACCAACAACAGATCAATTAACTAACACTACTATAGTTTACAACGACGCACCCGCCTCTAGTGAATTTGCTTTTTACAGACTAGGCACTGTTACGTATGATGACATAGAGATTCAAAGGCTTCAAAGAACTGAATTTTATAACATAGACAAATCAGATTTAACACTTCCTAGTGTAAATTTCCCTGTATATCTTTTTGAAAGCGGTAAGCTAAATATAAAACCTCCATCAATAGAGACCAATGTAGAAGCAACTTTTCTTAGAAAACCTAAAAATGTTAACTGGGGTTACTCTGTTGGTAACTTAGGGCAGTATATATACGATGCTTCTTCTTCGGTTAATTTTGAACTTCATTCATCTGAACAGGTAAACGTTATAACAAACATATTACTTTACTCTGGTATAATAATACAAGACCCTACTATAATACAAGTAGCGGCTCAAAAAATACAACAAGAAGACATAAACGAAAAATCTTAATACATGGGTTTAATCACAGAAAATAATCAGCAATACTACGCGGGTGTACAAAAGTTCTTATCCGCAGCTGGTACTGGACAAGCCTTCACGACTACATTTGATACTGGATTAGTATTAGGTAGTTATGATCCTCTTCAGCCAAACTACGCTTTAAATAATTTTAAGTTATACACTGCAAATGCAGGTGTTTTAACATACACAGAATACACTTCACCTTATACCGTATCAGGTAATACAATAACATTTACAGGAAACCTAGCTGCTAATACAAGTGTAGTTGTTCAATTAAAAATATTAAGCGGTGGCGAATACGGAAATAGAGATGCTTACGGTAATACTGTTGAGGAAAACTACGGATCTTATTCTTACATAAAACTTGATGACATTATTAACAACTTTTTGGTTGCTTATGTAGGAGACGGTAAATTAATAACAAGCTGTAAAAGAACAGATCTTGTTTTTCATGCAAAACGTGGATTACAAGAATTTAGTTACGATACATTAAAAAGTATTAAGTCTCAAGAATTAACCATACCTCCCGAGTTAAGCGTGGTAATACCTCAAGATTATGTAAACTACACTAAAATATCTTGGATAGATCAATTAGGCGTTAAAAGACCTATATATCCAGCAAACAACTTAACTACAAACCCATTTGAAAACCCTATACAAGACTCTAAAGGTGTACCAACACAAGATAACTTTGGCAACAACGTTGAGGGAACATCGATAACAGAAGAAAGATGGCGAACAGCAGATGATACTTTAATAAATCAAGACAATGTAGAAGATTTATATAACGAAGGGTATGACAGTTGGGGATGGGATGAACAGCTTTTAGGTCAAAACTACGGATTAGATCCTCAGTACGCTCAAGTTAACGGTTGGTTTACTATAAATCATAGAGAAGGTAAAATATCTTTTTCCAGCAATTTAGCTGGAGCGCTTATAGTTTTAGAGTATATATCTGATGGATTAGCTTCTGATATGGAAACTAAAGTTCCTAAACTTGCGGAAGAGGCTCTGTATGCTCATATGAGCCACGCTGTGATAGCTTCGAGAATAAACCAACCTGAATATATAGTTAGAAGATTAAAGCAAGAGAGAAGCGCTAAATTAAGAAACGCTAAAATAAGATTATCAAATATAAAACTTGATGAAATAGTTCAGGTAATGAGAGGTAAATCTAAATGGTTAAAACATTAAATTAAATGGCTGAAATTAAAAATACATTTCTTAAAGGCAAGATGAATAAAGATCTTGATCCTCGTATAATACCTAACGGTGAATACAGAGATGCAAGAAATTTAGCTATAAGTAGATCCGAAAACTCAACTGTAGGTGAATTTGAAAATATTTTAGGTAATAGTCTTATTTCTACAATACCTGACAGTGCTGATATTATAGGTTATTTGATTGATAATAATTCAAATGTAGCATATTTTATGGCTACAACTTGGGATCCGCTAGTTGAAAACCCTCCTTTAGCGATTGATGCTAGAGCACCTTTTTCCGCTAAGTGTTATATAGTTAAAGTTGATTTAAGCTCAAGTAACCCGGATGTTATTTTAGTCCAAGGATCATTTTTAAATTTCAATAAAAATTTTAGCATAACAGGTATAAATTTAGTAGAAGACTTACTGTTTTGGACTGACAACTTAAATCAACCTAGAAAAATAAATGTAAGGCTAGCTGAACAATCCTCAGGCCATTATACAAATGAGGATCAAATATCAGTAGCTAAATATGCACCTTATGAACCTATATTGGTATTAGACAGAGTACAGGTGACTATAGTTGGAGGAGTTACGGAATCAAATACAATAGTGGTAAGCAATGCAAATAATGCATATGACAATATAAAAGTAGGAGATATAGTTACTGATAAAAATAAAATAACAGGCCAACAAATAACAGAGTTAGTAACTGTCATAGGTAAGCCTGTAACGCCTTCTAACGCGTTAACACTTTCTAATCCTATAACTATTACTAATGGTTCTAATGTTGATTTTAGTAGATCTACTATGACCAACAGTAGTGATTTTGAAATGTCAAATTATTCTTCTGGAAAAATAAAAGTAATCCAAAACACTGGATTAAATTCAGAGTATTCTATATCACTAACTGATAGCGGAATTACTACGAATGAAAGACCTTTTATTTACGAAGGAAAAAATGGAATTCCTAAAATAGGAGACTTAGTCGTAGGAGATGGTGTTAGTTCTGATACTAGAATTTCAAGCGTTAGCGTGATTAATCAATACAAAGATCCTTCTCCAGCAAACCCTGATACTTTTTCTATGTATCAAAAAATTACTTTTACTTTAAATAAAACAACAACTCTTAGCGTAGGTGATGATATTTCTATAAGTGTTAATCCTGACTACAACGCTGCATGGGCTGGTGATAAAAACCTTTTAGAAGATAAATTCATAAGGTTTAGTTATAGATTTAAGTTTGAAGACGAGGAATATTCTTTAATGGCTCCGTTTAGTCAACCTATGTTTATACCTAAGCAGTATAGTCAATTTGGCTGCAGCTCTTCTTCTGATAAAGAAGATATGGATAATGCTTATAAATCAACTATATTAACTTGGTTTGAAAACAATATAAATAACATACTTTTAAAAATACCTATGCCTAGCAACAATGTTGAAGGTGTAACAGCTGGTTTTAAAATAACTCACGTTGATGTATTATACAAGGAATCTGATGCTTTAGCGGTTAAAGTATTAGATACTGTTAAAATTGTTAGCCAACAATTCTCATCAATAAGTTTTAAAGATGCTGTAAATAGTTTAGCTGACGCTGGTAATGAAGTATTGTCTAATACAAAGTATTTTCTTGATCACGAATATAGTTCTACAAAGCCATATAAAACATTACCAAATAATCAAATAACTAGAGTTTCAGATAAAGTACCCATAAAAGCATTAGCACAAGAGATAATAGGTAATCGCGTTGTTTATGGAAATTATGTAGATAGACATACTTCACCTGAATCAATAGCCTTTAGCGCTTTTGCTACTAATAAATCTACAAACTTCGACAATTATACTCAATTTACAAATCATCAATTAAAACAAAATAGAACTTATCAAGTTGGATTTGTACTGTCCGATAGGTATGGTAGACAATCCGATGTTATACTATCTCAATATGACAATGACCCATTAAGAGCAGGTTCTACTGTATTTCATCCTTATAATCACAACAATACACAACAGCAATCTCCAATATTAGACTGGCTAGGTAATGCTTTAAATGTTACGTTGTATGAAGAAATATCCGGATCTGATGGACCAGGTATTTATTCCGCTACTAATCCGCTTGGGTGGTATTCTTATAGGGTTGTTGTAAAACAAACAGAACAGGAATACTATAACGTATATCTACCTGGATTTGTAAATGGCTATCCAGTTTTAGGTACTACAAAATCCGAAAGAAATACTAGTTTTTTTACTACAATACTAGGTGATAACGTAAATAAAATACCTAGAGATTTATCCGAAGTAGGTCCAAATGACAGGGATTTTACTAGTAGTGAAAACTTAAGTATTAGAGTAAACAACCCTAGAATAAACAATAAAACAATAGCTTCGCCTGTATATCAAAAAAACGAAGCTTGGAATACTCAGTACTACCCTAATGGAGTAGAGCAGGAAATAATACAGATAGGTACTGTTCGTGATTTAGAAATACAAGCAATACCTTTTAAACCAGGGGTTAATTCAGGGGAGTATGGAGAGTCTGCAATATTACAGACTTACAACTACATAGATAACAATCCGTCTAATGCTGTAGAAAGTATTAATGAAATTCCAGAGCCTACAGGTGCAATACCTTGGGGAACAACAGGTCCAGATGCAACATTTTATAATGGTGAATCAAATCCATTTATAATAAAAGGAAATCAATCTGAAAACAAAAACAATCCTATTGGAGCTTATGTTACCACTCTCTCTGTAAATTCAAACCCAGTACCAGAAGCTGTTTTATCAATGGCTCCCTTCTTGTCTGTAGCTGAAACCAAGCCAGTGGAGTCATTGTTAGATATATATTGGGAAACTTCTCTATCTGGTAAATTAAGTGATTTAAATTCATTAGTAAACGTTCAATATTCAGGATTAATTGGATCAAATTTTGAAGCTGCTAACTTTCCTGAAAGCGTAACAAGTTCAGATGTTATAGGTTTTGGATTTAATTTTATAAAAGGCGATAGCCAATTAGCTCAGGCTAGTTATGTTACTGCTACTATAAATTCTATCGTTGATGGCGATGGCACTGCAGTACCTACAAATACCTTTACACTGTCTAAAAATATAACAGAAACAGCGTTTGAAATAAAACCAAACGATGAGTTTTTTTACAGTGAAAATATTTTAAATAACCCAACTGAAGGCGTTTATACTATAACAGTGGACACAACTTTCAATGGAGAGAACGATACTATAGTGCTGCAAGATATGTCATTAACAAATGTAGCTCCGTCTATAGATAGTTTTTCACAGCCAACCGGTATAACTACAGCTCAAAATCAAACAATAATAAGTTTAACTGGTAAGAACGGAAGTGCTGATCCTGCTGTTAATACAACAGAGCTAAATTGGGAAATAGATTCAGTGTCTCCTTCTATAGAAGCCAGTAATTTTAGTATAGGTTCAAGTACAGGTGTTTTAACTAATGGCCAGGCATTAACAGATAATACTTCTTATAGTATTGGAGTTAAGGTTACTGATGCTAATGGAAATGGTTTAACCAGCTCTATTGCATATATAAACTTTACAATAGGTACAAACACTACAGGAGCCGTTCCTTTAAATATATGTAGCGGTAGAAATCTGAGCGCCTCAGTTCCTGGTTGTTCTCAAAACATAGAGTACAGGTTTTTAGCTTCAAATACAGCCACGGGGAGTAGTGGTGATTACCCTGCTCACTTTAATCCAAATACACCATATGATCCACCTAATATTGTGTACAATGTAAAAGCTGAAGGTGATAATTCAACAACAGGTGCACTTACGCAAGGTGAAATGTATATAACGGTTAGTATGAGAAATCCATCAAATGCTACACTACAAAGCTCATTGTTTGTTGATTATTTGATACAACATAGAAGTGATAGTAACAACAACTGGGGAGACGCTAATGATCTTCTTACAAATTCAACTGTTGGTGGCACTAACGAATATGTTCGTATAGAGATTGATTCAACTAATGGAACAGATCCAGTTTCAACAACATATCATTTCAGCCAAGCAGGTGAATACAGAGTAATATCTACTAAAGTAGAAGGAGAAGACTGTCCAACTACAAATCCTGTTGTTTTTTATGTAGACTTTGGAGATGCGATAAATGGTCAAGATGAAAACAGTAGCTGCTATGCAGGTGAATTTGGAGGGTTAGTTTAGTAATAAATAATAAAAATAAGTAATTAATATAATATGTCAATAACTTTAGAAGTAGGTTACTTTAACTCATTTTATGTGAAGAGAATAGCTGATCTGCCAAACCCAGCTGGACCAGTTAATGGAGCTACTACATTTCCTGACGCAGATATACCTGTTTGGACAGCTCCTTCGTCATCTACTCCTGAAGAGGATTGGTATATTGAAGAATCAAGAATACGAGGAGGTTATAATAATACTTCTGTCGATCTTGGTGTAAAAGCTTATATAGTAGAAGATAACGATAAGCAAAGAAGAAGATCAAACTCTCTTATATACTCAGGTGTTTTTAATTCAAGAACTGGTGTAAACCAATCAAATCAATTTAGTGTAGCTGAAGAAATAACTAGAAGTGTTGATCCTGTTGGTGGTAGTATTCAAAAACTATATGCTGAAGATACTAACTTAATTATATTTCAAGAAGATAAAGTCAACAGAGCTTTAATAGACAAAGACGCTATATATTCGGCTGAAGGTGGAGCGATAACAACATCTGCTAATTTAGTTATAGGTCAAGTAATAGCTTACGCTGGTGAATTTGGTATATCCACAAATCCTGAATCTTTTGCGGTTTATGGTTATCAAAAATACTTTACAGATAGAAACAGAAATGCTGTTCTTAGGTTGTCTATGGATGGTATAACTGAAATTTCTAATTACGGAATGATTTCGTTTTTTAGAGATAAATTTTCAATGGTTGGTTCTACTGGAAAAATTATAGGCGCATATGACATATATAATAAAAATTATACTGTATCTTTAAACTATGTTAATCCTGATAACGCACAAGATGTGTATAGCACAATTGGTTTTGACGAAGCAACTAACGGATGGGTAAGTTTTTACGACTACCAACCAAGTTTTGGATTTAGCGCACAAGGAAGTTTTTTTACTACAAAAGATAATAAGCTATGGAAACATTATTCAAATTCTGTAGATAGAGCTAGTTTTTACGGAGAAGCAAGTCAGCCGTCTATAGTTAAACTAGTAATAAACCCTGATCCAACCAGAGTAAAAACTTTTAATACAATTAGCTATGAAGGAAGTAATGGCTGGGAGATCACTTCTTTAATATCAGATGAAACAGGCCTTGATAATGATTCAGGATCATGGAGCAACAATACGAATACATCGTCAAGAATATGGAGTTATGACGAAGGTTTATATGTTGACAACGGTATTAATTACCGAGCAGGCTTTGACAGAAAGCAAAACAAATACACTGCAGCAATAAAAAACAATTCACCCGCACCTATAGCTGGCCAAGTAATAATGGGGCCTAGTAGTACAGGTATAAAAGCTTACTATGCTACAGTAACTATGAAAACAGATACAACAACAGATCCAGGTGGATTAAAAGAATTATTTGCAGTAGGTGCAACTTATGGAAGATAAAAAACAAACAACATGATAGAATTTTTAGAAATATTTTTCTTTGGACGAGGTGATGTTCAAATGGCTGAGCCCTTAACTATGGCTGGAGCTGCTTTAATATCCGGCGGTATTCAGGTTATAGGGTCCATATTTGGAAGCGGTAGAAGAAGAAGAGCGGAAAGACAAGCTCAAGATGAACAAGATAGATTACAAAGAAAATTAAGTACATTAGAGGCTAGTAGGCAAGAGATAACTAATCCTTATTCAGGAGTCAGTGATTTAAGTGGGCTAGCTAAAGACCTTAGTTCAACGCTTTCTAATCCTTATGCTAACTTAAGCGTAGCTACTCAAGCAGCTGAAATACAAATGGAACAAGCAGATATATCATTAGCAAACACTTTAGACACTATAAGATCTACAGGAGCAGGCGCTGGAGGAGCAACCGCGCTAGCTCAAGCAGCTTTACAAAGTAAGAAAGGTGTATCAGCTAGTATTGAACAACAAGAAGCAAATAACGAAAGACTAAGAGCTCAAGGTGAACAACAGTTAGATAGAATGAGAATGCAAGAAGCAGCAAGAGTTCAAGGGTTGCAAATAACTGAAGGAGGCAGGGTACAAAGATTAGGTGCTGAAGGACAAAAGTTTATGTTTAATAAACAAGAAGAAAGAGAGATGCAACAATTAGATAGAGTATCAGCGCAATTATCAGGTGCTCAAGCTAGAGGAATGCAAGCGTCTGCTGACAGAAGAGCAAACCAAGCTGGATTAATAGGTGGTTTAGCTTCTCTTGGAGGTAGCTTAGTAACTGGCTTAGCGTCTCAACAAGCAAATCCTTATGATAATTCAGCTTCGTTAGATACTGGAAGTACAGCTTTTACAGATAACTTAAACGGTGGAATGTTTGATGTAAACACAGGCAGTGGTTTTAATAGCAGTGCTGGTCAAATAGATATTTCTAACTTGCCAAACGGATAAATAAAAAATACAAAAAATGAGTTATAGAAATCCAACACAATATATAGACAGGCAATCTGGACAGATTGAACAAAACTTGCAAAAAACCTTAGCTGGTATTGGAACAGGTGTTGTATCTAGCATAAATAAAATACATGCTGATAATGCTGCTAAAACTGCTACTATTAGAGCTGAAGCTGATAAAAGAGTTGCGGATGCTCAAAACTCTATAATGCAAACGCAGTCTAAAAATCCAACTGCAGATTTTGGTGATTTAGATGAACAATTAAATTTGATGAATCGTCTTTTAATGAAGGATCCAGCTAAAAGAA
>Ga0228666_1001321_pt1 | contig 11048 bp, 10 predicted proteins | sample 80DmetaG_FD_182702 | JGI IMG/M metagenome (GOLD analysis project Ga0228666, IMG submission 182702) | Seawater microbial communities from Monterey Bay, California, United States - 80D | ecosystem: Environmental > Aquatic > Marine > Coastal | place: USA: California | collected 2016-10-11 | reverse complement strand
TTATAGAGTTTGTCCAGACTTTATTACTACTAATGTCTATTTATACATTACCTATATATATTTTTGAATCGGTGATAAAAATTTCAGATATAAATTTTATTAATTCAGTATCATATTTACTATATACTTATCTATATTTTATACCAAGTTATGCTATAATTTTTATTTTACATAATTCAAAATTGTCCAAATTATTAGAAAAAAAATATACACTTCAAAATAATCCACATCATCTTTATTTATCATTACTGTATGGATGCGCCTATTTATTATGCGGAATAATTTCTAATATCTTTGGAAATCTTTACTTTATTTTATATATTTGTGATACATTAAGTATTAGTTTATTTTATAACGAGGTTGCTTATTGTTATATGGACAATAGTTTATACTATTACAACAATAGATTAGACTTATTTAATAATAATTACAAGATTTTTATAGTGTGGGCACTTTTTACATCATTAATAATTAACACATTTTCAGTATATTTTTTTATTCCAGGTTCATATTTAATAACAGGTTTAGTTCAAAACATATTTATTAATTATAAATTCCAACCTTATGATCCTAATAATAATTCTGTTAATATAATGTATTATTTTGAAAAGATAATCAATATAATAATTACTTTTGTATCAACGTTTATTTTTTTTTCTTTCCAAAAAAGATCTATTATTAGAGAGCCTATCTGAGTTTCTTTGATAAGCGGGGTCAGTCATATTATCATCTTTTTCAATGTATTGGCCATAATTTCCATCAAATTCAACATTCATATCGTTTTTTTTTCTTAATTCTGGTTTATTATCTGTAAAATCAACATATCCCATTTTACCACCCTGTGTTGGATTATTAATATCCAAATTAGAAAATCTTTTGTTAAATACATCTTCTGCTGATTTACGATTATCATCATGCTGAATATTAAAATATGTAGGATTGGAAAAAGTTTGTTGAGCCATTTGTGAACTTAAAAAATTTCTATCAAAGATCTTTTGATTATATGTTTCGCTATTCTTAACAAAGGTATAATTATTATTAAAAAGCTCTTTGTTTTGATTATTCATATTATTTAATATTAAAATAATATAAAAAATTTAACAAAAAAATAGTTTATTATTTTATATGAAGATAAGTAAATGCGTTTTTACGATTGTAGCTATTGCTATAATACTTATTACATTAATTCCAGTTAAAAAAACTGAAAATTTTGTAAGTGTAGTTCCTGCCCAACCATCTAAATGTTTCGATTGCGAACATCAACTTCCTGATAAATTAAAATATTTATCTGGTCCTTCAAAATGCTTTTCTTGTGAAAGGGAACTATTATCAAGAAATCCACAAGGACTTCCTGGATTAGGCCAGCCTTCAAAATGTTTTTCTTGTGAAAGACAAATGTTACGTTAATCTGTAGATTTTACTAATTTATTATCAATAAAATCTCCAATTCTGTCTCCCACATCATCATCACTTTCAATTGCATATATACCTGGTGGTTCTTCATTACTTATATAATATTGTTTTTTCTTAATCTTAATAATTTCGAATTCAACTTCCTCGCCATCACTCGCATCGTCACTTTCTTGGTCTTCTTCAACATCCTCTTCTTCGTCATCACTTTCTTGGTCTTCTTCAACATCCTCTTCTTCGTCATCACTTTCTTGGTCTTCTTCAACTTCCTCACCATCACTTGCATTGTCACTTTCTTGGTCTTCTTCAACTTCCTCGCCATCACTCGCATCGTCACTTTCTTGGTCTTCTTCAACTTCCTCTTCTTCGTCATCACTTTCTTGGTCTTCTTCAACTTCCTCTTCTTCATCATCACTTTGACCATCTTCAGTTATATCCTGTCTTTCACCTATTTTATTTTCAGTTTCTAACTTATTATTTAATGAATCAATAAATTGCGTTACTTGTGAAACATCACTTTCGGGTTTAGTAATAATAGTTGATTTATCTGACATATTTTCTCCTACTTCAATGAGTATATCATCGTTTGGTGTTATTTTTATTTTTTCTTTTTCTTTTACTAACTCCGAATTGTCATTTTCTAATTTACATAATTTTTTTTTAAGAGTTACAATTTGATAGTCTTTATCACTAATTTGTTTACTTAAATTAGATACAAATGACACTTTTGTATAATTTGCCATCTCTTGTGTAAGTTCATCCAGTTTAGTATTTAGAGTGACATTGGATTCCTTAAGATTACTATTTTCACCAGATATTTTTGTAATCAGTGTAATACATTTATCAAGACTATCCTTTAGTCCAACTACTATTTCCGTTAATTCATTACTATAATCTACTTTATCTGACATCTTAATAAATATATATTAGTGTCTTTATATATTTATTAAATAAATTGTTTTCTAAATGAATCTAATGCATTATAAGTTCCTATTGCCGTAGATTTAACAACAGTAATTACTGTCGAAATTTCATCAAAAGGAATTGACCTAATAACAGGGATCTCTTCTTTATTAGGATATATTACTTCATCCCATACATATTTAGGTCTTACAATTACGGTAGGATCCATTATGTAAGGTTCCGATATTATATCACTCGCATTGGCCACGTCGCTTATAAACTCTGTAAAACTTTCACCTCTACTCGTCCATTTATTAATTATATATAAGTTAGTCATAACTGTATCCATTAAAGGAGGAAGAACAGGAAATATTTCCAGAGCACTTATATAAGCTAATCCAAATTGCTTGCGTTCAATATTAAGAAACATTCCTATTACATCAGCTCCGTTTTCCAAAAAAAATTCAATAGGTGTTCTAATCAGAGCCAAGGGAATCTTTGCAGCATTTACAGCAGCACCTACTCCTGGAACAAGTCCTCCAACTTTTAGAACAGCATCCATACCAAGTGGTAAAATTTTTACCATAGGAGTTACGAATATATCAGAATTATCAATTATAAACGCTGTAATATCTAATGGAATTTCAAAAAAAATTCCAACTAATGGAACGTTTTCTAACATATAAAGTGGGAAAAATACCCAGTTAAAAATATAGTTTGATATTCTATAAGCAATATAAGGTCCTTTTAAAATTCCAAATTTAACAGCATTAATTAATATTGTTGTTATTCTTAAATCCACAGAAAGTTTAGGAAATGTCATTTTAAGTTGTAGCTTGTCAACTACATCAAGAAAATCTTCTATCTGTAGGAATTCTTCTAATCTAGTAATTAGTGGTGACTTATATACATCCTTTACTATATCTCGGGCATCGGTATATTTTTTATCAATTTTTTTACCTACATATGATTTTTGAAATCCCTCTGTTATTTTAGTTTTTACGCCGTCTCCCAGTTCTAAAACTCTATGTTTTACATTTCCCGCAGCGTTGCTTAAATTATCTATAACAGCATCTTTAGCGTCATTAGCTGTGCTGGCCACCAAATTGTCCTCAAAGTGTTTTTCACGATTATATCCACCGTCTTGGTTTATTTCAGTTACGGAATCATAAATATTATCAAAAAAATCAACCAGTTTACCACTATGCCTTTCTATAATTATCTGAGCTACAGCTTCATTAACTAAAGGTTTGCCATATGGATCAATAAGACTTGCTAAACTCTTAATTTTATGATCTTTAGATTTTGAACTTTTTAATATCAAATATGTTTTATGAACTAATAAATTGATTGCATTTAGATCACTTTTTATCTCATCATATTTAATTATATGACCATGCTTATAATAACCTGCTTCAGTAAGCTCTTTATAAATTTTTCGTAATCCTACGTAGCTTTTATCTATATTTGGATTAGACATTTAATATACACTTTTATAATTATTTAAAGTATTTAATTAAATATATACTAAGATGCGCCAATGCAATATATGTATATTAATACATGACAAGAAACCTACATTAGAAATCTTGCCTGATTTTCTTAAAAAACTTGAATTAATAGAACTTCTTCCTAAGATTATCTATACTTTTAATAATACTAATGAAGAAGTTGATTTCAAAAAATTTATAAATAATTCAATTCAACATAGAGACATAAAAATAACTAATAATATTATTTCTACTTTGTCAAAAGAATATGATAATGACTTACCGTTGTTTTATATTGAATCAAATTATGAATTAGATGGAAATTTTGCTGATATAACCCTCGAGAATATCGAAAAACCTATTTATATCAAAGAAATATATGATAAATATAGTTATTTTAAGTTGTTTTATTTACCATATTATCTTATTAAAAACGATATAAATATTGAAATATTAAAATTTAATGAAATTTCAGTTAATGAAACTTTTAGTAATTTTACGAATACTAATAATTTTACAAGAGAGGAATTACTAAGTTATATTGATAATTTTGTTCGTGATAATCAAATAGTCCTTTTCGCAGAAACACTTAAGACTAATAATAGTATAACAGGCCGTAATATTACCACTTATATTAATGAAGATATGGACAAAAGTGAAAAATGGTTAGTAAATTATTTTTTTGGTCTAAGCTTTTACCATTGCGAAAATTATAAAAAAGCCAAAGAATATTTTAATAATTGTATATCACTTATTCCAAATAAAAGAGAAGCAATCTATTTTTTAGCTAAAATTAATTTATTAAATGAGAAATACACTCTATGTTATGATATTATAAAAGATTTAGAAGTTAAAGAAAATGAAACTATGTTTACAAATAATGAAATAAGTAACTTTCATTTACAGTATTTAAAAATTTTAGTAAATGTAAAATTAAACAACATATCAGATAGTTTGAAATACGCTAATTCGCTAATTGATTCACAATTTTGCTCAAAGCAATATAGAAGGATAATTTTACAGTATATTAATAAATTACAAGTGTCAAAAAGCAATGATGGTGATTTTAAAGATAACGATGACATATTAAAAAAAATTAGCCAATATAAAAATTTGGTATATGACAAAACTACTCATTATAAAATAATGAAAGATACTAATTGTATTGATTTGAAGAAGTTCGATGATAACTTTACTATTACTAACGATGGTGTAAATAATACGATAAGTGATTCAAAAATAAATAGTTTTTCATGTTTAAATCATAAAAATAGTAAAGTGCTTATTGTAAATGAATTATACCCACTTGTAATAAATAGTATAAAAGATAATTCTTTGGTAAAAATATTAGAATATACTACACCTGATTATCTTAAAAATTTTACATTTGTATCTAAATTCGTAAAATACAATAATATTTATATAGCATTAATAACTCATAAAATTGAATTTTGTAATTTCAATGATAAACTATATAAACTAATTACAATTGACTCCGAAACTTTGAAACCACTTAATATAAGTTCATTATTCAAAATAAATATTAAAACTGTAAAAGATATTTTTATCATAGAAGACCATTTACTCATATTAGGGGATAATAGTCATACATATATATCACTTTGTGAGTTTTATATTGATGAAAATTTAAATATTGACTATTCTCCCAAAATTATACTAGAGAAAAACGAGTCCATAAGCATTAATATTAAAAGTATTGGTTATGATATAACTTGTAAAACATATAAAAATTATATTATTAATGGAGATAAACCTAAAAACAAATTAGTCATTGATTGGTCAAATAATACTATAACTAATTCAGAAACATTATTTTCTCAATTGATCGACGAATTCGTATATTTACCTAATAATAAATCAGTAAAAACGAAAAGTAATACTATAGCATTTTATTCGTCCAAAACAGATATTATGTTACAAAGTTATCTTGAAAATAAGAATATTTCAATTGATAATGATAATGATTACACTAATTCAAAATATCTTATTATTACAACTTTTGAATTAGAAAATTTATCTAACACTGAACTCTCAGATATTATATCATCAAAAACATTAGTAGTTACTCTGCTTGAAGAGGAAGAAGTTAATAATACTACCAACATAAAATATAAAACAAATAAATATCTTAATAAATTATTCTTATTTAATATAGTTAAAAATGAAGATTATATGGAATTTATTTATAGCAAAATTATCGAAGAGGACCAATATATGATGAGAGAAAAGTATTTTGATATCGATCTAAGTAATATATATATTCATAGTAATTTATTTGAATTAGTGATAAGATTTTTGGAATCAGAGAACAAGATAAATAATATGTTAGATATTACCAAAACATCTAATAATTATAAAATAGAATTACTGAATAAACTGCACAGAAAGACTGAAAACAGTTGTATAATAGAAGTATTAAAATTTATACTAGTTCACAATCAAGATATCATCATTTTCAGTGAAGATAATGAAGTGGATGAATTAATTTTTAAACTTAATATATTAGGTGAATTTCACAAGCTAGCAGAAGTAGATACTGAAAATTTTATTGGATGTGAATGTGTTGTAATACTAAATAACTATAAGTGCTTTAAAGATTGGAAACATTTATATAATAAAAACACTCTTATTTATATAATTTCAGATAATCGTATAATTTATTCCTCATTGACTAATTCATAAATTTCACTATAATTTCTACCTAATTGATTATAGTCTAATCCATAACCTACAATAAATTTGTCAGGTATATCAAATGCAAAATAATCAGGTAGATTTTTAAATTTTTTAAGATAGATCGAACTTTTGAAAAATAACGTCGCAATTTTCAAACTAGAAGGAGTATATTTACTAAGATAATTCAATAAAAAATTATAAGTGGTTCCTGTATCTACAATATCTTCAATAATTATAACATCTTTGTCTTTTATACTATCATTAAGACCAATCATTTCTTTAACTTCTCCTGTTGAAGACGTATTTTCATATGATTTAAGTTGAATAAAGCTTACCGAACAGTCAATATTAAGTTTTTTTATAAGATCGGAAAAAAACATAAAAGAACCTTTTAATACACAAAGAATTACTGGTTTTTTACCAGAATAATCATTATTAATTAAATTAGCAATATAAGTTACCTTTTTTTCGATTACATCTGAATCAATAAATTTTTTAAATTGCTTATCATGTATTGTTATATTACTCATGTCTTGATTATAATTAAGGTAAACATATTTTTATATATAGATAAGTTGATTAAATAAAATTAGATTATAATGAAACCCGAAATACGTATAGCATCTATAGGTAATGTTGATTCAGCAAAAACAACAACTATTAGTGTTATTGCTAACGAAACACTCGATGATGGTAGAGGTAAAGCAAGAAAAATAATCCTTAAACACCCTCATGAAGAATCTACTGGAAGAACATCATCAATTACTCAACATTACATGGAAACTGAAGATAAAATTTTTGGTTTTATTGATCTTGCCGGCCATGAAAAATATCTTAAAACAACGCTTACTGGATTAAATGGTAGTTACGTCGATTATGCGATGGTAACTATAGGAGCAGATAGAGGTATTATAGGAATGACAAAAGAGCATCTTACTCTTGCTATCGTATTGAAATTACCCATTTTTATTGTGATTACAAAATTAGATATAGCTACAGAACACAAATTAACTAAAATAAAAAACAGATTGGCCGCTATATTTAATCATCCTCTTGCTGGTAAAAAAGAACTCCTATTTGTAAATAATAGTAATGCTAATAAAATAAATATGAATACTATGTTGGAAAGTAATAAAATACCTGTTTTCGAAGTATCGAATGTAGATGGTAAAAATATCAACTTACTAAGAAATTTTATGTTTAATTTAAATAAATATAAGGATATTGGAAATAGCGAAAATAAAAATCCATTATTTAAAATAGACGACGTTTTTAAATTAGATGGTATAGGAATCATATTATCGGGTATAGTGCAAGATGGTGTAGTCAACAAGGGACAAAAAATGAATATTGGTCCATTTAATGGTAAATATGTTGAAGTTATTGTAAAATCCATACATGATAACTTTAGAACAGAAATCGAAACCTTATATAGTGGACAATGTGGCTGTATTAATGTAAAAGTTAATAACCCTAGGAAGAACGCTCTTAAAAGAAATCACATTAAAAGAGGACATATATTAATTGGTAAGCCTAACTCAATACGTTCATTTGATGCGGATGTTACTATTTTACATCATCCTACTACAATTAAATTAAACTATGAACCAGTAATTCATTGTGGTAGTGTTAGACAAACAGCGTCTATAAGTAAAATGGATAAAGAGTTGGCAAGAACAGGAGATAAAGCTAACGTAACCTTCAGATTTAAATTTAAACCGGAATTTATAGAAATTGATAGTCAGATTGTTTTTAGAGAAGGAAATACAAAAGGGATCGGAACTATCACTAAAATCCATGAAAATTAAAATTTTTTTAGTAACCTATATAAACTTTAATGGGGTGTTTATCCAAATTAATCCTCTGTTTTCTAAATAAAAATAATAATAATCAAATTCATCCTATAGAAGATTATAGTAGTTCAAATGGTATTTATCAATACCAAGATGAAAATATAGAAACAATACCAAGACAAAGACAAAGACATAATAGTTTTAATTTAAGAAACAGAAGACAAAACTCAAGAATAAATAATCAAACTTACTCTGATTTACCTATAGATGAAATAATTAATATAATTAATATTACAGATAACAATTCTAATAATACAGAAGAAAATCAACAATATAATCAGCAAGTAGTAAATATTGTTCCTAAAAAGAAAAAAACAAACAAAACGTGCCCAATATGTCTTGAACGAATAAATCTTAAGGACAAAAGTGATAAAAGTGATAAAATTATTTGTAAAAATAAACAATGTAGAGCTTGTTATCATACGAATTGTATAAATGAATGGGCTAAAACAAAGGGTACTAATGATATTAATTGTCTTTTATGCACTTTGAAAACAATTAAAGTAAAAGCAGGAATATATAATTCCTCGAGAAGACATAATAATGTAGTTACTAATGTTGGATATTATAATAGTCAAGGATATTATAATAATAGATATCAAGGGGAATATGATTCCAACCATAGAGTAAATTATAGTATTTATGGTAATTATAGACCGCCTAATACCAGATAATTTTTAATATTAGATATTAAAAAATATATCATTATAAATTAAATGAGCAGTGGTTCATATTGTTCACCAAAAAACAATAATTTATTTACTTGTTTTAGTAATGAAGACCTTATTAAAATTGCTAAATATTTACAAAGAGAAACTGGAAATGTAATACATATTCCCAGTGAATTTACAATTGAATCTAGAAAACAACTATGGATTGATATCAAAAGAAATATAGGGAATTTAAGTAAGTGTTCAGAAGATTATTGTATGATAAAAAATCAGGATATAATTAATATTCTGGGTAAAGCTACAATCGAAAAAAAATTCAGACCTGAAAAACCAGCTAATTGGAATAATAATAAAACTACATGGTTATCAACTGTAGATATTAGAAAAGTTATGCGACAATATGAAGAAAAACATCCAGATTTTAAATTTATAGGTCCTACACCTATAGATTTTGATAAAAGATTTAATAAATATTATTGCGTAAATAATGAATTATGTAATTTTAATCTGGAAAAATTATTAAAGCAAGGCAAAAAAAGAATTGGTGTAGTATTTAATTTAGATCCCCATCATATGAAAGGTTCCCATTGGGTATCGTTATTTATTGATGTAAATACTGGCGGTTCATACTTCTTTTGTTCTTATGGTGTTAAACCTAATAATAATATTCAAATATTGATGGAAAGAATATTTAATCAAGGTAATATGTTGATTAAAGAAGGTAAAATAGATATAAATCGTATGAGCGATAATCATACTGTAGCAAGAACATTTACAGTTATTGGTAAAAATAAAATTAAAATTGTTGATGGAAAACTTTTTGTTAAAAATATGCTTTTAGGTTTTGGTTCATTTAATGGACAAGATATAAAGATTGACCAAAAGACAATGAATAAAATTGTTGATGTAAAAAAAAATATAGTAACCCTTGAAGATGATATAAGCATTGGTCAAAATAAACAATATAATATTGTAGCAATGAAATCATTCAGACCATTCTATAACGATACCAGATTCCAGTTTAAAAATACAGAATGTGGTGTTTATTCGATATATTTTATAGAATCATTTTTAAAAGGTAAATGTCATGACGAAATAGTATCTAAAATTATTCATGATAACGAAATGAATAAGAAGCGAAATTTATACTACAGACCTAATATAAATTAAAATTTGATAATGTTATCTTAATTTGTATTTAATTAAAAAATGGAACTATTAGTTTACAAAAGAGTGGGTGAAACTACCGCAGAGTTATCAAACCGAATCAAACAAGAACAAAATGCTTCTAAAGTAGCTATCTGTGGAAAATTAGATCCTATGGCAAGAGGATTAACAAGAGCATTAACCGATGAAAAAACTAAATTAATGAGCACCTATCTAACTAATAATAAAACGTATGAATTTAAATTAGTTTTTGATATTAAAACTGATACAGACGATATAATGGGAAGAATACTCAGTTATAATCATTCGCAAAATACTTTTAGCAGAATGGAGGTGTATAAATCATATATTAATGAAATTTGTCAATATGATGAACAACATTTTCATCCTTTCTCTGCTATAAAATTAACTATTGATGGAAAAAGACAGTCACTGCATCAATGGACTAAAGAGCGGAATATGAATCTAACCAATTTGCCTAAAAAGAAGGTGACTGTGTTGGAAAAAGAGTTTGGAGATCTTCAAACAATAAATTTCAATAGTTACAAATCAAATATTGACGCTAGACTGTCTAAAATAAACCAATCCCATAAATCTACCTTTAGAGTTGATGAAATTCAAAATTGTTGGAATGAATTTGTAGGTATATCTACTTCAATAGATATGATACATTTAGTAATTTTACCTATTAAATTAAAAGTTAGTTCTGGATTTTACATAAGGATGTTACCATATTATTTGAAAGAAATCTATGGTGTAAACTCACATATTTATGACATTCACAGAACACATTGTTAAAAAAAAAGTACACTCTGTTTTCATTTTCAGAAAAAGTTTTAGAGTTTAGAAAAAAACCC
>Ga0228666_1001303_pt1 | contig 11183 bp, 12 predicted proteins | sample 80DmetaG_FD_182702 | JGI IMG/M metagenome (GOLD analysis project Ga0228666, IMG submission 182702) | Seawater microbial communities from Monterey Bay, California, United States - 80D | ecosystem: Environmental > Aquatic > Marine > Coastal | place: USA: California | collected 2016-10-11 | reverse complement strand
AAAAATATAAACAATGAAAGAGAATATGAAACAATTTTAGAAAGGATAGACCCCTTGGAAAAAAACATTAAAGACAGTGTTTCTAAAATTGAAAGACTCGACAAGATGAAAAAAGATAAAAATACAAAAGTTAGCAACGAAATCGAAAAGTTCTCTTTAGAAAGAGAATTATTACTCGAACAACTGAAACAAGAAGCCGACCCAGAAATTTTAGAAGATTATGTTAAAGTATCAAAAGACTTATTTGAGGCAAATAAACTAAAACGGAAATTAGAAACAACAATCCTTGAAATCGATTGACCGATTTACGACTTTGCTTAATATTTATTATATGAGTCCCAATCACGAACTTGAGTAGTTTGAGTAATGCATTTTGGATCATCATTTTGAACTGAAAATACTGTATCATGGTTGCTATGATATAATATTTTGTCCTTCCTCTTTCTAGAGTACAAATGTAAATCATTATCATTATAATTGACATTGTATGTAATTATTTGTGGTTGAATATGTGTCAAGTTCTGACCGTTATGTTTCACAGCACCCATTATTTCATTTGCAACGCCCAAAGTCCACGTAGCGTGATATGTGTCAAATGCTTCTTTTAATACCATCAGTTCTTGTTGCTTGTCTTCATTATTATTAAGCAACTTTTCTTGCTGGATATACACTGATGTTTGTATTTCTGTGAATATGTTATGTTGTATCATTTTGTCAACTATATTTTTCATTTTCATGTTTTCTAGTTGTTCCCCAATTCTCAATTTTATAGTTTGGGATAATGTTGAAAGAGACTCTGAGACGAACAAAGTGTCTTTCATCAATACGATCTGACAAGCTAATTCGTATTGTCCTATAGTACTTTCTCCGAACATAAACAACAAATTGTAATAATTTGGCATTCCTTTGTCAAGAACCGCAGAAGTTTCTTTTAGTTCATTCTCAATATTTTCAATTCGTATCTTTCTGTTTAGGTCTTCTTCCTCTTTGTGTTTTTTCAATTTGTCCAATTTTGATTCATGTGAATCGGGAATAAAAGACAATGAATACTTCCACCCACCCTTTGCAGAATCAGAGACATATGTTGTGATTGTTTCGACTACTTGAGTTCCTTTTCCAGTAATAACATTTACTTGCCATAAAAGAACACTCAGAGCAGCGAATAGGAAAGTCAACGAGATTATACTCATTTACATTTGTTCGTGTACACAATGAATTAAATCAATTTTAAAATTGTTATAAATTAAAAACTTTTGATTAATATATAATGATCGATAATTTTTTGAATTTCAAGGCCTTCTTAATAAGTTTTGCAGCGGGGCTTTTATACATATACTTGACGGACGATTATAAGAAGGTTATTGTTGTATACCCAACGCCCATAAATAATGAAAAAAATGTTTTCATGGATAAAAGTAACAACTGCTTCAAATATAGGTTAAGTGAGGCAACCTGCCCCAACGATATTTCTAAATTTGTTGATGTTGGTGTAAATTATTAAAATATATATTCCACTTATATAGAGTAAATGTCGAAAGTACAAAAAATGCTTCAAAGTGAAACTGGGTCACTAATCGCTTCAATTGTATTAGGACTTGGTATTGCCGGGTTGTTCAAGATGAGTTGCGACTCTCGTTCGTGCATCGTTTACAAAGGTCCCGACTTTAGTGAAAAAAAAATGGTGAAAGTCAATGGAAAATGCTACAATGTTTCAGAGGAAATGATGGACTGTGATAAAACAAATACTAAACCTATTTTGTTGTAATATCAATGAGTTATTTCATGTTCTTTTAATTAAACAATAATTATATAATGGAGAGTACTACAAATATAAGTGAATTACCGATAAAAACTAGCATACCAAATAAAAATCAGGATGAATTAAGCAATCAAATTGATATAAGAGAGAGTAAAATAACGATGGATACTCACATTCATGGTGGAACAGCACCTAAAAAGAATGTTAGATTTTCACCTCAAGAAACAGACACACTGTCTGAAACCTCGAGTAGTTCTATGGGGTTTTCAAATGAAACAAAACTGATATTACTGGCATCTGTTCTATTTTTCATATTTATTGACAACAAATTTAAAAGGTATATTGTTAATATTTTAACACAAATATTTGGTTCTTTCTTGAAAACCGAAACCGGCGGTACAAGCAAAATAGGTAATATATTCTATGCCATGACATTTGGACTTATTTTATATATATTTACTAGATTTGTAGACATTACTTCGCTCCAATTTGCACTTTGAGCTCATTCTAGTTGACTTTTAAATTAATTTAATTTTATTGTAAAATTGAATTAATACTATAAATATAAAATTATATAGCGAATGGATATTCAATCATTCTTCAAAGGCAACAACGAAGAAAAGCGTCCGTCATGGGACGAATATTTCAAAGAAATTGTCTTATGTACTGCAAAACGTTCACCGTGTAAAAGACTAAAGGTCGGTTGCGTTCTTGTGAAAGATAATCGTATCATATCTCATGGATACAATGGATTTGTATCGAACCATCCTCATAAGTCGGTTATTGTGAATGACCATGAAATAGCAACAATACACGCCGAACAGAATGCAATTATTGACTGCGCTAAAAGAGGCGTGGTTTGTGATGGTGCTGTAGCGTATATTACTCACTTTCCATGCGTTAACTGTGTAAAATTTCTGGTTCAGTCCGGAATAGAGACGATTTACTATATTTCAGACTACAAAAATGATAACATTTTGTTAAAAAAATTAGGATTAAATGTTACAATCATCAAAATTTAATATTATTATGTTCATATATATTAAATGAACGAATTATTGAAAGATACCCTTAAGAAGAACTTTGAAATTTACATTAATCTCTTGGACAGTGACGAATTCAGAAAACATTTGGTCAAAGAGTTAAACGACGATATTGATATACCACTCATCAATGAGAAGACTGAAAAAAAAATTTTAAATTCGATTTACAACGTCATAATGAAATCATTGAAGAAGACAGATTTAGATAAATTACTGGAAAATTTAGAATGAAGAAAAAATTATTTCCTTTTCTTGTGAGTTTTGGCATTGGTTTTGGATGGTTTTTTGATATTAGGAGAATATTTAAAAAACCACTCTTTGTATTCTTTGGAAGTGCGGTTGGATTTAAGTTGCTTATATTTAGAACTTCTCTCTTTGAGAATGTCTTCTCGGTCAGGTTGCTCTCCATAACAAGGCAATGAAAATCTTTTTAGTTTTTCAGGTACACTTGATGCACTGTCATATCGTTTCACCACTTCGGTGTAATTTATTACAATATTTTGAAGTTTGTTGATCACTTCTAGTACTATTTTAGGATTTATTGGCACATCGATCAAAACAAGTGTAAAATATAAGTTCATGAGCGTATCAACATTACCAACCTGTATAGTCTGTCGTTTGTATTTTATTGTATTATAAGACAAACACGAGTTCGTTTCGAATACAATGCCAATTAATTTGTCTTCAGAGTACAAAAACAAATAATCATTGACAAATTTGTATATAGATTTTACGTGTTTTGATTTGATGTCGACATTCAACGCCTTTATTTCCTTTCTGGTTTTTTTGATATTGTTTGTATAAACAATAAATAAGTCGTTGAAATTGTCTTTCTTCTTGGGACGCAACTTCATGAATTTATGAAGCGATGAAATTATAATATCAAAATTACAAAAAACATGATTGTTGGATTTGAAATAGTCAAATAGTGTATCATATTTTAAAAGATGCGATTTGTCACTCATATCGATCTTGATTTCAGTCGTTTTATATGTTGTCATTTTATTCTTTGTCAAAATAGGAAAATACTTGTTGAATAGTTGAAGGCGTGAAAAAATCTTGTCCCATCTCGAAATATCTCCAAGAGGTCGTGCTAGTTCTTGATGCAAACTCATCCGCAAATAGCTTGGAGGGGTATACAAAACATTGTCTTTTTTGATATGATTATTTGATTTTAACAAATAATTGTAAAACTTTTCATCGATTTGTGTTATGTCGGCTACGGCAACAAAATTCACAAATACTTTGTATGTCCCATGAACAAACGCGCTTTTGCTTTCAACGCTGTGAACATTTTGTTTCGAAAAAATATTACATAGCTCTTTTGCATGCCTTATGGCGTCAGGTGAGAAAAAATCATAATCTGGTATATCTGTTTCGTAGTTATAAAATTGTTCTTCTTTTGGCAATATATCATTAATTGCGGTTCCTCCATAGCACACCAATTTTTTGTCAGTAATAAATTGTTTAACGGTATTCAGTATTTTGTCGTCGATATGTTTCTTTTTTTGTATTTTTTTTTGTATTTCTTCGTTTTTTCTAATTGATTTTTCTAAATAATCAACACTCATATCAATATATATTATCTAGAAAAATTAAACGACGCGTTTTTCGATGGAAAACTTCGTTTTTTCGGAACGGTAGTCATCCTCGCACTTTATTTTAGAATCATTAGTGTCACTACTGCAATATTTATCGTTTTCTGTTGATTTGATTGTATACCTTCCATCGGAAGTTTTATTCAGTAAAAATTGACCATTTTTGGTAATTACACTAGAGTTACACACTATTTCATTGTCAGAAGATACTTGGCAATATTTGTCTTCGATGAATGTTTTAAGTACGTATCTATTTTCACCCGAAATCTTTTCAATCTTGAATAACTGATAATTATTGTAAGATGGATCCGGATTTAAGCATTCGATAGTGTTATTGTCCGATGCATCTTGACATAATCCATTTACTGCGGACTCAATTGTATGCGTCATCCTATCTGAGAACAACGGTGGGTCTTTCACTGAGGTATCTATCATATGATCTGGTTTCTTAATATAGGGCGAAGATGCCGTTTGACTTGAGGAACCAATTTGTCTTTTAAAGAAATTATTATAGTGTTGTAAGTTCGGGTCATTTGTTTGATAATTCATTGAAACAAACTGAATACCATTGGCAAACGCATTAACAAAGTCATAATTTGTACTTCGTTTGCCTAACGGCGGCATACACCAAACAATCTTGTGTTTTGTCATACTTCGATAAGAAACAATAGATTTATCTACTATTTCATCGCTTCTAATAGAAGACATACCATAATCGTTTTTGTAAAGATCGACGATTTCATTCAAACTTGTATCTTTTACTATATCTGAGTTTTGTTCTCCATTTATGTTTACAAATATAAATATTTTTTTGTAGCACTGGTCAAAAGGAAGGTTTGTCACTATGAACTCTCTTTCTTCATCATAGTTTGCGTTAAACTTTCGTTGATATAAAGAAAACAGTCGGTTTTTGTTGGATAAATTTTCAACAATGGCGTTATATATCTCGCCATAAAAAGTTTTTTTATTCTTATTACTCCGATCATTGTATCCATTGGTACCCGCACCCGGTTCAAATTGTCCATAATGGATACGGAAGTTCAGAAACAGGGGATCGTTACTTTGATCTTTGTTCGGATTTCCGCCACCTGCTAAAGTTAAAAAATGTTCATTTATATACTGTATTCCCTTTTTAAGTTCAATACTATTGTAAGTATTTTTTTCAATATTACTATCATTTGTGTTTGACGCGATAACTGGGATTCCGTTCAGCGAGAAAATCTGCATGTCGAGGGCACGCACTCCTTGTTTCGCACAGTTCTTCAGCGCACAAACATCAACATAATCGTTTTTGAACGATCCGCTGCAAAAACTGTTATAAGACGACATAATATAAAAGTCCTTCAAACGACACGTGTAATCATTAGATTGACCCGATTTAAAATAGTTGAGTTCCATAAGCTGTTTGAACGAATAAAATGATAAGTTTTCTGTTTGAGTTGCCCGTATCAAGTCGCAATTGAGCTTCTCCTTTTTCTTAGCTCCAATAACCATTATAAGAATAACAACTAATGCAATCAGTAAAAAAATCAAAATAATACTACTATCAAATAATTTGTCCGATACAGATAGAGGCATTTGTATATTTAGATTATAACTATAAATTAAAAATTAAAAAAAAGATTATTATATAAATAATATCTAGATGCCCGGAGGTTTACTTAATTTAATTGCGTATGGTAACCAGAATATTATAATAAATGGTAATCCAAAAAAGACATTTTTCAAATCAGTTTACATGAAACACACAAATTTTGGTATTCAAAAATTTCGTCTTGACTATGAAGGTACAAAGACACTTAATCCAGATGAAGAAACAATATACAAGTTCAAAGTTCCGCGAAATGCAGAATTATTATTGGACACATATCTGTGTTTTACCATTCCTGATATATGGAGCACAGTATTGCCTCCTGTGAAAAAAGGAGATATATGGAAACCATATCACTTTAAGTGGATCAATAACCTTGGTTCTTCCGCAATAGCAAACGTAAAAATATCTATCGGCACTCAAGTCATTCAAGAATATCCTGGTGAATACATTCGTTGTGTAGAAGAACGTGATTTTACGGAAGAAAAAAAGCGTATGTTTGACCAAATGACTGGAAATATTGATGAGTTGACCAACCCCGAAAAATATGGCGGCAATAGGAGATTTCATTATCCAAATGCTTTTTTCACATCGTCTATTCAAGGGTCGGAGCCATCCATTCGCGGCAGAAAAATTTATGTTCCGCTTCATCCTTGGTTTATGAACGGTACTAAGTTAGCGCTCCCATTGGTATCACTTCAGTATAGCGAAGTGACGATCGAAATTACAATGAAGGCGCTAAAAGAACTTTTTTCAATTAATAATGTCACAAACATAACTGATGATGACATTGCCAACAAAAATTACGATGTAATGAAAAATGAGTTATACACGAGGATTGCGCCGAATTCTTCTTTAGAAATACATTCATTATATAGATTTTTGCAACCACCGCCATCAATTGAATTGTATGAATCAGATTATCAAAATTTGTCTTTTGTTTGGGACACAGATGTTCACATAATTTCAAATTATTGTTTTCTCACGAAAGAAGAAAGTAACGTGTTTGCATTGAACGAACAAAAATATTTGATCAAAGATGTTAAGTATGATATATACAATAATTTAGCAGGATCTCATAACTTGAAAATAGACACAAACGCATTAGTTTCTTCTTGGATGTGGTTTTTCCGAAGGAGCGATGTTCACACTCGTAACGAATGGAATAACTATACAAATTGGAAGACAAAAATAATACCATACGAACTTATTAAGGGAGAACGAACAATTAGTACCGCATATTCATTTGATGATTCAAGTGTTATAAATCATGGCATAGGTATCGATATTGATGTAGATAATAATACAATTTCAACCAATCACAAACATACCCCTGAATTTTCAATTAAAAATAATAAGGAAATTCTTCAGTCTGCATCAATTTTGATTGACGGTAAATATAGAGAAAATGCTATGGACCGTGGTATATTCTCATATGTAGAACCTTATCGCGCCTCTCGTGCAAGTAGTGATATCGGGATGTACAGCTATAACTTTTGTCTTGATACAAGCGACTATATTCAACCCTCCGGCGCAATAAACTTGAGCCGATTTAGAAAGATAGAGTTAGAAGTCGTTTTATTGGAACCCGAAATTGATGAGTCATATATTTCTTTCACATTATGCGACGATGATGGTGGTGTTATTGGTGTGTCAAAAGATGAAAATAAATATAAGTACACTTATGAAATGCATTTTTTTGAAGAGCGATATAATGTTCTGAGATTTATTTCAGGTAATGCTGGATTATTATTTGCAAGATAACATCGAATATAAAATAAATCGATATGTTAATAGTATCATATTTTATCATGTATTTCGGTTCAACCCCATATGATGCAATTACAGACGAATTAATAAGATTAATCGAAAATAAGTATGGTGAAAATGCAACATTAACTAAGGAACAAGTAAAAAAAGAAGGTAGAAAAATACTTTCAGATACTTATTCAAAAAGTGAAATTGATAGCATTGTAGAAATTGTTACAAATGAAATAAATTTAAAGAATTTTGACATTAACCAACTTCGGCAGTTTATTAAAGAGTACAAGGCAGAATACTTAAAAGAAGAATACAAAGACGAATACAAAGAAGAATACAAAGAAGAATACAAAGAAGGATACACTGGTCAATACAAAAAAAAACATGCGGGGTCTATAATAAGATATGTCGGTTCAGTCTTACAAGACACTGTTATTTTTTTGACAACTATAATTGTGGTGTTAACTTTACGGTTTAGAAGTATTATAAAAGGCGACTATTTGTATCCGTCGGATCCAGAGAGATTTCCTTATGTATTATATAGCGATAAAACAAACGAAAATAACCGAATTTCATCAAAGAGCCAAGCTCGATATATACCATTCAAACCGATATACATTAATGAAGATAATGAGGACTATATAAACAGAAGCGATTTGAACGCTACAATAATTTCTAATGATAATTTGAATAAAGAATTTGAAAAATCAACGGAAAAGTACATTAAAAAACATAATGATAATATCAACGACGAAAAAATAGACTGGGTTTCAAGCATATTCATGGAAGAGGTAAAAGATAAAAATTTAGATCAACTTTCAACATACAGTTTAATATGTTACGTGGCGATCCATATAATATACAGTACTCAAAAGCTATTAGGAATAGTACATGACGCTTTAAAACCCATGCTTGCGACAAAATATACAATTTTGTTTGTTTCAGCAATATTTGTAGTATTCGGAATTTTGAAGTTCTTCTCGATGCAGATAAATAATATACTTGAACGCATTGAAAACGACTTACCACGAGAAATCACTAAAGTGATATTGATTCTTTTTCTTCCGCTGATTGCGTGTTTATGCTTGCTTCCTTTTTTCTATATTCTGTCACTTATTTTCTCTATCGCTGCAAACTGGCAGTTTTATTCAATCGCAAACAGTTTTTTATTCACGAAAATTAATTGTATCTTAGGTTTATTATTTTCAGCATCAGCAATTTTTACCTTTTTTCAAACGTTAGGATATTTTATGCCATCTGACAAAAAGAAAAACGAAAAGAATAACAATTCGTCTAATAAACCAGACAAATTAGCAAAAATGGAACAAAAAAAACAACAAATGGAAAATAGAAAAAAACATCGCGAAGACAGAATAACTGAGCAAAAAAAAAAGCTCAAAAAGGCGCGTAAAGGTAGCAACAAACGTAAAAAAATAAAATCAAGGATAGAAAAAAATGAAAAGAGAGTAAAAAGAAAGAAAAAAAAGATTGATAACAAATCAAAGAAAATCAGAAAAAAAAAGAAAAAACGGGGTAAAGAAACTTTCAAAGATAATTGCGACAAATTGTTTTCAGGGCTATGGGATAGTATGAGTGGTTCAGCTGCAATACTATCAGCACTTAGTTTAGCACCTATAATTGTCCCATTGATAATGTCGCTATTGTCATGCAGTCGAATGGGGTTTCAGATGTATCTTCACGCTTCTCTTGCTTGGAATGATATTAAAGATATTATGATTAAAAATAAAATTCTCTTAATAATATGTTTTTTGGTTTTGATTGCTTCCGCGCAGATTGCTCCAGTGGTTTCACGCCGAGGTGCGAAACGGCATAAAGTCCAACAAATTATCACGATCATAGTTACAAACTTTATTGTTTTGTTTATTGGAGGGGGGCTTCTTGCATCCTCGGTTAAAAATAAAAATAAAATTCATCCTTTTGACGTGAAACCCGTAGCTAAAAACGCAGTAGGAGAGACTACTTTTGACGTGAAACCCGTAGCTAAAAACGCAGTAGGAGAGAAACCGCTTGATATGCGGTTGCACCAGGCCGGCCCATATGGAGATGATAGCTCAAAAGTAGAGAAGAATCCCGCCGGCCCCAGCGGATGGGGCTGGGGGGGTATGTAAATAAAAGATAACTCTCAAAAGCAATTAAATAGAAATATACCATGATAGTATTTCAAGGTCATGAGGAACAAAAAAAAGAAGAAGAAAGGGAACACATGCAACGACAACACCAACAAATCTTACCTACCAAATGTATCTATTTGTACACCTACCTTTAATCGTCGTCCTTTTTTCGAGGGTCTTATTCAGTGCATAAGGGAACAAGATTATCCACATAAAAAAATCGAATGGATTGTGATTGACGACGGGACAGACAAAGTCGAGGATATTATCACAAGTGATAATACAAAAGAACTTTTAGGCGATATAACCATCAGGTACTTTTACTACGAAAGCCGAATGGAACTTGGAAAAAAGCGAAATGTGATGCATGAAAAATGTTCTTTCAAAGATAAATCAGATATAATTGTCTATATGGATGATGATGATTATTATCCACCGGAACGCGTCAGCCATAGTGTCAAGAAACTGATGGGTTCACCTGACGCACTTTGTGGAGGAAGTAGTGAACTCTACCTATGGTTCAATGTCCTAGACAAAATGTATAAGTTTGGTCCTTATGGTCCGAAACATGCTACCGCAGGAACGTTTGCATTCAGAAGAGAGTTCCTAAATGAAACATCGTATCAAGATGATGCGGTATTAGCAGAAGAAAAACACTTTTTGAAGAACTACACTGTTCCATTTGTACAATTTGATTCGATGAAGACCATATTAGTGGTGTCGCATGAACAAAATACTTTTGACAAAAAGAAATTACTATCTGACAAGAATAAGTTTGTCAAAGAAAGTTCATTAGGTGTAAAACATTTTATTCAAAATAAAGAACTCCAACACTTCTACGGAGAAAAAATAAATAAGCTGATACAGGATTATCAACCCGGGGATGTTAAAAATAAACCAAAAGTGTTAGAAGAGATTTCGCGCCGTGAAACTATGCGAAACCAGCATGCTCAACAGCAGGTGGATTCGAAAATGTCAGGCATATTTGTTACCGACGGCGAAAATAAAAATCGCCGAGAGCTATCAATTGGTGAGTGTAAGACATATATGACAAACAAAACTCAAGAATGCATTCAGCTTAAAAAGGAAGTTGAACGATTGAAATTGGAAAATGATACTCTACGTGAAAAAGTGAAATAAAATATATGAAATCATATATACATATATATACATATATATATATATATGATGACAATGAAGTCATTGGTGGGTAAAATGACTAATAAATATGTTATTACATCAGAAAACGATTTCAAATTTAAATACAGTTATGAAGAAAGAAAAAAGGAGGCTACCACC
>Ga0228666_1001281_pt1 | contig 11302 bp, 5 predicted proteins | sample 80DmetaG_FD_182702 | JGI IMG/M metagenome (GOLD analysis project Ga0228666, IMG submission 182702) | Seawater microbial communities from Monterey Bay, California, United States - 80D | ecosystem: Environmental > Aquatic > Marine > Coastal | place: USA: California | collected 2016-10-11 | reverse complement strand
AGATAATTATGAATAGTGCAGGAAAACCACCAAACAATGATAGAATTCTAATACCTTCTAACCCTTTTGTAGATAGCATAATATAGGTAAGTCCTCCAATAACAAGCCCCCAAATAATTTTTGTTAGAATTGATGCCTCCTGAGTTGAATTTGTTTTTTCTTTTTCAGACATAGAACTCATTGCAGAAATATTAGAGTCTGCAGCGGTTACATATGAAATGTAAATTAATATTAATGTTATGGGTATTGTTATATTACTAAATGAAATTTTATTGAGCAAGCCGTACATTACAGCTTCTTCTCCTGCTGCTGTCATGGTTTCAAATAGTGAGTTTTCACTAATTAAATTGGCGTGAAGTGTAGCGCCACTAAAGATAGAAATCCAAAGAATTGCAAACAAGGAGGGTAGTATTAGATTAAAATTAATGTATTGCCTTACCGTATATCCCTTCGATATTTTACCTAGAAATAAGGCAGCAATGGGTGCCCAAGCAAACCAATTTGCCCAATAGAAAATACTCCAATCATATCTCCAATTTTGTGAAATACCTGAACCAATATTTAAACTTCTTTGTGGGAACGTGGTTAGATATTCGTTGATTCCAGAAAATGCAATTTTTAAAATATCTAAAGGATAGCTAATAAAAAAAATAAATATAGCAAGAAGGATAAACCCCAAAATATTGAGAGTTGAGAGCCATTTTATTCCTTTTTGAAGCCCACTTATTGCAGAGAGAATAAAGCTAAAAATAATAAAAGCACCTACACAGCCAATTAAAAAATTAGATTTTGGAATATCAAATACTTCATTTAGCCCTCCAATTATTGAGTAAATACCTGCCCCAAGTGATGCAGACATTCCTAGAATAAGACTATAAAGGCAAATAACATCTATAGTACTTTCTACTGTTTTATTAATTCTTCCCAATTGAAATGGAATTAGCGAAGCCACACTAAACTTTCTTTTTAAATTGTAAAAAGATAAGGCAAAAACTAACCCGGCTACACAGTATATGGCATAGGGTGTAAATGACCAATGCATAAACATGGTAGATATAGAAAATCCCATAGAGGCATCTGATGTAGGAGGAATTGTTGATATGGGCGGGTTTGCATAATGGAAAAGAGGTTCTGCACATCCCCAAAAGAGAATTCCTGTTGCAATAGTTGTACAGGTACTGATGGCAAACCATCTAGATTTACTTAGTATGGGTTTGGCATTTTTGCCTCCAATCTTTACTTGAGCAAGTGGAGAAAAATAGGTAATTAATAACAGCACAAGAAAGAAAAAGCTACTCCAAGAGAATAAGAAACCAAAGTTTTCTAAAATCCAAGTATTCAATTTTGAAATACTTGTGGAAAATAAGTTATTGTTAATTTGACTGAATAGAATAGTACAAAAAATAAGAAGTATTGGAGGATAGAAAACATTTTTTCTAAGGTGCTTCATGTTGGTGTTATTGTTTTGTAGAGAAAATTCCTTGGGGTAGTAGGGCACTTCTTTTTTAAAGAAATTGAGGTGTAGTGTTTAGGAACAATTAATCTCGGTTGTACTTTAGGCCTAAGATAACCAAAAAATAATTCTCGAGCGTTAAAAAGTAAGAGTTGAGAGTTGGAGTTGGCGGGTTAGTTTTGGTTGTATAGCTTACATGAGAAAGGGTTGTTTTAATTAAGACAATAACAAAATATCAGGAATCAAATTAAAGTATTACCCCTGCTAAATGATGCTTCTAGTTAATTTTTCATTCAGTTTAAAATTATTTTTTCCAAGTACCACCGTAGGTATAAGCTGGGTTATTTTTTTTAATTCCTGGTAAGCAATCTTTACACACAAATACCCATTCTTTAGGATTTTTGTATTGTACTCTATGCATTACCGTGAAATCTATATTACATCGGTTGCAGTATTTAATTCGATTTTTCATTGTGTAGAGGATTATATTCTTTTTCAGACATTATACATTTCAGTTCTATTCATTGTTAGAAAACTCAAAAATTAGAATAAAATTTAATACTCTTTCTATTTTTATGGCTTAGCGGAATTCTAATTTATATTTTCTAAGCAACCAAAAGGTTTATGCTTTAATTCTAATGGTTCACCTAGGATTTAATTTTGGTTTTATATAAAAAAATTAATTTACGAAAATTATAGTTTATAACAATCTTGAATGCAACCTTGTTGGTTAGAGAAACTAGATAAAAACATACTTTAATAATCTATAAAGTTAAAATACTGTTTAACAATTATTTGTGATGAGTAAACAAAAAACTAGATTATCTTTATAAAAAAAAACGTTTATGAAAAAATTATTAGTTAAACTTCTCCTGTGTACAACAATTATTTTTAGCTCTTGCTCAGAGAACGATCCTTCAATTTCAATGAATGATATTGCAGAAGAAACTCCAGATGCACTTTCGCAATTTGACAACAGCAACTTTGGTATTTACAAAGGAGTCTTTGTAGGTTCTAGTGGAACTATTTTAGTAAACATCAATAACAACGGTGTACTTTCAGTTTCCTTAACCATAGATGGTGTAAATTATCCTTTCACCTCCAGTGAAACCATCACTGAGAACCAACAAACTGAAATTACATTTGCCTACGAAAATAATAGTTTTACTTTCATTGTTGATGCAGATGGATCAAATCCGCAGATTACAAACGTATCTATAGAGGGGCACCCAGACGCATCCATTATAGTAGTTAAAGAAAATTCAAGCTATGTAGCAGAGTTATATGAGGGTACCTATGAGGGGATCGACCAAAATAATGATGCAGGAACGTTTAATGCTATTGTATTTAATGATGAGGTATATGTATTGTATAAAAGTACTGTATATGGAAGTACTTCTAATGCAGTTGGTTCAGTAGATGGAAACGCAATTTCTGGGGTCTCTTCTCAAGGAACTATTTTCTCAGGAAATATAGAAGATAATGAGGTGATGAATGGATCATGGAAGATTACTCAGACTAATGAAAAAGGAATTTGGACATTAGCCAGATCCTATGTTGAATACTAAAATTTAAATTCTATTTAGAACACTATTTTTTTAGAATTCTTTTTAAGTAAAGAAAAATCCCCAAGAATAATTTTATTCTTGGGGATTCTATTTTTATGGAAGAGGGTATCTTTTAAAGAAGTAATTCTTGGAAAGATTATTTTGTAGAATGAGGGCGTTGGATCGAATTATTTTTGAAAAAAAATTTATAAATAATGGTGCATAATTAGCACGTAAATTTTTTTTTGATTTTTTATTAAAAAATAATGCACTATATTTGGTAAACCAATCTGGTAAACCAATTACTGAAAAGATAGCCCTTTAATTTTTTTGAAAATTGGAAACAATTTAAATCTAAGCGACATAGATGTATTTCTTATGTGAATTATTATAAATGAAAACTTAAAACTATATTATGAAAACAAAATTACTTTTTATTGCAATGCTATTAATTGCTGTAAGCTCCAAGTTGACTGCTCAAACCATTGTTTTTGATGGAGAGACAAGTACTGATTGGAATACAGCTACAAATTGGGTTGGTGATGTTTTACCCGGAATTAATAATGACGTTGACCTAGACGGAAATACAGTTGTTTTATCAGCAAATGTTCAGATTCAAAGAGTTTATGCTGGAGGAAGTTCAAATTTAACTATTAATGATGGTGTCACTTTAGCAATTTCTGATTTTGCAGGTGGTGATGATGGTTTAGAAGTACAAAATTCTGGAACTGTAATTAATAATGGTATAATAACCATTTCAAATATAGATGAAGCTAGTACCGATGCTGATGGATTATATAATAAAGGTACTTTTACTAACAATGGTAGCATTACAATAGATGGAGTAGGACAACACGGTATTTATTTACAACAGGGTACTTTTACCAATAGTGCATCAGGAACTATAAGTATTACTAATACTGGTCAAGGAGATAGCGGTGCTGATTATGTTTACATGGATGACAACGGAGGAACAATATCTAATTTTAATAATTTTGGAAGTTTAGCAATCACAATGACAGGAAATGACGATGGGATTTACATTAAAGATGGTTGTGTTCTTACCAACCATTCAACAGGTACAATAGATATTATTTCAACAGGTGGAGGAGATATGCCTTTGCATATTGTTGGTGGTAGTAGTCTTACTACTCCCTCTAAGTTAGATAACGCAGGTATGTTTACTATTAATGGAACAGGAACATCAGATTATGGTGTTCAAGTTGATGGTGCTAACGCTACCACTACACCAACTGAAACTGCTATTTTAATTAATTCCGGTACTTTGACTATAAATGATGCAGGTAATAATTCAAGTGATGATGGAATAAGAATACGAAGAAGTGGTGTAATCACGAATAGTGCTGGTGGAGTTATTAATATTAATAATGCTAAAGATGAGGGTATACAAATCGAGGATGATACGCTTTCAACAGGGGTATTTAATAATAGTGGAACTGTCAATATTACAGCTGCTGCCGATCACGGAATGGAATGTTTTGGTACATTTAATAATTTGAATGGAGGGGTTTTTAACGCTACAAATTGTTCTGATGATGGAATAAGACTGCAGAATGATGGTGTTTTTAATAATGACGGTGCAATAGGTATTGATGGATCCGGTTCTGAAGATATTGAAACAGAAACTGCAGCAAGTTTTATTAATACTGCTAATTCAACTTTCGCACCAGGATCAGGTATTGGTGATCTAGAAATCAGGGATGATTTTGATTTAGGAGCTGCCACTGTTACATTTGAGATTAATGGAACAACAGCAGGCACAGACTATGATCAAATAAAAGCGTCCACGTCAAGTAATACATTTACAGTTGGATCATCTACAAAGATAAATTTAGTTTGGGGCTTTTCACCCAGTGTTGGTGATAAATTTGATATAATTGATGCATCTGGTACATTAAGTGGAGCTGTAGATATTCAAAATGTTACAAGTTCACATGATGTAACAGTTAGCGTTGTTGACAATAACTTAGAAGTAGAAGTCATAGCTGTTTTATCAACAAATGAGATTGATATTTCAGATTTTAAAATATACCCAAACCCAGTCAGTGATATTTTACATATAGAAACACACAATAATATTCAAATTACTTCAGTGCACATATATAATATTTTAGGGAAACAAGTTTTAAACACAAAAACTATCAATAATGGTATTGATGTTTCTAACCTTAAAAAAGGTGTATATATGATTGAAATTGTATCAAATAAATTTAGTACTATAAAAAAAATAATAAAGCAGTAATTTTAAAATTTCACAAATAGTTGTCTGTTAAAAATTCAGACAACTATTTTTAAAAACTTTTCGATGATCAAACAGATTTTTGCAAGACTAATTTTATTGGTATTAATTTTTTCATGTAAAAATAATGCCAATCAAGATAATAACAAATCAGATGCTTTAGCAAATTATGCTAATGAAGTCATTCCATTTTTCCAAGATTGGAATTTAATCTTAGGAGATGGTTCTAATGCGGGTCAGGCTATAAATTTTGAAAATAAGGATTTCTTTTTTACTACAAATGACGATAAAAATGATTGGGTAGTTTTTAAGACACCTAATGCAGGGAATACCCATGGTACTTCCAATAATACTCGAACTGAATTAGCGCATTTAAAAAAATGGACACCATTGTCTGAAGCAAAAATGAATGCCACACTTAAAGTAATGAATGTTGCCACTACTGGAGACGCCAGTGTTGCTGCAACATTTTCTGTAGTAGTTGGTCAGATTCATAGTGCAGACGGTCATGAAAATGAGCCTCTAAAAATATTCTACAAAAAATTTCCAGGTCATAAGCGGGGTTCAGTTTTTTGGAATTATGAAATTAATACTTCTGGTGATGACAATTCAGAAAGATGGGATTATTCTTATCCTATTTGGGGATATGATTTTTCTGTTGTTGGAGCCAATAAAAACTCTTATCCACCAGAACCAGAGGATGGAATCGCTTTAGGTGAGGAGTTTAGTTACAAAGTTGAAATTAAAGATGGAATAATGCATCTATTATTTACTAGTAAAGGACATGAAACCAAAAGATTTACAAAAAATTTAATTGCTTCTCAATATTCAAAACGCTCAAACATGCCAGAGCAAGTTAAAAACTTATTTGTACCTATAGGACAGGACGGAGTGGAGCGTGAAAATGCTTACACAGACGAAGGTCTCTTTTTTAAACTTGGTTGTTACAATCAAACTAATGGAAAAGACCCTAAAGTAAATAAAGTTTGGTGTTCAGGAGCAGAAACTCACGGTGGCGATATTCAAAAACAATATTCAGATGGTAATTATGCTGAAGTTTGGTTTAAATCTGCAACCGTAGAAATAAGTGATGATGCCATTTCAAATGCAGGTTATTTTAAAGCGAATGACGGTTTAAGTTCAAAAACAGTTTATCCAAGTGAGGTAATTCCATTTATGGACAAGTTTAAGATGTTGATGGGTGATGGAACTAATGTAGATGATCTCATTGATTTTGAAAATAAAGATTTTTTCTATACAGTAATAGACGGAACAAGACGCTGGGTGGTTTACAAAACACCAAATTCTGGTGTTACCTCCAAAAATTCAAGCAATACAAGAACTGAATTACACGAAAAAAGAGAATGGATACCAGAAGAGGGAGGTAAACTTTCAGGTATTTGTAAGGTAATGCAGGTTTCTGTTTCTGGAGACGCTAGAGTTGCAGCCTCTTACTCAACAGTAGTTGGTCAAATTCACAGTGGAGAAGGTCATGAAAATGAACCTTTTAAATTATTTTACAAGAAATTTCCTGGTCATACTAAAGGTTCTGTTTTTTGGAATTATGAAATAAATACTGCTGGCAACGATAATTCTGGTAGATGGGATTACTCAACTTCAGTTTGGGGGCATGATATGTCTGTAGTTGGTAAAAGTAAAGATGATTTTCCTTCAGAGCCTAAAGATGGAATAGAATTAGGCGAAGAATTTAGTTATGAAGTGAATGTTTATGAAGGAATTATGTATTTAACCTTTAAAAGTGAAGGTCATAAAACTAAAACATTTACTAAAAATTTATTAAAATCTGAATATGTAAACAAATCAGATTTACCAGAGCAAGTCAAAAACTTATTCGCTCCAATAGGACAAGATGGAACCGAAAGAGCAACTGCTTATGCAGGGGAGTTAGGATACTTTAAACAAGGGGCCTATAATCAAACTAATGGTAAAGCTCCAGAAAAAAATATAGTCTGGTGCGCTGGAGCAGAGACTTATGGAGGTGATATTGCTAAACAATACGAAAACGGCTGTTACACTGAAGTTTGGTTTAGAGAAGCAACCATAGGAGTTGGAACAAAACCAAATAATTAAATTTAACGATTACAACAGCTGTTTCTGGTATATAAAACTTCATTTATAATAATTTTAATAAAACTAATATTTTACTTTTTACATAAACGATGATTAAATATTTAATTTCTATTATTGTAATAGTTGTGAGCTGTAATCTTGCTCATGGACAGTTAGTTTCAACAAACTCTGAACTAAATACTGCTATATCAAGCGCTTCTGCGGGTACAACCATAATATTAGCAGATCAAATTTGGACCGATGTTCAAATTAGTATAAATAAAAATGGGACTTCCGATAACCCAATTATTATTAAGGCACAAACACCTGGAAGTGTGTTTTTTGAAGGTCGATCAAATATCAGTTTAGGGGGTTCTTATATTATTTTTGAAGGTGTTATTTTTCAAAATGCTTCTGGGCTTATTACAAGTGGTGATAAATTAGAGCCAATAATAGAATTTAGAGATACAAGTAATAATGATTGCGTTAATTGCCATGTAAGGAATATTAAAATTGATTCCTATAATGGATCAACAAGCCAAGAAACACTCAAATTCAAATGGATTATTATTTATGGAGAATATAACGAAGTGAGTTACAGCTCTTTTATTGGAAAAAATGGAGTAGGTAGTATAATAAACGATAACCATAATAATTCAACACCAGATTATTCTAAAATACATCATAATTATTTTGCTGATAGAGTACCTGTAAATAACGATGTAAATGGGTTAAATGATCAAGATGCTATCCGAATAGGTGTAAGTACAACATCACTATCCGATTCATTTACAGAAGTCTACGATAATTTCTTTAACAATTGGTCAGGTGAAGTTGAAATTATTTCTAACAAGTCGGGGAGTAATAAATACTACAATAATACTTTTAGAGATTATCAAGGAACATTAACTTTAAGACATGGAAATAATACTGAAGTTTTTGGAAATTATTTTTTTGGAGACAATAATGCTTTTTCTGGAGGTGTAAGGGTCATAGGCGAAGATCATAAGGTCTACAATAATTATTTTGAAGGACTTAGATATAGAAAGCCAAGTGGCGCTGCTTCTAATACTACAGGAGCTCTCAATATAACGAATGGAAAACCAGGTTCTGCATTAAATGAATATTACCAAGTTAAAAATGTAAAAATAATTAATAATACACTTGTTGATTGTGATTTAGGGATTAGAATAGGAACAGTACAAAACAGTTCTACAACATTAGCACCAGAAAATATTATTATTGCAAATAATATAATGCTGGATTCCAGTATTTCAGCATTACAAGAAACAACAACACCTACAGGTACTTCAACTTACGAGGGAAACATTACTCAAAACGGAAGTTGGGACTTAATAAATGGAGAAAACTCAAATCAAACTGTAGCTTCAGGATTGTTAGTAGCCGGAACAGAATTTTATAGATTAGTTTCTGGAAGTACTGCTATTAACACAGGTATAGGAAGCTACCCGTTTTTAGTTACTGATATTACAGACGGTCCTAGAACTTCTAATTTTGATGCAGGTGCAGAAGAATTTAATTCAGGAGGTGCCAATCTGCCTTATTCAATCGAAGATGTTGGAACTAAACTTGGTTTTGGCGCACTTGAAACCCTAAGTTTCCAAGATTATAACATAGACAAAGAATTAAAAATTTATCCAAACCCAGTAAAAGGAAATTTATATATCGCCTTAGAAGATGAAAATATTGGGAATGTTGAGGTAGTAGATTTGCTAGGAAGAACTGTACAACAAAATTATATTGCTATATCTACTGGGGAAATTGATCTAACAAACCTTCCTACAGGTACATATATTGTAAAAATCAAAAATAGATTTAAAAGAATAATAAAATATAAATAAAACCAAATGAAACGATTTAGCGAAAAATATATAGTTACAAAAAATATCGAATGGGAAGTTCTAGGCGGAGGTGTATCAAGAAAGTTTTTAGGTTATGATAATCAAATTATGATGGTTAGGGTAAAATTTGATAAAGGTGCTTTAGGTGCACCACACCAACATTTTCACACCCAAGCTACTTTTTGTGTATCAGGTAGGTTTGAATTTGAAATAGATGGAGAAAAGCAAATTGTAGAGGCTGGAGATGGTGTTTATATAGAACCCAATTTATTACATAGTGCAGTTTGTTTAGAAGAGGGCGAGCTTATTGACACCTTTAGCCCGGTAAGAGAAGATTTTTTAAGTGGAGACAAAGTATCTTATTTTGGTGATAAATCTTAAAATTATATACCTAAAACTTGATATTAAAATTTAGGTATCAATAGTTTAGAATTGAATTTACCCCACTAGTTACTGAGTTTAACAGATTTAAGTTACGAAAACGTTTTAATTAATAAATTTTACATATATTTGGTAAACCAGTTTGGTAAACCAATTTAGCTAACCAAAAAATTACAGCGAATGATATTAAATTAAAATAAAAACAAAAAAAAGGATAGGTGCACGCCTATCCTTTACAAAATGATACTCCGTCTGAAGGAAGTATAAACTAACACTTAATCTTATGTAGTGTAAGTAATCCAAAAATACTAAAACAAATTCTTAGTTTTATTTTTTTTTGAAACTTTATTTAAGATTTAAGTGTGGTAAAAAAAGAGTTTATCTCTTTTGAGATAATAAAGTTACATTTTTAAACATTTACTAATTATTATGAACTTAAAATTTAAAATAGCATTACTACTGGTAATGTTTGTAAACATTTGCGCTTTTGCACAAGAGACCTATCCCTTAAAAGGTAAGGTAATTTCAAAAGCAGATAACGAAGGTCTTCCTGGAGTTTCAATTAGAGTACTTAACTCTAATGTAGGTTCAGAAACAGACCTAGATGGTAGTTTTACCATCCAAGTAACAAAAGGAGACGTATTAGAATTTTCTTACTTAGGGTTTTCAACCCAAAAAATTACAGTTAACAGCCAAAAAAATCTAAATATACTTTTAGAAGAAGATAACAGTGTTTTAGACGAAGTTGTTGTTGTAGGTTATGGTACTCAAAGAAAGTCTCATTTGACAGGTGCCATTTCTAAAGTTAAAAATGAAAAATTAGATCAGATTGCTGTTTCTAGGGTAGATGATGCTTTAGTAGGTCAGGTATCTGGTGTGCAAATTGCAGCTACTGAAGGTGAAGCTGGATCAGATCCAACCATTCGTATAAGAGGTATTGGTTCTATTACAGGAGAACTAAGTCCGTTAATTGTTGTTGATGGTTTAGCTGTTGATAATGACTATTTAAGTGCTTTAGACATGAATACTGTTGAGTCTTTTGAAGTTTTAAAAGATGCAGCTTCAACAGCAATATATGGTTCTAGAGGGGCTAGAGGTGTAATTATGATTAATACTAAACAAGGTAAAGATGGTAAAACTAAGTTTGGTTACAATATGTATACTGGTTATAAATCAGCAAGACAAAGTGATGCATATTACAGCACTGTGGCAGAAACAGCAGCTGCAGAAGAAGCTGCTTTAGGGTCTATTTCAGATAGAACTCGATACAAGCAATTACTTGGTGTTGATACAAACTGGCAAGAGATAATTTTTGACGGTGGTATGATTACCAATCATTCTTTTAGTGCAAGAGGAGGAAGTAAAGACACTAAATTTAGTGCTTCTATGAATTATTTACATGACGAAGGTGTTTTGTTAACCGATGATTTTAAGAAATACAATCTTAGTTTAAAAATAGACACAAAAATTAATAAGAAATTATCTTTTGGAGCAAGAGTTACTCCAACACTAACAGATAGAAGACGTTTTGACGGTTCTGCTCATGATATACTAAGACAACCCTCTTGGTTGCCTTTATATTTAGATGAAAATACAATTAGATTTGTTAATAGAACTAGAGATGGAGGTAAATATGCAAATGCTCAAGTAGGGGATTATGCAATACAAAGAATGTTTGATGATTTTGATTTGACAACAGGTTTACCTGTTCCTGACGGAGGAAGTGGTT
>Ga0228666_1001261_pt1 | contig 11380 bp, 9 predicted proteins | sample 80DmetaG_FD_182702 | JGI IMG/M metagenome (GOLD analysis project Ga0228666, IMG submission 182702) | Seawater microbial communities from Monterey Bay, California, United States - 80D | ecosystem: Environmental > Aquatic > Marine > Coastal | place: USA: California | collected 2016-10-11 | reverse complement strand
TCGCCGACGTCATCGCACGCATCTCAGACATGCAGGCCTCACGCCTGTACGAACTGCTCCCGTGGAATTGGAAACCAGCGCCCCAAACCGAAAGCTCCGTCAAGGCCGCATAGCCGCGGTCCTCGCCCGTATGGTTACCATACTTCATCGTAAAGAATGCACGGACAGGACAGTCATGAGACCAATTGGTCAGGCCCTTCTTGGGTCACGCGGCATCTTCGAGACAAAGCCTCGCCGCAAGGCGTTCCCGGGCGGTCGACAGGTCCAGGGAAAGACACGTGTCAGGTCGATCGGAATGTGGTTCAAACCAAACCGGAAAGCCAAGCGGCACCAACCCAGAGAACGGTCGATCAGTGTTTGAGTCAAACCACCCGAGAACTGGTTACCATCATATGACTATCCGTATTCATGATCTCGGGCTTGCCATATTTGGCGATGGCTTCGTCCAGTGCTTCAACGCAAAAGCTGGCATCCAACGCATTTGACAGCCGCCAGGACAGCACTTTGCGTGTTGCCCAATCCATGATTGCCACCAGATACAGGAACCCGTTCTTCACTGGAATGTAGGTAATGTCGCTGCACCAAACATGGTTGGGCCGCGTAATCGACAGCTTTCTCAATAAGTATGGCCAGATCTTATGCTGCGGGTGCTTCTTGCTGGTGTTCGGCCCTTTGTAGATGGCCTGCAGCCCCATGATGCCCATCAGGCGACGCACGCGATGCCGTCCTGCCGAGAACCCTGATTGGGGCAGATACGCCGCGATCTGGCGGCTGCCGAAGAACGGATACTTCGTAAATATCCGGTCAATCTCATGCATCAGATCAATCGTCGCCTGATCAAAGCCAACAGGCGTGTAATAGATTGAGGAACGGCTGATCTTGAGCAGCTTACACTGGCGCGTCAGGCTAAGGTCGGTGTTGTCCTTGCGGATCATCTCGCGGCGTTCAGACAGGCTCATCGCTTCAGCCCTTGTGACAAAAAATCATTTTCCACCGCCAGCTGACCAATCTTGGCATGAAGCTCTTTGATTTCGCCGTCTTTGTTCTCAGCCTTTTTGACCTTGTCCGAGAAAACGTTGACCATGCCATCAATCGCCTGCCGTTTCCACGTGCTCACCTGCGTAGGGTGCAGCTGGCGCTTCGATGCAATCTCCTGCACCGTCTTGTCACCGCGCAATGCTTCAAGGGCCACAGTCGCTTTAAACTTGTCTGAAAAATTCCGTCGCTTTGTCATTCTTGTATCCATTCAATCGGGTTGGATACATCTTAGCACGCTGTCCGAATTTGCCGGACCACTTCACTTTATAGCTAGGCTAATCAAATTACCTGAAGTACTTGCTCTATCCAAACCTCCGAGACAACGCCTGCGGCTGAGTAAACATCAAAGGTTTTCCCATCCTGTGATTGGTCTATACCACTATCCGTATATCCTACCGCTTCTACAGAATCCCCAGCATCACCTATGACCTTTAGAATGTTCTGGTCCGTGTCTAAATCGAGGATATCAGCAATAGAAAACTTCAATGCATTATTCCCAGAACCAGTCAAATCAAAGATTTCAATATCCTTAATTTTATGTTCACTCAGCAGCGTCAGATCCAAGGTTATATCAGCACCATCGATCTTCAAGGTGTCTTGTCCACCGCCCCCGTCAAAAACAGATAGAAGACCGTCGATAGGACCAGACGAGGCCAAATGATTAAGGTTATCCGCATTAACAATGATCAAATCATCTCCGGAGCCTCCCTTAATCACATCGCTCCCCCCGCCACCCGTTAGCGTATCATTTCCGTCACCACCCAAAATTATCTCTGAGCTTGTGTTGCTAACAATCGAATCATCACCAGCTGTATAACCACTTTTGATCAGACCAATCGAACTCGAATTTTCAAGAAACCCTGCCCCTAAATCAAGCGCTACTCCATCAGTTTTACCAAACACGACATATGACACACCCGCCGAAGCCAAATTATTAGGATCATCATTAGGCGCAGCGTATGGTGCTCCAATTATCAGGTCATCAAGACCATCTCCGTTAACGTCTCCACCAGAGGAAACATAAGTACCAAATTCACCATTAGGTTCGTATCCGTAAATTGCAAAACCACCTCCATTTTCTGCTTCAATATTGGATAGGTCAACTGCTGTTTGATCTGCCTTGCCAAAGACGACATAGGCCGCCCCAGCTCCGCTAGCACCATTTGGACCTGCCTGATAAGCTGAAATAATCATATCTGCTAACCCATCACCATTAACGTCCCCACCTGCAGATACTGCATAACCAGCTCTATCACCGGCATTCGCTCCGTTTATCATGAAGCCTGGTCCTGTACCTGCCTCAATGTCGGAAAGTTCAACTGCTGTTTGATTAGCCTTACCATAAATTACATATGCCGCTCCAGCTTCAAAATTTCCGTTAGCGGTTGTGCGATATGCGCCAACAAGTAGATCATCGAGACCGTCTCCGTTGATATCACCGGCAGAGGATACGGAGTTACCAGATTCGTCGCCCAAACTTGCGCCATTGATTACAAAACCAGGCCCAGTGCCATTTTCTATTGTTGCCAGATTAATTGCTGCACTATCTGTCTTACCATAGACAACATAGGTAGACCCTGCTTTTTCATTTCCATTAGGATCTGCCCTATTTGCACCTACGATGAGGTCGTCAAGACCATCTCCATTAACGTCCCCAGCGGATTTAACACTTACACCATTCCAATCAGCTATATTTACGCCGTTCATTGCGAAGCCACCTCCTTGGCCACGCTCAATGGTGTCGATATCAACTGGTATGGTACCAGTCTTCCCAAACACTACATATGCACTTCCTGCATCCGTATTGTTGCCTGGCGCTGCGTAGCGAGCACCAACTATTAAATCATCAAGTCCATCTCCGTTAACATCTCCAGCTGAGGCAACTGTAGTTCCCAACCTATCACCTGAAGATGCACCTTGAATTTCAAATCCACCTACACCTGCCTCAATGTCGGAAAGTTCCACAGCTGTTCGGTCTGCCTTGCCAAACACAACATAAGCTGAACCAGCAGAACTCCTATTCTGAGGATCAGTTTGGTATGCACCGACTATAATATCATCAAAACCATCTCCGTTAACATCTCCTGCAGACCGGGTTACCCAACCAGAATGGTCAAATGCATCATAACCATTGATTGCAAAACCATCTCCAGTACTGGCTTCAATTGAAGATAAGTCTACAGTGGTGCCGTCCGCCTTACCAAACACGACATACGATGTTCCGGCTCGTTGAATTCCGTTCGAAGTATTGTACGCTCCAATAATTAGATCATCGAGACCATCGCCATTAACGTCACCAGCTAATGAAACAGTGTTACCTGAAAAATCAAAAGCATCTGCGCCGTTAATTTTAAATCCGGGAATTGATTGTACGGCATTAACCAGTGCTTGGACTTCGGGACATGTATCGGCACCGCCCATGGTTGCCGCCAGAACCTGCGCATTGACCTTTATTATATTAAAGTCGCTCACGCCAGTAATACCCGCATCTGCGTAATCTGCCACTGTCAGTGCTGCAGGCGTCGTGCCGTCACCATTGTTATAGGCTTCGATCTTAGCAAGCGCTGCGTTGCCCGCGAGAACAAGCGTTTGAACTTCAGGGCCCGTGTCTGCACCGCCCGTGGCCGCCGCCAGAACCTGCGCATTGACCGCAGCAAGGTTGTCAACGCTCACGCCAGTAATACCCGCATCTGCGTAATCTGCCACTGTCAGTGCTGCAGGCGTCGTGCCGTCACCATTGTTATAGGCTTCGATCTTAGCAAGCGCTGCGTTGCCCGCGAGAACAAGCGTTTGAACTTCAGGGCCCGTGTCTGCACCGCCCGTGGCCGCCGCCAGAACCTGCGCATTGACCGCAGCAAGGTTGTCAACGCTCACGCCAGTAATACCCGCATCTGCGTAATCTGCCACTGTCAGTGCTGCAGGCGTCGTGCCGTCACCATTGTTATAGGCTTCGATCTTAGCAAGCGCTGCGTTGCCCGCGTTATTACCGCTTGCAGCAGAAGCAGCACCCAGAAAAAGGCCCCCACCAATGAGACTTGAAAGAATTGGTGCAAACGGCACCGGCACATCTAATGCGTCATCTAATAATATTATACGACTATCAACCCCTGATGCATGCTCTGTATAAAAGCCCCTAATTACAATTTTAGATCCATCCTCAAGGAACAAAACAAGGTCTTGACCCTTCACTTCGCTTGAAACCACCTCTTCACTTTTAAAATTAAAATATACATCTGAAGGAGAAGTGATCTCAAATATGCTATCCGCATTTTTAGTTTTCACAACCTCGCCAGTGGCCAAATTAACAATTTTCAAGTCCATGTAAGAATCCCTTTTACTTTCAGTGTTAACCTATATTCGATCTTAATAATAACAACTTAGCTGATATTAAGTAACTTTTCCCCACCAACGGTCCCCCAAAGCGCGGTCTCTGCAACGAGCATAAATGCCCCTACCTCACGCGGGGAAGAGCCACGAACGTTTGATATCCGCACCGCTACAATCGGCTCAGCCAGCTCAAGGAATTCGGCCAAATCGCTCATTTTTTTCAGCCTCTCGACCGCCATCAGAACGCGCTCTGGCGTTGCAGGCGCGTCAAGCCTTGGACACTCGGCATAGTCCGCAACCGAGGCCACTGCGTGGCCTATCGCTTCAAAGACTGAAATCCCCAACATAAACGGGGGCTCACCCACGGCTTTGCTCCGCTTGATCGTGCGCTTGGGGTTCTCGCTCCACTCGGCAAGCCTCACGTTGAACGCGCGCGGCTTGTCGCTTGCCAGCGGGATTTTGTAGGTGCTCGGTGCATGGGTGCGGAGCGCGCCTTTGTCATCCCACCAAAGTTCTTCGGTGGTCAGCCACCCCATCCCCTGAATAAACGCACCCTCCACTTGCCCACGGTCAATCGCAGGATTGAGGGAGCGCCCCACATCATGCAACACATCCGCCCGTGTCACACGGTACTCGCCTGTGAGCATATCGATTTCCACCGCAGAGCACGACGCCCCATAGGCAAAGTAGAAAAACGGCTGGCCCTTGCCCGTTGCCCGATCCCAGTGGATTTCGGGCGTCTTGTAGAAGCCTGCCGCTGAAAGTTGCACACGGTCCATATAAGCCCCCGCGATAAACTCCTTAAACGCAAACACCCTGTCGCCAACAGAAACCTGACCGTCCGCAAACTCCAGCGCCGCCTTACCCCATTTTTCGCGCGCATACTCCGTCAGCCGCGCCTTGATCTGCTCACAAGCATCAAGGGCTGCCATACCGTTGAGGTCAGTCCCGGAAGAGGCCACTGTTGCGCTCGTGTTGGGCACTTTGTCTGTCGCAGTCGACGTGATCTTAACAGCCTCAAGCGCAACACCAAAAGCTTCAGCCACAACCTGCGCAACCTTGGTGTTTAGCCCTTGGCCCATCTCTGTGCCGCCATGATTGATCATCAAGGAGCCGTCTTTATAAACGTGTAGCAAAGCTCCAGCCTGATTATACCAGGTTGCCGTAAAGCTGATGCCAAACTTTACAGGCGTCAGCGCGATCCCGCGGCGGATGATCCCGCCTTTGGCGTTATGTACGATGATATCTGCACGCCGCTTGCGATAGTCAGACGTCTCTTCAAGCTCGCCAACCAACCGCTCCAGAATATTGTCTTCAACAGTCTGATGGTAAGGCGTCACGTTGCGTTCGCCGATACCGTAAAAATTGGCCTTGCGGATATCGAGAGGGTCTTTGCCAAGCTTATAGGCGATCTCTTCAATCATCCTCTCGGCCACAATCACACCTTGCGGCCCGCCAAAGCCCCGAAAGGCCGTGTTGCTCACAGTGTTGGTTTTCATGGGGCGTGACCTGATGCGCACATGCGGGTAAAAGTAAGCATTGTCCGCATGAAAGAGCGCGCGGTCCGCCACACCGGCCCCGAAAGATCTGCCGCAAAGCCACAGCGCGCCGCCCACTGGCCCTCAACCGCCTCAATACGCCCGTCGGCGTCAAATCCCACGTCATAGTCCGCAACAAAATCGTGCCGCTTACCCGTCGCCGTCATATCTTGGTCGCGGTCAGGGCGGATTTTGACAGGGCGGTTCCATTTCTTCGCCGCCATCGCCGCGACGGCCGCAAAGAGATTCATCTGGCTTTCCTTGCCGCCAAAGCCACCGCCCATGCGCCGCACCTTCACCACAACAGAGTGCGCCGCCACGCCCAGAACCTGCGCCTCGGTTGGATGCTGGGTTGAGGCATAAATCACCACGTCGTCATCTTCAGCAGGCATCGCAAACGAGATATGCCCCTCCAGATACATGTGATCCTGCCCACCAATCGCCATGCGGCCCTTGATATGATGCGCAGCCTCTTCAAAGCCTGCTTTCACATCCCCACGCTGAAGTGTCATGGGCGCGGTCACATCAGGGTAGCCTGCTGCAATCGCCTCAAGCGGCTCCAGTACATGCGGCAACGCATCAATCTCGACCCGCGCCAGCTCGGCGGCCCGCCGCGCGATATCGCGGCTCTCGGCAATCACGGCAAAAAGCGGTTGGCCATGAAACTCCACAGTCGTGTCAGGGAAAACAGGCTCATCCCCTGCATGCACAGCAGACACATCATTGATCCCGGGGATATCCGTAGCCGTGAGTACTCCCACAACTCCTTCGCACGCCAGAACAGCGCTCAAATCAAGCGCCCTGATCGTGCCATGTGCCACTTTGGAGCAGCCGAGATAGGCGTGCAGCGTACCAATCGGCTCAGGGATATCGTCCGTATAATCAGCCCGCCCCGTCACTTGCTTGATGGCCGAGTCGTGCTTGGCGTCTGTGCCCGTATGTCCGAACTTGCTCATCTATACAGCCTCCAGCTTGGCCACCTGGCCCGCACCCTGCTCAGCCCAGAAGCGGCGGAAAAGGTTGCCCGCCACAAGGCTGCGATACTCGGCTGTCGCGCGCCAGTCACTGAGGGGCGCAAAGTCCTCGGCCACAGCCTCTGCCGCCGCCTCATAGCTCGCCTCTACAAATGGTTGCCCCAAAAGCGCAGCTTCTGCCTTTGCTGCGCGTTTGAGCGTGGCTGCCATTCCGCCAAAAGCGATCCGCGTCTCAGCGATCATCCCGCTTTCAACCCGCACAGCAAAACCAGCGGCCACAGCTGTAATGTCTTCATCGCGCCGTTTTGAAACCTTATAGGTCGCATGATACATCCCTGCCTGCGCAAGCGGCAGGTCGACAGCCTCGACAAATTCGCCAGCCCGCAAATCCTGCTTGCCATAGTCGATGAAGAACTCTTCCAGCGGCAGCGCCCGCACGCCCTCGGCACTGCGCAAATGCAGCGTAGCCCCTAAGGCGATAAAGACAGGTGGCGTGTCACCAATCGGCGAGCCATTGGCAATATTGCCACCCACCGTCCCCATATTGCGCACTTGCCAGCCCGCAATCCGCCTCCAGTAAGGCAAAAGATGCGGGAAGGCGCGGGCCAGTGCGACCTCGGCTTCGCTATAGCTCGCCCCGGCCCCAATTCTGAGCGATGACCCTGTTGCGACAATCTGCCGAAGCTCTGTCAAATGCCCGATAAAGACCGCTGGCGTAATGGGCTTCATCATCTTGGTCACCCAGAGGCCCACATCCGTCGCACCAGCAACAATTGTTGCCTCGGGGTGTTCAGCCAAAACATCAGCCAAATCCGCCACGCTCGCAGACAAGATGGCGCGGTCACCAGCTTTTGCCACATCCACACGCGCGCCATCAGCCAGCGCTTCAAGGCGCGTTGTCACATCCGCGCGCTCAAGCGCCAGCGGATCAGCCTCGGGCTTGCCAAGCTCTGCTGCCGCCCGCGCCGCCTTGAAGATCGGCTCATAGCATGTGCAGCGGCACAGGTTGCCCTGCAAGGCTGTCTCGATCTCGGCATCACTTAGCGCAGCGGCTTCCATCCACAATGCGTAGAGCGACATCACAATCCCAGGTGTACAGAAGCCACACTGGCTCCCGTGCGCGTCCACCATCGCTTGTTGAACAGGGTGCAATCCACCGCCCGCACCGCACAAGTGCTCAATCGTCACCACGTGGCACCTATCAAGGCTCGCCAAAAAACGGATGCAGGCATTCACCGTCTCATAGCGCAAGCCATCCTGCGTCAGGAGTCCGACAAGCACAGTACAAGCGCCGCAGTCGCCCTCTGCGCACCCTTCTTTTGTACCCGTCAGGCGCCGCGCGATGCGCAGGTAGTCCAACAACGTTTCCTGTTCACCCACCTCAGGTAGACAAACAGCCTCGCCGTTTAACAAAAATCTGATTTCATGGCGCCTCTTGCCCATAGCATTGTCTCCGCGCTGAATTTAGGCGTCAACATACGCCCCTCCCGCTCTCAATGATAGCGCGAGTTTGGCTGAACACTTTCAACAAAAATTATAAAATAAACCGTGGAGCTATCCTCCATACTGCCCAAAGCAAAAGGGAGGGCGCCATGCCCTATGTCGAGAGTATCAAGGTATTTTGCCGCGTGGTCGAGCTCGGCTTCATCACATCAGGAGGGCGTGACCTTCGGCCGGAATGGCCCTACTTTTTAGGACAGGTTTGCAACTTTCTTAAGTTGCACCAGATTTATGTTCATGCCGCTTTTCGTATAGCTGCTTGCTCGAAGCATGACGCGTCAGGAGTGCGTTTGTCGTGCGCAGTTTGAGGGCGCTCGGAGTTGTATAACCCAATCCAGGTATTGATGATCAGGGGAATCGATTGAACGTTATAGCCGTATAAGCGCTTCCATATAGTCATCGTCCCATGCGGCTGAGCGCCGTTTTTGAGGCAAGCTTATTTTGCCTGGGTTGCCGCGTAGCAGGTTAGTTGCCGCGTGATTGATGGTAGTAAAGTTGGCCGCAGCATTCCCTTTTCTTATTCGGCACTCGTCTTGTCGGAACGTGACATCGAGCACCCAGTGCAAACTGTTTTCCACTTGCCAATGGCTACGGATATGTAGCGCCATTGTCTCGGGGCAGTCCACGAATGACGAGATGTAAAAGTGCCGGATTGTTTCAATCTTTCCTCTGATTTCGCGCGTGTATTCGGTCATGACCACAGCTTTCAAGCCTGGCCAATTATGTCGGTTGATCAACCACTGCGTATCAGAACAGACCGTACAGCACCGGGTTTCAATCCGCCCATGGTCCGCCTCAATGGTTTCGGCGCTTTTAACGAACTGGTCGCCGATATTGCGTTCCAGATGTTCATCGAAAAACACCTCGACATCCTCGCGCAAACTGCCCTGATTTCCCTTCAGGCCAATCACATAATCTGATTCCTTATCAATGACTTGCTGACAAATATTTCGCTGGCAGCCCATTGCGTCAATAGTCACGATGGCCCCTTTCAAGGTCAACAGATCCAACAGCCTGGGAATGGCCGTGATCTCATTAGATTTGCCATCGACCTTGCATTGCCCGAGAACCAGTTTCTGCTCACAGGACCACGCGGAAACCATATGAATGGCGGCCTTTCCAGACGTCCTATCAAAGGAACGCCGAAGCGTCTTGCCATCAATAGCGACAACGCCGTCAAGCACGTCATGCAAGCTCGCTATCCATTCTACAAAGCACTGCTGAAACGCCTCAATATCCAAGCGCGCAAACAAGATGCCCAGTTGATCATGACTGGGCGTTCCGTCCTTAAAGGGGAGAAATCGACGCAGCAGCTCAAGCTTCTTCTCCCCGTAAAGCGCGATGGACGTCCACCCATCCGCGCCAGAAATCACCGCGCACAGAACAAGCAGAAAAACTTCGTCCAAGGGGTATGTCACCTTGGCCTCTTGGCGCGGGTCATCAATCCTCGCAAAGTGCTTCAAAAAAACGGGCGTGCAGGGCTCTTTTGTGCTGGGGAACATGCAAAATCTCCAAAATCAGGTGCTCTCACCACCTTTGATTCAGAAAAATCGCAACTTGTCAGCAACTTATTCAATCGATTGCCCTGTATTAATGATTCGTTTTACTTGAAAACGATTGGTGATTTCATCTAGTTATGTGGCCTCCTGCTTCAGCGACTGCTATGATAGTTTGATAAAAATATTGTTGAAGACTTGGCACCTAATGTATCCTTTGACGCAGCGGATTGCTTCCAATTTGGAATGGCCCTGGGCTACTCGGCCCGCTACTAATTCTTTGACCTTTGGGTCAAGCCCCAACCGTCCGATAGCGATGATATGAACCACGCTATTTGCTGCGTTGTCGCCGCCTCAGTTCAATCGGTCTCGTGTTGTTGTTCCTGACCAGGCTGACATAGGGCGGCAAAGCATGCTTCGGATCGCAGCCTCCGGATTATTGCCTGCCGTGAGTAACAACTGTTCAGTGCCTGGCGTGCCCCCATCGGGTGTTCCAGTTTAATTGTTAGTGCATTGTTGGCCTCTGGTCCATCGGAGCGATGCTTTCCGGCGCGGGCGGGCGATAGCCCAGAGCGCTGTGCCGCTTTACGGTGTTGTACTGAACGCGCCCTTGCTGAATCAAGATTTGGGCCTCCTTTAAGGTGTAGAACAGTTTGTCATTGAGTAGCTCGTCCCGAAACCTGGATTGAAGCTTTCACAATACCCGTTTTCCCAAGGTGAACCTGGCTCGATGTAAGCTGTTTAAGCACCAACCGCGCCAACCCAGTCGCGCACCTTCTGGGCGATAAATTCCGGCACATTGTCCGACCCTATATACTCCGGTGGAGCGCGCAGAATAAACAGGTCCGTCAGCGCATCCAGCACGTCTATTGAGTTGAGCTTACGATCAACACGGACAGTCATATGATGGTAACCAGTTCTCGGGTGGTTTGACACAAACAGCGACCAACCAGACTTGTGTCTTTCCCTGGGCCTGTCGACCGCCCGGGAACGCCTTGCGGCGAGGCTTTGTCTCGAAGATACCGCGTGACCCAAGAAGGGCCGGACAGGATATTCCTGTAACCAAATCGAAGCACACCATTCCAGTCGTGGGTGAGATTGATACACATAAAAACCTCCACGTTGCAGCCGTTGTCGATGACAATGATCAAGTGCTGGGAACGCAGAGCTTTGCCACAACACGGCAGGGTTACGGTAATCCCCCCGTTTTTAATGGGGTCCGCTTGTAGAACTACGCGGCTATTTTTAGTTTCATAGCGGGTGTGATCCCGCCGATGGCCATGTTGGGCCGATCATTGTGAGATATGCCCAAAAGTTGGTGACGGCCGTCATCAGGCGGCGTTTTGACGTTGCTTGATCCCGTCCTTGAACTCAACCCCCTGAATGACCTCGGGGAGACGGTTTGGCCCGGATATCTTCCGCCATTTCTTCTTGGCTGACATCATCAGCCTGAAGACCATGGCGAGGGCGGTTTTGCGGTTCAGGCATCCTCTGGTTTTCCGTGTCC
>Ga0228666_1001259_pt1 | contig 11383 bp, 18 predicted proteins | sample 80DmetaG_FD_182702 | JGI IMG/M metagenome (GOLD analysis project Ga0228666, IMG submission 182702) | Seawater microbial communities from Monterey Bay, California, United States - 80D | ecosystem: Environmental > Aquatic > Marine > Coastal | place: USA: California | collected 2016-10-11 | reverse complement strand
GACAAATACATTACGATGGACATGTAAACTAACTTAACCCTGATGAACTAATGTGTCCCTTAAATCAGGCAGCAATCTGTCCAAAAGGTTTTGACGACGTACAGCCTGAAAACTTTCCTAATATGGTGGTAACCAACTTTATCAATGGCGATGAGCCCCCGATGCTATTGATCTACACTGGCGAAGATGACACCGTCTATCCTAGGAACTTAAAGGCACTTAAAGCTGGTATCGAAAAAGCTAATGGCAGTGTGCAGACAATCATTTATGAAACAGGCGGACATACCGCAACAGTAGCAGCGCTGAGTTGGGCAAACCCTTCCGGTTTGCCAGTACCCGGAGATATGGATGCTTTTTTTAAGCAATTCCTTCGATAACAAACACGATTGATAAATCGTGTAGCATAAAAAAGCCCGCATAAAATGCGGGCCTTTTTGTCATATTCTATAAGTTCTTATCGCTCTAATAGCTTTAACTTATCTGGCTTACCATCCCATTCAGCGCCATCAGCCGGACCCTCTTTTTTCTCTGCCAGTACTGGCCATTTTTGCGAGAGTTCTTCATTCAGTTCAAGGAAATGCGCTTGTTCAGCGGGTAAGTCATCTTCTGAATAAATCGCTTCAGCGGGACATTCTGGCTCACAGAGTGTGCAATCGATACATTCTTCTGGATCAATAACAAGAAAGTTAGGCCCTTCATGAAAACAATCTACCGGACAGACATCTACGCAGTCGGTGTATTTACATTTGATACAGTTTTCAGTGACAACAAAGGTCATGTCTTTTTCTCCAAAGTCGAATCATTACAGCCTTAACGCTGTCTTTTGAGCGGCAATTTTACATGATTTCAATCTAATCTGGGCAATGTGTCATTTTGAGGTATGATCAGCTTATTAAGTCCAGTGAGTTATGGACACACTTTAGCCCTTTTAGTTTAAGACAGGTTTCATTATGCAACGTATTATCACCATCATTATTTTCGTCGCTGTTTTTGCTGCTGGTGCGGCGTTTTCTGCCATTAACAATGGCCCGGTCGAACTTAATTATTATCTCGGTACAATCACTTTGCCCATTTCTGTTGTGGTGATTGCGGCTATTGTCACGGGGATTGTGCTTGGCGCTTTGGCTATTTTTATCAGTACCTTAGGTTTACGCTATGAAAACCGACGTTTACACAAGAAAGTGGCTGTGAGTGAGCAAGAGATTAATAGCTTGCGTATCTTGCCAATTAAAGACGCTAATTAATTCATTTTGCTATGGAATGGCTGTTTCTATTATTACCTATTGCCGCCCTGTCAGGTTGGCTAACAGCTCATCGCCATTATAAAAAACGCTTTCAATCACAACAAAGCCGGTTCGACCCCGATTATTTTAAAGGTCTAAATTACTTATTAAATGAACAACCTGATAAAGCGATTGATGTCTTTATCGGTTTGCTCGAAGTCAATAGTGATACGGTCGAAACCCATTTAGCGCTCGCTAACCTCTTTCGTCGCAGGGGTGAAACAGAACGCGCTATTCGTATTCATCAAAACTTAATCGCCCGTCCGACATTAAGCCCATCACAGCGCGATCAAGCCTTGATAGAGTTAGGCTTAGATTATATGAGTGCGGGTGTATTGGACCGCGCGGAACAGCTGTTTTTGGAATTGCTGAATAAGCCCTCTCCGCCCAATGAGACTTATCGACATTTATTAGGTCTGTATCAACAGCAGAAAAATTGGCAAAAAGCCATTGATATGGCGAAAAAGTTACAATCAGAACACCCTGAAAAAATCGGCGCTGAAATCGCCCAGCTCTATTGTGAATTAGCCGAACAAGCCCTTAATATTGATGCTTCAGCTAGCCTGCCTTTTTTAAAAAAGGCGACACAATTTAACCCGAATTGTGTTCGTGCCGCTTTGTTAGAAGCCTCGGTTCATATCGAGTCAAACCAATATGCCAAGGCGCTAAAATCACTTGCTAAAGTTGAGCAGCAAGATCCACATTATCTTCCTGAGGCGCTGCCGCTTCTCAAAACGTGTTATCAAGCTTTGAATAAAATGACGGTCTTTCAAACTTGGTTGAAAGGGATATTAGCCAGACACCCGACGATGGTCAGTGCGCATCTTATGCTTGCCGAAGTGATAGAAATACAATCAGGTACAGAAAAAGCACAAGCGTATCTACAATCACAATTGCAGCAACAACCTTCATTAGAAGGATTACATCATTTATTATCTATGGGTGAATTAAGCGACCAAGCGTTGTTACCACTGGTCCATGATATGACGGATAGTTTGTTACAACATGGCCGTCGTTATGTTTGCCAACATTGCGGGTTTTCAGGCAAAACCATGCATTGGCACTGCCCGGGTTGCCAACATTGGGGTACCATTCGTCCTACTGAATTACATTTTTCTTCATTTGAACCACTTTCGGACCATTAGCATGACTGATATTTATCATAATCCTCGTTGTAGCAAATCACGCCAGACACTCGCTTTATTAGAAGAAAATGGCATTACGCCGAATATCGTTGATTATCTGAATCAGCCACCGAGTGCTGATACGCTAAAACAGGTTTTAAGCCAATTAGGCATGAGTCCGCGTGATTTATTGCGTAAGGGTGAAGTGGTTTATAAAGAATTAGGTTTAAAAGATCCTACAATCAGCGATGACGATTTAATTGATGCGATGATCAATAATCCCAAACTGATAGAGCGTCCAATCGTGATACATAACGGCGAAGCCAAAATTGGCCGCCCACCCGAATCTGTATTGGATTTGTTTTAAATCTTATGGCACCTATTCTCGTTCTTTACTATAGTCGCTCTGGCCATGTACAAGCCATGGCCGAACAAGTTGCGCGTGGCATTGAAAGCGTCGATGGCTGTGAAAGTCTGATTCGCACTGTTCCTGCTATTTCTGCCGTTTGTGAAGCAACAGAAGACAGTATCCCTGAACAAGGTCATCTTTTTGTCACTCAAGATGAACTCAAAAATTGTGCTGGTTTAGTACTGGGTAGCCCAACCCGTTTCGGCAATATGGCTGCACCACTGAAATATTTCTTGGATAACAGTAGTGATATTTGGCTCTCTGGCTCATTGATCGGTAAACCTGCTGCTGTCTTTACATCAACAGGAAGCTTACATGGTGGGCAGGAATCAACTTTGCTCTCTATGATGTTGCCGTTATTTCATCATGGTATGTTGGTCATGGGCTTGCCTTATGACAGCGATCTGCTGATGCAAACAAGTGATGGCGGTACACCCTACGGCGCCAGTCACCTTGCTGGTAGTCAAAATGAGCATGACTTGAGTGATACCGAGGCTGAGTTGTGTCGTGCCTTAGGCCAACGCGTTGCACGTACGGCTAGTCAACTCAACACGTGACACGACTGTACCGAACGCTCACCTTGGTCGGGTATTTTGGCCTGCTTCTCACCTTACTGTGCTGGATTGTGCTGCCCGAGCGCAGTGATCTTTTTCCAACAGCGACTGTGTTAGCACTCGCTTTGTTGCCCTTGTTATTACCTTTACGCGGTTTATTACATGGACGACCTTATACCCACGCTTGGAATAGTTTCTTAATGCTGTTCTATTTTTCTTATGCGGTTGGCGAGTTATATAGTGCGCCCTACTTTGATTTTTACCCTGCTTTAGCCTTATTATTTAGCTTTATTTGCTTTACTGCGTCCATTCTTTTTATTCGGTTTAATGCCAAAATGGTCAATGGGTCACAAAATTAACGGCTTTGATTTGTTATATCTATACAAGATACCGTTTATTTTAGGATAATTATTATGAGTACAATTTCTGCATTTCAGTCTGGTTTAGCCGGTGTTCAATCAGGCCTGCAGCAGCTTAATAAAAATGGCGCCGATATTGCTCGTGCGGGTCAGCCTGATGCTGATGTCGATATTACTTCTGCCTTAGTCAGTAATTTGAGTGCTGAACAACAGATTGAAGCATCTCTTAAAGTCATTGAAGCCAGTAATGCCACTGTTGGCACCTTGTTGGATATTGAAGTCTAGCCTATGCAAGTTAGTGCTGCGCCTGCCCTAGCACCTATTCAAACCCCAAGCATTGTCAAACCAACGGCAACGGCTGTTGACGAGCAAGGCGAAACGCAGCAAAAAGAACAACAACCTAGTGCTAGCCAATCTACCAAAGCACAAATTGCCAGTACTTTAACCGAACAAGAAGTTAAACAAGTTCAAGAATTAAAAGCGCGTGACCGTGAAGTCCGCGCACATGAAGCTGCTCACCTTGCAGCAGCCGGTAGCTTGGCCACGGGTGTTTCATTTACATACCAACGAGGACCTGATGGGGTTCAATATGCTGTTGGTGGTGAAGTCGGTATTGACACCTCGCCTGTTGCCGGAGACCCAGAAGCCACATTAGCAAAAGCCCAGCGTATTCGTGCTGCTGCATTAGCCCCAGCCGAACCTTCGGCACAAGATTTACGGGTTGCCGCACAAGCTGCTCAACTTGCTGTTCAAGCCAGGGCAGAGATTGGTCAGCAACAGCGTGCTGAATCAGAGGAAACGTCTGAAGCTATTGAAGAAGTGAGGGATAGCGCTGCGTCAGATTCAACAGAAGAGACGGGTGATAGCACACAACCTGATGAAACCAATAATGATATTGCAGCACGCCAAGCACAAATCTTTGCTGACAATGATGCTGCCGTTAATGGCGATCGACCTGAGGCTATTTTAGACCTGATCGCCTAGGGCCTGCCTATGAAAAATCAACAGGCCCTAAACGTAATTTGTTAGACTGAAAGACTCCCACGCACTATAAGATAGATTTTATTTTTGACTGTTATTGAATCCGGCCCTTTTGCACCCCTTTCCCGTTCTGCTATTCGTCATGCTATGTCTGATAGCAGCTATCAACAGCTTGGCGATCTGTCTATTTATGAGTCTGTTGCTTCAACCAATGACCAATTATGGCAACGACTGGAAAAAGGACTCAATACACCTGCTGTCTGTTTAAGTGAACATCAAACTGCAGGACGTGGACGCCGTGGTGATCAATGGCAATCTCCACCAGCAGGTAATCTCTATTTATCTTTATTTTGGCCATTTCCCGCAAATACCTTGCAAAATGGCTTGAGCATTGCGATTGGCATTGGGCTCATTAATACCTTAAAGGCTCATGGAATCAGTGATTTACAACTAAAATGGCCTAATGACATATTGGTTAATCGACATAAACTTGCTGGAATTCTAGTAGAATCACGATTCGGTAATCAACATAACACCGTTATTGGGGTTGGCCTTAATTTTAAGCTTCCAACTGCCACACGAGATAAAATACAACAACCGACAACCAGCCTTCAACAGCTTTGTACTGAGGTACCCTGTAGAAACGAGCTGGCAGGACATTTAATTCAAAATATGATTGAAACACTTACCCTATTCCAAGCACGTGGATTGCAAGATTTCGTGCCCCTCTGGTCTCAATATGACGCCTTACACAACGCAACGATTCAATTGATTAGCGATGATGTAACACAAACTGTTAAAGCACAGGGTATCGATGAAAATGGTGCACTGCGCTACGAACATCAAAACCAGCTTCACACATTATCTAACAGTCACGTTAGCATTCGGTTTGCATCATGAAGTTATTAATTGATATTGGTAACACGCGTGTTAAGTTTGCTTTTCTTGAATCAGGCCGATTTGCAGATAGTCAGACTTTCGTCCGTAGCAAAACAGGCATAAAGGCTGGGCTTAATAGTCATTTTAAAGGCGTTGAAGGCATTGAAGCTGTTTTTGTTTCTAATGTAGCTGGAGATAAGATTGCTGCTCAGTTGACTGAATGGACTGAAAAGAAATGGCAAGTCACACCGACTTTTGTTCAAAGTGAGAAGAAACGCTTTGGTGTCACGAATGCCTACGCAGAACCTGAAGTATTGGGTGTCGACCGTTGGTTATCACTGATTGCAGCGCGCCAACATGCACGCATGGCAACCTGTATCATTGATTGCGGTACAGCGATTACTGTTGATATTGTTACTAAATATGGTCTTCATCAAGGCGGTATGATTTTACCCGGCCTCGATCTGATGCGTAACTCATTGGTTTCTGGCACCAGTGATTTAACAGACATGCTCGAAGAATCCGAATTTAAAACATTGGCGGTTAATACACAAAGCGCCATTCAAACTGGTACTTTATATACTGTCACAGCAACGATTGATCGCTTGATGAGCGATTTGAAAGAACAATTCAAAAACCGTATCCGCTTTATTATTACCGGTGGTGATGCTGAACTTATCAGACCTATCCTACCTGCTAATATCGCACATTATCCCGATATCGTATTGAAAGGACTGGCCTATTACGCTCGTCAAGGTGATAAACGTCGTCGTGAAAAAGCATCTGATGACAATCAAGTTGATGAAACGTCTGAAGAACAAAACGATAGTGTAGAAGCAGAACAAACAACTGAAGCTGTTGAAGCTGTTGAAGCTGTTGAAGCTGTTGAAGCTGTTGAAGCTGTTGAAGCTGTTGAAGCTGTTGAAGCTGTTGAAGCTGTTGAAGCTGTTGAAGCATAATAGGATTCACTTCTCAGATACATTTATCAACAAGAAATTTGGAGAGCTGGCCGAGTGGTCGAAGGCGCACGCCTGGAAAGTGTGTATAGGTTAATCCCTATCGAGGGTTCGAATCCCTCGCTCTCCGCCAAATTTAACTTTTCGCCTTTCAATTACTGTAGAAACGTCTTCCAAGATTAATCTATCTAGATGACGCTACAAACGCTTATTTCCAACAGCTTCACACAAACGTCTAAATAGCTTCATTTTCCTTACTAACACAAACGCTTTAAATAAGTATTCACATATTAAATGATATGATATATCATTTCTATCTTATTAATTTTAGAGTCCATCTTTGATATGCAGACGAATACAAGCAAAAAACTCCCCGTAACCGTTCTTTCAGGATTCCTTGGTGCAGGTAAAACCACTGTACTAAGCCATATACTCAATAACAGACAAAATAGAAAAGTGGCCGTTATCGTGAACGATATGAGTGAAATCAATATTGATTCTGCCATTGTCCAAAACGAAGTGTCATTAAACCGTAGCGAAGAAAAGCTAGTGGAATTGAGTAATGGTTGTATTTGCTGCACTTTACGTGAAGATTTATTGGAAGAAGTTAACAGGCTCGCCAAAGATGGACGTTTCGATTATCTAGTCATCGAATCTACGGGTATTTCTGAACCATTACCTGTCGCTGAAACTTTTACATTTGCTGATGAGGACGGTGTTTCATTATCGGATGTAGCTGATTTGGATACGATGGTGACTGTCGTCGATGCTGTTAACTTCTTGAAAGATTATGACGAAGCCAAATATTTGCAAGAAACGGGCGAATCTTTAGGCGAGGAAGACGAGCGTAGTGTGGCAGATTTACTCGTCGATCAAGTCGAGTTTGCAGATATCATTCTGGTGAGTAAAACAGATTTAGTCGAACTTCAACAAGTTGAGCGGCTCGAAGCTATTCTTAAAACACTCAATACGGATGCTAAAGTTCTTCCGATTTCTCAAGGGCAAATTGATGTGGATGCTGTCTTAAACACTGGACTGTTTAACTTCGAACGTGCAGAGCAAGCGCCGGGGTGGCTAAAAGAAATGCGTGGAGAGCATGTCCCAGAAACTGAAGAATATGGCATTAGTAGTTTTAACTATCAAGCCCGCCGCCCATTCCATCCTGAAAAGTTTTATCACTTTCTTCACAACACAAAAAGCTACGGTACTTTACTCCGTTCAAAAGGCTATTTCTGGCTAGCATCACGTCCTCAATTCGTTGGACAGTGGAGTCAAGCAGGTGGCATCGCCAGATATGGTTTTGCAGGTATGTTTTGGAAGGCTGTCCCAAAAAAAGAATGGCCAACGGATGAGGAATCTCTCACTTCTATTGAGGAGAAATGGGTTGAACCGTTTGGGGATATGCGCCAAGAACTTGTCTTTATTGGTCAAGGTTTAGAACAAAACAATATCACTCAGGCACTTGATAAATATCTATTAAGTGAGGAAGAGGTTTTGCGTGGCAATGAATATTGGATGACTTTAAAAGATCCCTTCCCTGCTTGGGAACAACATTGATAGCGCTGATAGCCACATTGGGGAGGCAATAATTTGAGTTCTTATAAACCGAGCTTGTACTCTCTGGCTGAAGAGAAAATAATTGGAATGCCTGAGTCGGACTATATGAATGAAGAGCAATGCTCTTTTTTTAAAAGCAGGCTGTTAGCACTTTTTGCCGCAACTCAAGATCGTATTGAAGAAGCACGTGCACAATTAGCAAAACCGATGGGATCAAGCGATGAGAACGATCGGGCTTCTTCTGAAGAGCAAGTCATTATTGCCTTGCGAATTGTTGATCGTGAACAGAAACTGTTACCTAAAATCCAACAATCTTTAGAACGCATTCGTTTAGGTACCTATGGTTACTGTCTGGAATCAGATGAGCCTATTGGTATTCCAAGGTTATTAGCTAGACCCACGGCAGAATATTGTGCAGAAGTGAAAGCAATAATAGAAATTCAAGAACATCATTTTAATGGTTAGTGAGTGTGACGTTAAGCCTTGTTTATTCTCGTTTTAACTTAAAAAATCATTGACATTTCACCATTTACATTTAAGATACGATATATCATTTTATTCGAGACATTTATGAAAGATAATTTAGCTATTTTTACTTCTGGACTGTGTTTATTTCATTGTTTAGCAGCACCACTTCTACTCATTGCGGGATTGAGTGGGGCATTTATTGGCTGGTTTGAAGCGGAGTGGGTGCATCAAGCCTTATTAATACCTGTGATCATCTTAGCAGTATTAAGCTTACCGTATGCTTATAAACAACATGGCTCTGTTATTCCTTTAAGTCTAGCGACCATTGGCATCTTGGCGATGTCTAGTAGCTTTTATCTGCCTGAGTCACTTGAACTGTGGTTGGTCATTCCATCTGCATTGCTGATTATCTCAGCACATGGTCTAAACAAAAAGCTACTCGCGACTAGCCTTTCTCCTTTGTCTTAACAACAGCTAATTCAATGTTAGCCCACAGTGAAAAACTCGAATTAGGCCACTATTATTTAGCAGGCGGTGATCCTGTATTAATGGCTGATATTTATCAGGAAAGTGTACAACTGATTAATTGGCAGCGCCCATTAGATAGTTCAGTTAGGCAAGATGTCGAGCAATTGCTGACTGATAAGCAACATTTTACATATCGGATTATTTTACCGCCATCTCAAGTTGCTCTGTGGTTACAGGAACAATGGGGAGAAACGCAATATAGTCATTTAGCACGTGATGTTGAAATGTTAGCTACTTTGTATGCTGATTTGTTCGACATTACAGAAATTGGATTGCGTTTTGAACTAGTTGAAAAGACCTTATGTCCCTTTTTCCATGTCGATAAAGTACTCTGCCACCTCGTCAGTACCTATTCCGGTCTAACCACTGAATGGCTAGAAGATGACAATACAGATAGGCAGGCTTTAGTTGATAGACAATATGATAAAACTGTCATCGATGCCGATAAGATCAACCGGGTTTCAGTAGGTGATGTATTGTTATTTAAAGGGCAAAGCTGGAGTGATAATACTGGTGATGGTGTTGTTCATCGCTCTCCACTGGCTAGCTCAGAACAGCGTAGGCTGATTCTGACACTGGATATCATCTAATTAACAGGGTTAAACTAGCAAAGTACTCGCCTCTTAATGAAAAAAAACTTTGATATGACAATCAATATAGACAACGTTATCCAACAAGCAGAACATCATTGCCAAAGCAATGGTGGCCGTCTGACCCAAAAACGTCGTCTTATCCTTGAGATATTATTGGAAAATAAGCAGCCACAATCAGCGTATGAAATAGCAGAGCTCTACCATCAAAAAGCGGGAGATAATATTCCTGCCATGTCTGTCTACAGAATGTTAGATTTTCTGATGGAAAAAGGCTTAGTACACAAACTAAGTTCAACTAATAAGTTTCTAGCCTGCTCCCACATCAGTTGCAACCATGCGCATCAAACACCCCAATTTTTAATTTGCGATAGTTGTCATAGCGTCAATGAAATTGGTCTAGATAGAACACTGATTTCTGCGCTTGAAAAAAGCATTGATGCCAAGCACTTTCAACTCAATAGCCCTCAATTAGAACTACATGGCCTCTGCGAAGGCTGCCAGGAATAAATTAGCTATAATACGTATGCTTTATCGCTTATGAAAAACATTGTTTTCACTTCCCTACTGACACTTTCATGTACTGCATCTGCCTTTAATGATGCACATCTAGATGCACATGTGCATGGCTTAGTTGAAATGAATCTGGTTGCTGAAGCCTCTCATATTGAAGTCAATATCACCTCACCATTAATGAATCTCGTGGGTTTTGAGTATGCCCCTCGGACTGAAGCCGAAAAGGCAGCACTTCACGCTATGGCAGCACACTTTGACACACCTCATAAGTGGCTACAATTTAACGGTAATCAGTGTGAACTCACTCGACATAATATTAGCCATGGCAAAGATGAACACGATGACCATGATCACCACCACGGCCATGATCACGATAAACAAGAGAGTCAGCATGCTGAACTTGAAGCCAATTACCAGTTTAAATGTGACTCAAAAGGTTTAGATTCAGTGACTGTTTCTCTACAAGAGCACTTCCCTGCCATTGAATCTATCACCTTGAATTGGATAGTCGATGCGGCTTCAGGGTCGGCGACTTTGCATCACGATGACAGGCAAGTGTCTTTTAAGCAGTAAATTGCAGCTTGGCCGGGTTTAGCTTGGGTCTTCCTCATAGAGGCGCACATCGGTGACCGTTAAACTATAAGCTGATGTGGCGGTGTCATTCTCAGTCATCGTTGTGTGTAATGTACCTGTTACCCAGTAAGCATCGTAAATGTCGGCCACAGCAGATCCTTTTTCAAATTGACCATAGATAATTTGGTTTGGTGGCGGTGGCGGAACATGAATACAAGCACCAAAGTAAGGGACTAAAAAGAAAGTCGTCACACGTTGTTCATTGTCATAAGTTAAGGGCACGATAAACCCTGGTACTCTGACATGCTGCCCATCCATTTCCGGTATAACATTCGTTGAGACCAACGCTTGTTGATATGCATCATCGGCCGCAAAAGAAAGTGCTTGTTCTAAGCTGTACGTCGTCAAAACCTTTTGGACAGATTGCTGCCTGATTTAAGGGACACATTAGTTCATCAGGGTTAAGTTAGTTTACATGCCTATCGTAATGTATTTGTCGCCGCATGGCTAACGTGTTTTGTTTAATCATTTCTCGTTGCTCCAGTATTTCTTGCCCACGACCATAAAATACATCTGCAGGCGTCAGATTATTCAATGATTCATGGT
>Ga0228666_1001254_pt1 | contig 11413 bp, 10 predicted proteins | sample 80DmetaG_FD_182702 | JGI IMG/M metagenome (GOLD analysis project Ga0228666, IMG submission 182702) | Seawater microbial communities from Monterey Bay, California, United States - 80D | ecosystem: Environmental > Aquatic > Marine > Coastal | place: USA: California | collected 2016-10-11 | reverse complement strand
ACTTACCAACTAGCTCTATAGGCTCTTCTTTCATAATCTGATTACGATTGACACGCCGCATCGTTTGTGCTTTCTTACGAAACCAGTCTCTTGATTCTGCTGTTCGAGGAGTTATTCCTTTTCGGAACGCTTCCATCTCTAGTGTTTGAAATAAATTGCTCATACCGGTATTTATGTCTTTTTTCTAGGCTTTTTCTTACGAAAGGGCTTTAAAGGTTTAAGAGGTTTTAAAGCACCTTTCTTTGATTGTTTAGGCATAATACCCATCTCTGTTAGAGTCTTCTCTGTCCATATCTGAAACTCCCAACCTCTATCCTTTGCATACCCTTCAGCAGTCTCCCACTTGTTCATATTCTTAACATAAGTCATAGCTTCGTTGATATAACGTTTAGATTTGTCTGGTCTCTTAGGGGGTCTTGTCTCTTTATCAGGTTTTACTTCTACAAGTATTGTTCTTCCTGTCTTATATGTTATCTTAAGGTCCATAAAGTAACGATGCATACGTTTATCTACATCCCAGAAGTATGGAATAACCACCTCTTCTGATGACCAATTACGTATATTTGGATTGTTATCACACCAAACAAAGCAATGTCTCTCCCACATTGAACGATAAGTCACCTTATCTGCGTCGCCTTTGTACTTGCTTCTATGTTTAACTAGATATTTTCCGGAATAAGCCATATAAATACTTTCATAAGATAACTCTATTTATTGGATATTTAACCATGAATGATAATTACAAGTTTCCGGAAGATGTGACAAACACACCATATGCAGCAAAGATTAAATTTACTGCTAGGGAGGTCGAAGCATTTGATGTTGACTTTTTGTTTGATATGGCTGCAGCGGCTAATACCACTGTATCAGGACCTGATGATATTATAGCCAACTCACAAAGACAAGCAGAAGCTAAACGAAAAGCTGCTGCAACAAATACTGCGAATAATGGCCCTCCTGGAACTCAACCATCAGATATGCAAAGAGCTACTGGACAACAATTTAAAGGAGGACCTAAAGGCAGTGCTACTTTATATCTTCCACAAGCCGTACAAATAACAGATGGTGCAGCTTACTCTAACGTCGATCTAGGTATACTAGGAGCTGGAGGTGCAGCAGCTATGGCTGAAGGAGCCAATCTTTTACCTGCTTTAATGTCTGGAGTCGGTGAAAGTGCTCAATCAATCATTGATGCTATTACAGGAAGAGCTGCTAACAGTCCTGAACTAGCTAGGCTAGCAGTTAATAGAGCTGCTAAGTTTTTACCAGGTGATGCTATAAAAGGAGCTGTTAGTTCAGCTACAAGAGTGTCAGTTAATCCAAACACAAGAGCACTATTTAAGAGTGTACCTTTAAGAGAGTTTACATTTACATTTAAACTACTCCCTACATCTAAAAAGGAAACTCAATCAATAAAAGATATAATTAAATTCTTTCGAAAGAATCTATACCCAGAAGTTATTACGATGGGTGATATTAATGCTGGGTATAAGTTTCCAGACGTTTTTCAAATAGACTTAAAATATCAAAATAAAAAACAACGCCTTGCTACTAAAATTCTTCCTTCATATATAAGAAGTTTTTCAGCTACTTATAACGCTTCTGGTATGGGATTTCTAGAAGGTGGGGATTTTACAGAAGTAGATATTACTATGGCGTTTATTGAATCAGGTACTCTTCATAGAGCCTTAATAGAATTAGAGGATGGGTATTAAAATGTATTTTAAAAGATTTCCATTTGTAGAGTATAACTTTGGTAATAATGAAGCTGATACTATCTTTCCTAATATTTCTGCATATGTAGATATTGCTGATCAATTAAAAGATGAAGTTGCTTTTTATGAAAAGTATACTCTTCAAGACGGTGAAAGGCCGGATATGGTATCACAAACGCTGTATGGTACTCCAGACTTTCATTGGACCTTTTTCATAATGAATGACGGATTAAGAGAATCAGGTTGGCCTTTATCTGAAAGAGAGATGAGAGCTCTTATTAAGAAAAGATATCCTCATAGAACTGTTACAACTCAAAGTAATATTGCTTCTAACTTTCTTCCAGGCGACTTTGTTATAGGTAAAACATCAGGTACCACAGGTAGAGTAGTTGAGCGCAACTTAGATCTAGGTCAGATTGTTATTGCTTCTGATAAGAATGATGCTGGATTAAATAATAACTTTGGACAGACAGAACAGATAGCAGCAGGTACTACTGCCGAAGAGCAAGCAGCAAATACAGCTACTCTTATTAGTGAATCTGTACAATACAATTCTACACTGTACTATAAAAACTCATCAGGAGATATAGTAGATATAAATCCGTACAATCAAACAACGTCTGGATTAGTACCTACTACTATCATGGAAGATAATATTAACTTTAATAATAAGCTTAAAGACATAATTATAATTAAACCTTCCAAGATAGCAAGTGTGGTGAGTGAGTACTTTAGACTACTGAAAGAGTAATTATGACAACTAAAACATCTCAGAGTCAATACATTATTGATAGTGCTATCTTTACAGCAGATAGAAACCCTTCTTTAGATAATAAGCCTATTGATATATCAAAGTCTATTGCAGAACTTAATATATTTGAAAGTGTAGAGTTATCTTATCTTACTGGTACTTGCGCTTTAGTTGATGATGTGAGATTTAGAGATGTAGTAGGCATCAAAGGCAGTGAAAGAGTTACGTTTACTATACTTGCATCTGAAAATGCTGAACCTATTATAAAGACATTTATGATAACAGGTATTGCTTCTAATATATCTGTTAATGAAAGAACAGAGCTACACACTCTTACTCTTATAGAAGAGCATGCATATTTAAGCTCTATTATGAAGATAAGTGAATCATATACAGGTATACCAGAACAGATAGTTATTAGTGTGTTAAACTCACATTTAAATAAAGCTGTAAGGTTTAATTCCGGAATAGCTAGTCAACAACGTATGAAAGTGAACATCCCTTACTGGAATCCGCTACAAGCTACAGAATGGCTTAGAGATAGAATGTCTTCTTCCTTAGGTGCACCGTATTTTTTATATGCATCTTTGAGAGATGACCTATTAAGACTAGAAGATTTAGATAGTATGATGACTAAAGACGCTTGGAATAAAGAAACTCCTTATTCATATTCCCAAACAGCTCATAATTCTGTTCCTGATCAGACAGGACCATCTACTGCACGTACAGATCATTTTCATGTAAAGACATATGATGCATCTCAAATTGAAAGCACTTTAAGGCTTGCTCAAGGAGGAGCTATAGGATCAGAGTTTAAAACTCTAGACTTAACTTCTGCGGGATTAACTAATAACACTAGACATGATTCTAAAAACACACTAAATAGATTTATAGAAAGCATTGAATCAACGTCTAATATATCATCAACAGTAGGGTATGATCATGATCTACAATTTAATAGAAGCAGCGGTGTAGTAAACAGTGTCGGTGACCTTAATTCTAAAGTGTTTAGTGAAGTAGTAACATCTAGAAAATTTTATGAGACTGATGGAGTAACTCCTATTGCCGGATATGCTGAAGAGTATAAACAAGAAGCGTTATATAAGCTAAAAATAAAATCAGCTGCACTTAGAGCTATTCTCTTAAATAATGTATTTGAAATAACTGTACCTGGGCAGCCGTATATTGTACCCAACTTAAATATCGGAGTGGGTTCAAATATATCTTTAAACTATGCAGCAGCTTCTCAAGCAGACGGTTCTGTTAGATCAGGAGATGTAGATACAAATAAATCGGGTAAGTTTTTAGTTTATAGAACAAGACACCAATTCTCAGAAGGTCAGTATAATTTAAAAATAAATATTGTTAAACTTACTAATAAGACAGGTGAATCATGAGAACAATAAACACAGAGTTTTATGGTGATGACTCCAGATGGTTTATTGGAGTAGTTTCACAGATAGGTGATATAAGAAACCTAGGTAGAGTTAGAGTACGTATATTTGGTATTCATAACGAGGATACAGCTAAAGTTAAGATAAGTGATCTACCTTGGGCATCCGTTGTTGTACCTGTTACTCAAGGTGGTGTATCAGGATCTACTATGCCTGATGGTATACAAGTGGGAGCTCAAGTCTATGGTATATTCTTAGACGGTAAACACTCTCAGAGTCCTCTTATCTTAGGATCTATACCTCACGATTCAGGGTTAAGAGTTATTGTTGATGAGCAACCAGACCCTTATGTTCAACCTAAGGCATCTAAAACTTCAAGTAGTACAGATGAACAAGGCGTTCAAACCACTGGTGCTGGTGAATTAAAAGTCTCTCTTGTAGGCGCTTCAAGGCAAGAACAAGCATTTAACTTTTTTAAACAATATTTTCAATCAAAAGGTAATATTAGTAATCCTGGAAACTGTGCAGCAGCCTTTGTTGGTAATTTTATGCATGAAGCAGGTGCAGATCTAGACCCTGATACTTATGAGGTAGATCCCTTAGTGTCTGGTAGTGTAGGTGGATATGGTATAGCTCAGTGGACAGGTCCTAGAAGAACTAACCTTATAAACTATGCTAATAATATTCCAGGAGCTAGCTATAAAAATTTCGAAGTGCAGCTATCCTTTGTTGTAGATGAATTAGAAGATCCAAAAGCGCAGCGTGGTAGAACGTATGATAGACTAGTACATGATAGTACTATTTTAAATTATACAGAGACTGTGCTTGCTTTATATGAAACTCCTCAGACAGTTTTAGATTATCATTCTGAATCAGATTTCTTAAAATATTATTTAAAGTATGCAAGAGCTGGCGGTATACGAAATGTAGCTGGTCGTAGTTCTAGACAGAGTCTTGCTCTACAAGCTTATAAAGCTGAATTTGAAAAACGGCTTAAGTCAGCTAAGTTTATTAACACTACATATGGAGAAGGTTAATGGCATCCTTTACAGCGTTAAATTCTAAATTAAAAAGTTTAGTCTCTACATCTGGGTTTGATGTCCTTAGCAAAGAAACATCAAGTATAGCTTCTGCTGTACAAGCATTAAACTCAACAAGTCTTGGTACAGAGTTAAATGAATCTTTAAGTGGAGTTCAAGTTTTAAACACTTCTGCAAAGGCGTCTTCTTGCATTGCTATTCTTACAGAAAATATTCCTGGTATTACAGATCAAATAGTTAAAGATGTTAGCGCTAGTAAAGACGCTCTAGAAGCTATAATAGGTGCTACTGCTGATAATGGATTTCTAGATGTAGTGATTACGTGCCCTACACCAGAGGGAATAAAAGTATCTCTAGGAGCTATAGCTAATCCTACTGATCAACAAACTCAAGCTATCCTCGCTAATACAACTCCAAAGAAATATCAATCTCAGATTGCAGATATCACAAAAAAAGATTTTAGTAAATTATCTACAGAATTTTCTACAGCGCTAACTTCTTTTGCAAGCGCTTTTAGTAATCTAACTAAAACTCAAACAGGTAATGTGCTTCAGGATATATTATTACAAACTGATGATGCTCCTATTAGTATACTAGAGAACTTTGGGGTACCTAGATCTGAAGCGCCAGCTGTTCTTGTATTGCTGCAAGAGAAAAAAACTACAGAAGCTATAACTAAAATAGAGGCTTTGACAGGTAAAGACATTGAAACTATTGAGGCATTTATACCTACTGTACCTACATCTTTAGATGCTCAGCTAAAAGATAATAATAAAACATCATCTACAGGTGTGTATGATGTAGCAAGTAAGAATAACACATGGCGTGGAGCTGCTACAACTAATGAATACTTTGATATTATTGCAACTCAAGAGCAGCTATTAATTGAATTTATTAAATGTCCTAGAGAGATAACAGAGATAGTATTTTACGGACATGAAATGACTGCTGATCAAATACTTACTGCAAAGGATATTCATGAATCATATAATGCAGATGGTAATGATGGTATACCTTTTCATTATGTAGTACAACCAGGAGGTAACCTACAGCGAGGCAGATCTATAGCTAAAGAAGGCACATACTCAACTACACATAATAAATTTTCAATAGGAGTAGTAGTACCACACTATGTAAACGCAGAAGCTAAAGTACAACAAGGTGCTACTGTACGTCAGATTATAGAAGCATTTTACCATGTATGGCCAGGAGGCCAAGTATTTGATGCAAATGAAGATCTTGTAGAATCTAATATACCTGTAGGAGTCTCAGTATCTAAATATACTGAATCTTTTAAAAAAGTAAATCACGGCGGTACAGGTAGGTCATTCTCTACTGCTCAATTAATTAATGCATCTCAGGGAGGTATATAATGGGTAAGACAAACAATGTAGAGTCATTAGTTAATAGAACTACAGTTCAAGGATCAGGTGCTGCTCAATCTCAAGGATTTGTTTCTCACCCCTTTTCAGATGCTGCTGGAGCATATCCGTTTGCTAACGAAGAAGGTAAACCAGTAACAACAAAGGGTGGTCAGCTAATTAATACCTATGGTGCAGATGTGCCAGATGATACTATTCAAGGTAATAGTTCTGGTACAGCAACATGCTACACTCATACTACTCCTGCAGGACATACTATAGAGTATAATGATACTCCTGGATCAGAAAGAATTATGATTCGTCATATGAATGGTGACGGTGTAAATATAGGCCCAGACGGCTCTATTATTATATCTGGTAAAAGACGTATTGATAAAGCTCAAGAAGATTACTTTCTTGAAGTAAAAAATGGTACAATGAAGTTTGAGGGTAACCTTACTTTAGACGTCACAGGTGACTTTAATGTTAATGTAGGTGGTGAGTATAATGTTAACTCTGCTAAGAAAACAGAAGTAGTTAAAAAAGGTCCATATACAAGAACAATAGCTGGTGATGATATTAAAACAGTAGATGGTAATCAAACTAACTTGGTTACTAAAGGTGGCGCTCATCAATATCTAGAAGGATTATCAACTATTGTTAAAGGAGACAGTAGATATATTGTAGAAGGTCATCATACAGAAGCGGTATCTAAAGTACTAACTATGACTTCAGAATTAGAAGTTGTACTCACTTCACCAGAAGCCAACATAGCTGCTAGCAACTTATCTGTGTTTGGTGATACAGGTACAATTGGTGGTGAGAATATTATCGCGTATGTAAAAAATATCTATGGTGTATCTGGAGACTTTAGTGCTAGATTTAAAGCGCCTGTATTTGAAGGTGACCTAGATGGTAATGCTCTTACAGCAACCACAGCTGGCACATCACTGCATCAATCTTATCCTGATGGAAGTGCTGCTCCATCTACATATACACCAAGTGTTGGTAATGATCCAGAATATCCTGTGGATGATACAGAAATAGATGATACAGCGACAGCTCTACCTACAGCTACTCTTTTAACTGATTATATAACAAAGAGTGCTAAGGGAGTTAAAATTGTTAAAGTAGATCCAAATGATATACAAAAGAACAATATTGACTTATCTAAAAAGACGGCTGGAGTAACTAACAGAGAGTTAACAATTGCAGAGATCAGACGAAAGATGAGAGATCCAGCTCACAGAGATAACCCTGAATTTACTGCTCTTATGGTCTCTCAAGAAAAACTTTCTGCAGAGTTTGCAAACAGCTCTCCTCCTAATGTTGAGACAGTAGAGGATACTAGCTCTATCATTGTACAAGGACAGACTGTGCTAGGTAATCCATCACCTAACTTAACATCTAAGAGGATTATTGTTTAATGCCTAAAAATTATTTACCAGATCTTAGATTTCTTCCAGAAGGATTAACAAGAGTGCATTCTGGAACTCCTCTTAATGATGGTATTACAGTAGGTAACTTTCTAAAAGGCACTACTCTAGATCACATACCTGAAGTGTCTGATAGAATACAGATAGCTCGTAACTTATTACCTCAAGCTCAAATACTCAAAGCTATTGGAGAGAACACAAAACGGTTCTCTAACCATAAGCTTGTTGTAATAGAAGGGTTATACAAAGCTGATCCTGAAGAGCAAATGACAGAAGCAGATACTAATACTAACTTCTTAGCTACTACAGGTAGATCAGTCGTATATGAACTAAGACGAAATGATAAGACAGATAATGAAAAGACATTTGAGCTTGCAAGATACTTACAAGTGTATCATAAGATATATGACAGACTAATTTTAGACTATGATACTTACAATGAAGGTGAATTAAACGTTCAGATTATTATTGAAATGCCTGCTATACCCTCTAGTTATAATATACCCTTTAAAGGTGCAAGTGAGACTAGATTTAATAATAATGTACAAGCGGTAGGGCAGTTAGTAGAGATAACTGAAATACCTAAATCTACAGTAGACTTTCCTGCTAATACCCCAGATGAGGTTGCTGGATATTTCACTATTGGTGATGTTCATTCAAGACAGCTTAAAATATTTGGTGGTAATCCATGGCAGTCATATGCTAATGATAGTAGAACGTCAAGAGATGAGACTATTATTAACAACATTAAGAAAATTAAATCAGGTGAAGTTGTAGTTATATCAGCAGGAGTTAATGATGCTCTAAATTCAAACGATACTCCTGAGCAGATTGGTGCTAGAGTTAAAAAGATTGTTGATGCTTCTTATAAACTAAGTCATGTTATAACATTCTTATTATTCAAAATAACCGACAGAACAACTACTACAAGACAAGTAGCAATAAGACAAGCTATAATTAGTGAGCTTGGGGTGCTTAATGATATTAGAATTGTTGATCTTAATGACTCTCAATATTCATTTGCATCTGACGGAGTGTCTTTAACTAAAGAGTCTTACATATCAATATCAAACATACTAATTTAACTTATAAATAACAGAAATTATTGGAAGACAAATGGCTATAAGAAGAGTTTTATCTACAGAAGATGGTAATCTTCAGAAGAGTACGCTGATATCCTCGCGTGCCGTAGACTATTTGGATATTGATTTAACCTTTGCAAAAAGACCGTCAGGTGATATCTATAAGAAAAGAGACGCAGCTGCTGTTAAGCAATCAATAAAGAATCTTCTTCTTACAGACTTCTATGAAAAACCTTTTCAACCTTTCTTTGGTGGTAATCTTAGAGCTATGTTATTTGAATTAGCTGATGAAGATACAGAAGATGAAGTAGAAGAGAATATTAGAAACGCTATAAACAAGTATGAGCCAAGAGCTGAAATACTTACCATAACTGTTAATGTTCTTCCAGATCAAAATGACATGAGAGTGTCAGTATACTTTAAAATTATTAGTACACAAGAAACAGTAACATTCACTACGAACCTATCGAGGCTAAGATAATGGCAACTACAATTAAGTCAACTAACCTAGACTTTACGTCGATTAAAAATAACTTGAAGACATTCTTAGCTCAACAAGATGAGTTTGCTGACTATAACTTCGAAGCATCTGGACTATCTAATATACTAGATGTGTTAGCTTATAATACTCACTATAATGGACTTATCGCTAACTTCGCTTTGAACGAGTCATTCCTTGGGACTGCGCAGCTGAGAAGCTCTCTCGTGTCGTTAGCCGAAGGTATTGGTTATATTCCAAAATCAAGAACAGCATCTAGAGCTGTTGTTACTTTCTCTATTAACTTATCTTCTTTAGCTGAAAGACCTACAACAGTGTCTTTAGCGCCAGGTGTGGTGTTTGAAAGCTCTATTGATGATATTACTTATACATTCCAAACAAGAGAAACTGTAACAGCTACTGATGATGGTTCTGGTATATATTCATTTAAAACAAATGCTGGGTCTACTAACATAGAAATCTTCGAAGGTGCTCAGAAAACAAAAACGTTTATTGCTGATGCTGTATCTCAAGACGCTTTGTATATTATTCCAGATAAGAACTTAGATGTTGATACGACTATTGTTAGAGTGTATGAGTCTCCTACTTCTGTTGCTTTTACAACATATCAAAACTTAAAACAGGCTACATTAATTAACGCTGCTACAGCTCTTTATATCTTAAAAGAATCTCCTAATGAGTTCTTTGAACTATCATTTGGTGATGGTATTACATTTGGTGTGACTCCAAAGGCTGGATATAAAATAGAAGTTGATTATCTCTCTGTACAAGGTCCAGCTGCTAATGATGGTGCTTTGTTTACTCCTATATCTCAAGTTAATGTAGGTGGTACAGGGTATACTATAACAGCTCAAACAGTTACTAACTCTCTTGGTGGAGATATAAAAGAAACCAATCAGTCTATTAGAACAAATGCTCCATTCCAATATGCTACTCAGAATAGAATGGTTACAGCAGATGACTACTCATCTCTAGTATTAAGAAACTTCTCTACTCTTATCAAAGATATTAAATCGTTTGGAGGAGAAGATGCTGTTAAACCAGAGTTTGGTGCTGTGTATATGTCTATTGTATTTGAAGATGATGTACCCCTATCTACTCAGACTACAACTAAGAATAGTATTCAAGACTTAGTAGATCAGTTATCAGTTGTATCATTTAGATTAAGATACTTAGACCCTGTTACTACGTTTATTGAAACAAATACATTTTTCCAGTTTAACCCTAAACTTACTACATTATCTCTAAACAGTATTACTGATAATGTTAATACTATAGTAAGAGATTACTTCAGCACTAATACAGGTAAGTTTGGTCAAGCATATAGACGTTCAAACATACTTACTCTTATTGATGAAGTATCTCCAGCTGTACTTTCTTCTCGTATGGAAGTAAAGATGCAACAAAGGATTGTCCCTAGATTAGATGCTCAGAATGATTTTACTTTAAGATACCCGACATCTATAGCACCTGCAGATGATATAAACTACATTATAGATAGTACTCCTTTTAATATTGATAACACAGCAGGTAAAATAAGAAATAAACTAAACAGTAATAAACTTCAAATTGTCACTCTGGATGGTTTAACTACTATTGTAGATAATGTAGGTACCTTTGATGCAGCGACAGGTATTTTATCTCTTGTAGGCTTTAAACCTAATAGTATCATAGGAGGGGTTAATTATGTTAAGGTTAGTGCTGTTCCAGCTAATCAGAGTGCTATTGCTCCTCAGAGAGAAGACATTCTTCAATTTGATGAAGATCCATCCTTTGCATCAGCAGTTATAGTAGAGTCAGTATAAAATGCCTAGAGATTATACACTAAAAGATAACCTACGTAGAGATTACAGGTTTACTGATCACCATGTAGTAGATCAAGTTCTACCAGATTATTTTAAAGCTGATTATCCTAAACTAATCAAGCTACTTGAAGCGTATAATCAATTCGAAGACTCAGACCAGTCTCCAGCTAGACTAGTACATGATGTTATTACTGCAAGAGATATTACAGCTAATGATTTATCTTTGTTATCCTTTATTGAAGATGAGTTACTACTAGGTCAATCCTACTTCGAAGGATTTACAAACAAAAGAGCAGCTGCTAAGTTCTCTAATAACCTTTATAGATCAAA
>Ga0228666_1001248_pt1 | contig 11450 bp, 4 predicted proteins | sample 80DmetaG_FD_182702 | JGI IMG/M metagenome (GOLD analysis project Ga0228666, IMG submission 182702) | Seawater microbial communities from Monterey Bay, California, United States - 80D | ecosystem: Environmental > Aquatic > Marine > Coastal | place: USA: California | collected 2016-10-11 | reverse complement strand
AATGTCAATTACGTGGCGTGACTTATGCAGCACCGCTACGCGTTAAAATGCGTCTTGTCATTTATGATAAAGATGCCCCTGCAAAATCAAAAGTCGTAAAAGACATTAAAGAGCAGGAAGTTTATATGGGTGAAATCCCATTAATGACAGAGAAAGGTAATTTCGTCATTAATGGTACTGAGCGCGTTATCGTATCTCAGCTTCATCGTTCACCAGGTGTGTTCTTCGATAGTGATCGTGGTAAAACACATTCATCAGGTAAAATTTTATTCAATGCTCGTGTCATTCCTTACCGTGGGTCATGGTTAGATTTTGAATTCGATCCGAAAGATTCAGTATTCGTCCGTATCGATCGCCGTCGTAAACTGCCAGCGTCAACCTTATTGCGTGCATTGGAATATAGTAATGAACAAATCCTTGATATGTTCTTTGATCGTGAGACATTCACCAAGAACAAAAAAGGTGATAGTTATCAATTAGATTTCATTCCACAACGTCTACGTGGTCAAACAGTACCCTTCGAAATTACTGATCCGAAAGGTGATGTGATTGTTGAAGCCGATCGCCAAGTGACAGGCCGTCATATCCGTAAGATGGAAAAAGCTGGCATGTCGACATTGACAGTACCCGCTACTTACCTGATTGGTAAAGTGGTTGCTAAAGATATGATGGACACAGATACCGGTGAGTTATTTGTCTCTGCGAATGATGAAATTACGGAAGAAACGCTAGAAACATTTGAGCGTATGGGTGTTAAAACACTCGAAACTATCTACTCAAATGATTTAGATAGTGGCCCATACATGTCGGATACATTGCGTCTGGATGAAACAACAACAGCATCAGAAGCGAAGATCGAAATTTATCGTATGATGCGTCCGGGTGAGCCACCAACAGTAGAATCTTCAGCAAACTTGTTTAACAACCTATTCTTCACCAGCGAACGTTATGATTTATCTGGTGTAGGTCGAATGAAATTCAACCGTCGTTTAGGCCGTGAAGAGATGGAAGGCGAAGGTATCCTGTCAAATGACGATATCGTTGCAGTCTTAAAAGAGCTGATTGGCATTCGTAATGGCCATGGTGTCGTGGATGATATCGATCATCTAGGTAACCGTCGTGTACGTAGTGTCGGTGAAATGGCAGAAAATCAATTCCGCGTTGGTTTAGTACGTGTTGAGCGTGCAGTTCGTGAACGTTTGAGTATTGCAGAATCTGAAGGCTTAATGCCGCAACAATTGATTAATGCGAAACCGGTTGCGGCAGCGATTAAAGAATTCTTTGGTTCAAGTCAATTATCACAGTTTATGGATCAGAATAATCCATTATCTGAAGTGACACACAAACGCCGTGTTTCTGCGTTAGGCCCAGGTGGTTTAACACGTGAACGTGCAGGCTTTGAAGTACGTGACGTACATCCAACGCATTACGGTCGTGTTTGTCCAATTGAAACGCCAGAGGGACCAAACATTGGTTTGATTAACTCACTGGCTGTTTACGCACGGACTAATGAATATGGTTTTATTGAAACACCTTACCGTAAGGTAGTTGATGGTAAAGCAACACTAGACATTGAGTATTTATCTGCGATTGATGAAGGTGAATATAAAATCGCTCAAGCAACAATCAATTTAGATAAAAAAGGCATGATCCAAGATAACTTGGTGCCATGTCGTCATAAGAATGAGTTTTCACTCATGCCAGCGGATCAAGTGCAATATATGGACGTATCACCACGTCAAGTTGTTTCGGTCGCGGCATCACTGATTCCATTCCTAGAACATGATGATGCTAACCGTGCCTTGATGGGATCAAACATGCAACGTCAAGCTGTTCCAACATTACGTGCTGAAAAGCCGATTGTGGGTACGGGTATGGAACGTGCAGTAGCGAAAGATTCAGGTGTCATGGTCACTGCTAAGCGTGGTGGTACAGTTGATTCCGTTGATGCGAGCCGTATTGTAATCCGCGTTAATGATGCTGAGGCAGATGATGCAGATTCTGGTGTAGATATTTATACCTTGATCAAATATGCACGCTCAAACCAAAGTACATGTATTAATCAAACCCCGTTAGTGAAACCAGGTGATGTGATTGCTAAAGGCGATGTATTAGCCGATGGTCCATCAACAGATAAAGGTGAGTTGGCATTAGGTCAAAACATCCTTATCGCGTTTATGCCTTGGAATGGTTACAACTACGAGGATTCGATCTTAGTATCAGAACGCGTGGTTGAAGAAGACCGTTTCACAACGATTCATATTCAAGAATTGAACTGTTTAGCGCGTGATACTAAATTGGGCACAGAGGAAATCACCAGCGATATCCCAAATGTCAGTGAAAGTGCACTATCTAAACTGGATGAGTCAGGCATTGTCTACGTCGGTGCTGAAGTTAAACCGGGTGATATCTTAGTCGGTAAAGTGACACCAAAAGGTGAATCACAACTGACACCAGAAGAAAAATTACTCCGTGCTATCTTTGGTGAAAAAGCGGCAGACGTTAAAGATTCATCATTACGTGTGCCATCTAGTACATACGGTACCGTTATTGATGTTCAAGTTTTCACACGTGATGGTGTTGACAAAGATGAACGTGCTTTAGCGATTGAAAAGTCAGAGCTTGAAAAAGTACGCGCTGACTTAAAAGATCAACATCGTATTATCGTTGATGATGTTTTTGCCCGTCTTGAAAAAGCATTAAATGGCAAAGTCGCGAAAAAAGGCCCTGACTTGAAGAAGGGCGACAAAGTCACGAAAGCGTATTTGAAGAAATTAGAGCATGCTCAATGGTTCGAGCTCAACATGGAATCAGAAGCACTTAATGCACAACTTGAAAATGCCCAAGAGCAGATCAAACAATATCGTCAAGATATGGATGATCAGTTCGAAGTTAAGAAACAAAAGCTCGTTTCAGGACATGATTTAGCACCAGGCGTACAACGCATGGTTAAAGTTTTCTTAGCCGTTAAACGACGCATTCAACCGGGTGATAAAATGGCGGGTCGTCACGGTAACAAAGGTGTTATCTCAAACATCGTTCCTGTAGAAGACATGCCTTATACTCAAGATGGTCGTCCTGTAGATATCGTACTTAACCCACTGGGTGTTCCGTCAAGGATGAACATTGGTCAGGTCTTGGAAATTCACTTAGGTTGGGCTGCTAAAGGCTTGGGCTACAAAATTGCTGATATGTTAGAACAGCAAAAAGAAGTCGCAGAACTAAGAGAGTTCTTGGGCAAAGTCTACAACACGAGCGGTAAGCAAGAAGACTTAGATTCATTGAGTGATGATGAAATCTTTGAACTCGCTGGCAACTTGAAAGAAGGTGTGCCAATGGCAACACCGGTATTTGACGGTGCACAAGAAAGCGAAATTAAAGACATGCTAGAGCTAGCTGGTCTACCTCGCAGTGGACAAGCGACCTTATTGGATGGCCGTACAGGCGACCCGTTCGAGCGTCCAGTTACTGTGGGTTACATGCACATGTTGAAACTGAATCACTTGGTTGATGACAAAATGCATGCCCGTTCTACTGGTCCATACAGCTTAGTAACGCAACAACCGTTAGGTGGTAAAGCACAATTCGGTGGACAACGTTTCGGTGAGATGGAGGTCTGGGCACTACAAGCTTATGGTGCTGCATATACCTTACAAGAAATGCTGACCGTGAAATCGGATGATGTAAACGGCCGTACAAGGATCTATAAAAATATTGTGGATGGTAATTATCAGATGGATGCAGGTATGCCTGAATCCTTCAAAGTATTAACACGCGAGATTCGCTCTCTCGGTATTGATATTGATTTAGTCAACGACTAAGCCAATACAAAACCAACGATACTGATAATCAAACTATTTGTCGTTAAACGACAGCGGAGAATGAAAAATGAAAGATTTGCTTAATCTGTTAAAGCAACAATCTCAAACTGAAGAGTTCGATGCCATCCGAATTGCATTGGCCTCGCCAAAAATGGTGCGTTCATGGTCTTTTGGTGAAGTTAAAAAGCCAGAAACGATCAATTACAGAACATTCAAGCCAGAACGTGAAGGCTTATTCTGTTGTAAAATTTTTGGGCCGGTCAAAGATTATGAATGTCTTTGTGGTAAATACAAACGCTTAAAACACCGTGGTGTTATTTGTGAAAAATGTGGCGTTGAAGTCACAATCGCTAAGGTACGTCGTGAGCGCATGGCGCACATTGAACTAGCGAGTCCAGTGGCACACATCTGGTTCTTAAAATCATTACCTTCACGTATTTCATTATTCTTAGATATGACATTACGTGATTTAGAACGCGTGCTTTACTTCGAAGCGTTCATTGTTGTCGATCCAGGTATGACACCACTTGAAAAAGGTCAATTACTGTCTGATGAAACGTATTTAAATGTCGTTGAAGAATACGGTGATGAGTTCGATGCCAGAATGGGTGCTGAAGCCGTTCAAGAATTACTTCGTAATATTGACGTTGCTAAAGAAATTGAAGTTATCCGTGAAGATATCGATGAGACGAACTCTGAAACGAAGATTAAGAAGTTAACGAAACGTCTTAAACTGATGGAAGCTTTCCTAGAATCAGGTAATAAACCTGAGTGGATGGTGATGGAAGTGTTACCAGTACTTCCACCTGATTTGCGCCCATTAGTACCACTTGATGGTGGTCGTTTTGCGACATCAGATTTGAATGATCTATACCGTCGTGTGATCAACCGTAATAACCGTTTAAAACGTCTATTAGATTTAAGCGCGCCTGATATTATCGTGCGTAATGAAAAGCGGATGTTACAAGAATCTGTCGATGCTTTATTAGATAATGGACGCCGTGGTCGTGCGATCACCGGTACAAACCGTATGCCATTAAAATCATTGGCAGACATGATCAAAGGTAAGCAAGGTCGTTTCCGTCAAAACTTATTAGGTAAACGTGTCGATTATTCTGGTCGTTCAGTTATCGTAGTAGGACCTTACCTAAAACTACACCAATGTGGTTTACCGAAGAAAATGGCATTGGAGCTGTTCAAACCATTTATCTACGGTAAATTAGAACGTGCAGGTCTAGCGACAACGATTAAAGCCGCTAAGAAAATGGTTGAACGTGAAGGTTCGGAAGTCTGGGATATTCTCGAAGACGTTATTCGTGAACACCCCATCATGCTTAACCGTGCACCAACATTGCACAGACTTGGTATCCAAGCATTTGAACCATTATTGATTGAAGGTAAAGCGATTCAGCTTCATCCACTCGTCTGTAGTGCGTTTAACGCTGACTTTGACGGTGACCAAATGGCGGTACACGTGCCATTGTCACTTGAAGCACAATTGGAAGCACGCTCATTAATGATGGCGACAAATAATATTTTGTCACCTGCAAACGGTGAGCCTGTCATTATTCCATCACAAGATGTCGTACTCGGTTTGTACTACATGTCACGTGAGTTAGTGAATGCAAAAGGTGAAGGTATTCGCTTTGCTGATATAGCCGAGTTAAAACGTGCTTATGATAATGGAGAGGTTGCATTACACGCAAAAATCACAGTGCGTATTGACGAAACCGATGTCACATTGCCAGAGCCAGAGCAAAACCGTCGTATCCGTGTTGAAACAACAGTGGGTCGTGCTTTGTTATTCAGTATTGTACCGAAAGGATTGCCGTTCTCAGTGGTTGATCGGACGATGTCTAAGAAAGCAATTGGTGATCTAGTTAATATCTCATACCGTCGTTTAGGCCTAAAAGATACGGTTATCTTTGCTGACCAATTGATGTATATGGGTTTTACTCAAGCGACGAAATCAGGTGCATCAGTCGGTGTCGACGATATGGCGATTCCAGAAAGTAAAGCTGATATCTTGGCGACTGCAGAAGCAGAAGTAGAAGAGATCGCGATGCAATATGCATCTGGTTTGGTAACAGATGGTGAGCGTTACAATAAGATCATCGATATTTGGTCTCGTACTAATGACCAAATTGCAAAAGCGATGATGGATGGCTTAGGTTCAGAAACGGTTACAAATGCCGAAGGTAAAGACGTTGAACAGCAATCTATGAACTCCATCTACATGATGGCAGATTCAGGGGCGCGTGGTTCAGCAGCTCAGATTCGTCAGTTAGCCGGTATGCGTGGTTTGATGGCAAAACCAGATGGTTCTATCATCGAAACGCCGATTACAGCAAACTTCCGTGAAGGTCTTGACGTACTGCAATACTTTATTTCGACGCATGGTGCACGTAAAGGTCTAGCGGATACTGCATTGAAAACAGCGAACTCAGGTTATTTAACGCGTCGTTTAGTGGATGTGGCACAAGACTTAGTAGTTGTTGAAGAAGACTGTGGTACTAAAGAAGGCATCAGCATGACACCTATTATTGATGGTGGTGATGTTGTTGAACCGCTAGGTGAACGTGTCTTAGGTCGTGTTATTGCTGAAGATGTGATGACAACAGATGGCAAAGAGCTTGTTCTAGAAGCGGGTGTCCTAATGGACGAAAACATGGTGACCTTATTAGAAGAAAAAGGCATCGATGAAGTCGTCGTTCGTTCAGCGATTACTTGTCAATCACGCTATGGTGTGTGTTCAGCTTGTTATGGTCGCGATTTAGGTCGAGGCCATCGTATTAACGTCGGTGAGGCGGTTGGTGTTATTGCAGCACAATCAATTGGTGAGCCAGGTACACAGCTAACAATGCGTACCTTCCATATTGGTGGTGCGGCATCAAGAACAGCGGCAGATAATTCTGTTGCATTGAAGTTCAAAGGTAATATTCGTTTCCATAATATTAAGCATGTACAAAATGCCAGCGGTAAGTTTATCGCCGTATCACGTTCAGGTGAATTACATCTGATTGATGAAAATGGCCGTGAACGTGAGCGTTATAAAATTCCTTATGGTGCTGAAATTTCAGTGGCTGATAACGAAGCTGTAGATTCAGGTCAAGTTGTTGCAACATGGGACCCACATACGCATCCAGTTGTCACAGAAATGGCCGGTAAAGTACAAATCAAAGACTTGGTTGAAGGTGTTACCGTCGATAAACAAGTCGATGAAGTGACCGGCTTAACGAGTCTAATTGTTCGCGATCCGAAACAGCGTAGCAGCGCTGCAAAAGATATGCGTCCAATGGTAAAACTGGTTGATGAAAAAGGTGATGACGTCTTTATCGTCGGTACTGATATTCCAGCGCAATACTTCTTACCAGGAGGAGCGATTGTTCGGGTAACAGATGGTGCTGACGTTAGCATCGGTGACGTATTAGCCCGTATCCCACAAGAGAGTAGTAAAACGCGTGATATCACCGGTGGTCTACCACGTGTTGCCGACTTGTTTGAAGCACGTAAGCCTAAAGATCCAGCATTGATGGCAGAAATTTCAGGTACAATTAGCTTTGGTAAAGAAACTAAAGGTAAACAACGTCTAATCATTACACCGAAAGAAGGTGATGCTCATGAAGAGCTGATTCCGAAATGGCGTCACGTGTCTGTCTTCGAAGGTGAACATATCGAGAAAGGCGAGATGTTAGTGGATGGTCCTGAAGATCCACATGATATCTTACGCCTGAAAGGGGTATTAGCTTTAGCCAACTATATGTCAAGCGAAGTACAAGAAGTTTATCGCTTACAAGGTGTAAAAATTAATGATAAACATATCGAAGTCATCGTTCGTCAGATGCTACGTAAAGTTGAAATTAATGATGCCGGTGAAACTAAATTCCTTAAAGGTGAACAAATCGATCACGATCGTTTACTGGATGCGAATGATGAGGCGACAGCAGCTGAGAAGTTACCAGCAACTTATAGTCATATGTTGTTAGGTATCACCAAAGCGTCGCTAGCGACAGACTCATTTATTTCTGCAGCGTCATTCCAAGAAACCACACGTGTCTTAACGGATGCGGCGGTAACAGGAAAACGCGATCCATTACGTGGTCTGAAAGAAAATGTCATCGTGGGGCGTTTGATTCCTGCGGGAACAGGACTGGCATATCATAAAGAACGCCAACGCCAAAAAAATGCAGGTCAAGAACCGGTTGCAGTGGTTGAAAAACCAAAAGCCGTCGTTGATGTCGAAGTTGTAGCGGAAGACGAAAGCGCATAAAAAGAGTCTTGACTTGAGAGTATAGAAGAGAGTAGAATTCTTCTTTTTTATCGGGGACCATTTTACGGTCCCCGTTTTTATCAGCTGGTAATACGAGAATAACAGTATCGTAGACTACCATCTGTTTTTATTTGTTTTAAGGCTGCATTTTACATGGCAACAATTAATCAATTGGTTCGTAAACCAAGATTGAAACAAAAGAAAAAGAACAACGTACCTGCATTACAAGCATGTCCTCAACGTCGTGGTGTTTGTACACGTGTTTACACGACAACACCTAAAAAGCCGAACTCAGCGATGCGTAAAGTCGCCCGTGTTCGTTTAACGAATAGCTTTGAAGTGACATCGTATATTGGTGGTGAAGGTCATAATCTGCAAGAGCACTCGGTCGTATTGATTCGTGGTGGTCGTGTTAAAGATTTACCGGGTGTACGTTATCACACAGTTCGTGGTGCATTAGATACTTCTGGTGTGGCGGAACGTCGTCAAGGTCGCTCTAAGTACGGTGCTAAGCGCCCGAAAAGCTAAGCGTCATTAAGACTGTATCGAATTAAAAGATTAGGAAAGACAGATGCCAAGAAGAAGGGTAGTTGCCAAACGTGAAATATTGCCAGATCCAAAGTTTTCGAACATTGGTTTAGCTAAATTCATTAACGTCATCATGAAAGATGGCAAAAAATCAGTTGCTGAAAAAATCGCATATGATGCACTTGATGCTGTAGCAGAATCTAAATCAGCAGATGGTTTAGCGGTATTCCAGCAAGCACTCGAAAATATCAGTCCAATGGTCGAAGTAAAATCTCGTCGCGTCGGTGGTGCAACATACCAAGTGCCTGTAGAAGTACGTGCCGAACGCCGTACAGCTTTAGCAATGCGTTGGTTAGCCGATGCAGCGCGTAAGCGTGGCGAAAAATCAATGGCGATGCGTTTAGCGGGTGAATTAACCGATGCCTTTGATGGCAAAGGTACAGCTGTTAAGAAGAAAGAAGATACACATAGAATGGCAGAAGCAAACAAGGCGTTTTCTCACTTCCGTTTTTAAATTTTATCTGTGTCTTGAGTTCTGTATAGAACTCAAGACACAGCGTTCGACCTGTTACATTTAAGTTACACCTGTTCTTTAACAATATTTATTAACTATAGAGTACCGATAGTGGCACGAAGCACACCTATAAATCGATACCGTAATATCGGCATCATGGCGCATATCGACGCGGGTAAAACCACGACGACTGAGCGCGTGCTGTTTTATACGGGCATATCGCACAAGATAGGTGAAGTGCATGATGGCGCTGCCACAATGGATTGGATGGAACAAGAGCAGGAACGTGGTATTACGATCACGTCGGCAGCAACAACTTGTTTTTGGTCAGGCATGGATAAACAATATCCAGAACACCGCATCAATATTATTGATACTCCAGGCCATGTTGATTTCACCATTGAAGTCGAACGTTCATTGCGTGTACTCGATGGTGCAACAGCAGTATTCTGTGCAGTTGGTGGCGTAGAGCCACAATCAGAAACTGTCTGGCGCCAAGCTAATAAATATCATGTCCCAAGAATGGCCTTCGTCAATAAGATGGATCGGTCAGGGGCAAATTTCCTACGAGTTATAGAGCAAATCAAAGAGCGCTTAGGCGCAAATCCCGTTCCAATGCAATTACCGATCGGTGCTGAAGAAAGCTTCGAAGGTGTGGTCGATCTTGTTCGCATGAAAGCCATTTATTGGAATGAAGACGATATGGGTGCAACTTACGAAGCAAAAGATATTGCACCAGAGATGCTGGAAGAGTGTGAAGCATATCGTGAACAAATGGTAGAAGCTGCTGCCGAAGCTAACGAAGAATTAATGGATAAATACCTTGAAAACGGTGAATTATCCGAACAAGACATTAAAACAGGCATCCGCCTGCAAACATTAGCCAATCAAATCGTTCCAGCATTTTGTGGTTCAGCTTTTAAGAATAAGGGTGTTCAAGCGATGCTGGATGCGGTGGTTGAATATATGCCATCACCAGAAGAAGTACCTGCAATTAACGGTATTATTGGTGACGATGAAACCGCCGAACGTCACGCCGATGATGGCGAACCATTTGCATCATTAGCCTTTAAAATTGCAACGGACCCTTTTGTCGGAACGTTGACGTTTTTTAGGGTGTATTCAGGTGTATTAAAAACCGGCGATGCCGTTTTTAACCCTGTTAAAGGTAAAAAAGAAAGAATCGGCCGTCTAGTACAAATGCATAGTAACTCTCGTGAAGAAATTTCCGAAGTAAGAGCCGGCGATATTGCTGCAGCAATTGGTTTGAAAGACACCACAACCGGTGACACATTGTGCAGCCCAGATCATCAAATCACATTAGAGAGAATGGAGTTCCCTGAGCCCGTTATTTCGGTGGCGATTGAACCAAGAACAAAAGCGGATCAAGAGAAGATGAGTCTGGCGCTAGGTAAGCTAGCAAAAGAAGATCCTTCGTTCCGCGTTTCGACCGATGAAGAATCTGCACAAACCATTATTGCAGGTATGGGGGAATTACACCTAGATATCATCGTAGACCGCTTAAAACGTGAGTTTACAGTCGATGCAAATGTCGGAGCACCACAAGTTGCTTACCGTGAATCCATTCGTAAAACGGTCGAAGCTGAAGGTAAATTTGTGCGCCAATCTGGTGGTCGAGGTCAGTATGGGCATGTTTGGTTGCGATTAGAGCCACAAGCATCAGGTACGGGCTATGCCTTTGAAAATGCGACTGTTGGCGGATCGGTACCAAAAGAATACATTTCTTCTGTAGATAAGGGTATACAAGAGCAGATGAAAAATGGTGTAATAGCCGGCTACCCAGTAGAAGATGTCAAGGTGGTTTTATTCGATGGGTCCTATCATGATGTGGACTCGAATGAAATGGCGTTTAAGGTTGCTGGATCGCTTGGGTTTAGAAATGGGGCGCTTGAAGCAGACCCAGTTCTACTTGAGCCGATGATGAAAATCGAGGTGGTAACACCGGAAGAATACATGGGCGATGTGATGGGAGACCTGAATCGTCGCCGTGGCATAGTTGGTGGGATGGATGATGCCCCCAGCGGTAAAATTATTAGTGCTGAAGTGCCATTAGCTGAAATGTTTGGCTATGCAACTGATTTACGTTCTGCAACGCAAGGCCGAGCAACTTACTCTATGGAGTTTGCTCAATATGCAGAAACACCTAACAACGTGGCCGATGCGGTCATTAGTAAAACAAGATAACGAATATAGTTAAGTGAGGTAGATGAAAGATGTCCAAGGAAAAATTTGAAAGAACGAAACCACATGTCAATGTGGGCACGATTGGTCACGTAGATCACGGCAAGACTACATT
>Ga0228666_1001241_pt1 | contig 11477 bp, 11 predicted proteins | sample 80DmetaG_FD_182702 | JGI IMG/M metagenome (GOLD analysis project Ga0228666, IMG submission 182702) | Seawater microbial communities from Monterey Bay, California, United States - 80D | ecosystem: Environmental > Aquatic > Marine > Coastal | place: USA: California | collected 2016-10-11 | reverse complement strand
TCATGCAGTTCTTTGTGCTGAACGCGTAGTTGCAGGTGAACCTTTTGCAGTTTTATTAGCAGATGATTTTTTAACGGATTACACTCCAGGTGTTACCGCTGATCTTGTGGAAGCTTTTGAGAGAACTGGTCATTCGCAATTATCAATTATGCCTGTAGATGATGTCAATATTTCACAGTACGGTGTCATCATTCCTTCATCTAATAGTAATGGAGTTATAGGTGTGGTTGAAAAGCCGATACAGGAAGAGGCGCCTTCTAATCTGGCTTCAATTGGCAGATATATTTTAACCTCAGATATATTTGATTTACTTAGGACTTTGCCGGTAGGTTCTGGTGGAGAAATACAGTTAGCTGATGCGTTGAATTTGCATGCTCAGGATGGTTTATTAGAAGCTATTCGTCTCAAGGGTATAAGATTTGACTGCGGGTCTATTGATGGGTTCATGAGTGCGACTGCATATGAATACTCAAAAAGATTGAAAAATTAATATGAAAGTTCTTGTAACAGGTGGAGCTGGTTATATTGGCAGCCATACATGTGTTGAGCTTTTAGAAACAGGCCACGAGGTTTTTGTTGTAGATAATCTTTGTAATGGTCATGAGGCTGCACTTGAGCGAGTTCGAGGTATTACCAATTGTGAGTTGCAATTTATGAATGCAGATATTCGTGATTTAAATGCATTAGATAAAATATTTAATGACTTTAAACCAGAAGCAGTAATACATTTTGCAGGTTTGAAGGCCGTTGGCGAAAGCGTCGCTGATCCATTGAGATATTATGACGTGAATGTTGGGGGCTCTATTTCATTGCTTACGGCTATGACAAAAGCTGAATGTAGTAATATTGTTTTTTCATCATCTGCTACAGTTTATGGTGATCCTAAATATTTACCATATGATGAAGAGCATCCAACTAATCCAGTGAACCCATACGGGCGTACTAAGTTGATAATCGAAAATATAATCAATGATTGGACAAAAGTGGATACAAAAAGAAGAGGAACTATTCTCAGATATTTCAACCCTGTTGGGGCTCATGAATCTGGTCAAATTGGAGAAGAACCAATCGGAGTTCCAAATAATTTAATGCCGTATATTGCACAGGTGGCTGATGGGCGGCGCAAACATTTAAATATTTTTGGCACTGATTATGAAACTGCAGATGGTACTGGTGCAAGAGATTATATCCATGTCGTAGATTTGGCGCTCGCGCACACAAGTGCTTTAAATCAAAACGACCTGAATGGATATGAGATTTTTAATATTGGGGCGGGTAATAGCACGACTGTTTTTGAATTGGTTAAAGAATTTGAAGACATATCTGGTAGATCAATTAAATTTAAATACTTACCTCGCCGTGATGGAGATCTTGCTGCTTTTTGGGCAAACTCTTCGAAAGCAAACAAAAAAATGAAATGGTTTTCAGGCAGAAGTATAAAACAGATTTGCGAAGATACTTGGCGTTGGCATGAATTAAACCCAAATGGTTTTGGTATCGAATAATTAAACTTCAGTAAGATATTTTAATCCAATGGCTGAAGGGCATTTGAAGGAGTTTGTAGTTTTGTCTTCCTGCCCATTAAATCCATGAGTATCCATATACGTTGTTCAGATTCATATTTCTCGACAGTAGCAATAAAATTTGCAAATGGCCCCTCTAAGACTTTAACTTTATCGCCTTTTTTCATTTCTACAATTGGTATTAATTTTCCTAATGAATCATATCGCTTAATCAAACTATCAATAAATGTGGTGGGAATTGGTTTAAGAATAGAATTAAAAGTAATTAGGCGAGATACACCATAAGTATTATTTATTTTATGCCATTTTGTATCTGTTCTATCAAATGTGATAAACATGTACCCTGGGAATAGTGGTTTAGTGCTTTTCACAAATCGAGAGGCTTTTCGTAAAGTGATTTCGTGTAATGGTAAAAATGTGTCAAACCCTTGCCGGGTTAAATTTTTTTTTGCTTGATGGTGAGAGTTTGGTTTTAATTGTATAACAAACCATTCTTTTGTCATATTAATATACCTTTTAATTATTGTTCAAATTTGAACACATATTAATGATAATATGATATTATTTAATAAAAAAAATTTATTAAAAGTATTATTATGAGTATATTTTTGTCAAGATGATTAATTGTTAATATATATCTTAACAATAATAAAAGAGATGTTTTAAATAACGAAGATGTTTTAATACTTTTGTATATCAAAAATTAATGATTATATCATAATGATATTAATATATCATTGACAGTAATTATTTATACATGCATGTTCATTTTTGAATACTATGGAAATATTCAAGACTATTATTATATTAAAATTACAAAGCTTTGTTTCAAAGTTTTGTGCGGTAGCTATTCGTGGCTAGTCGTCGTAAAGAATATCAGGAAGACGCAAAGTTGAGAGTGTTTCAAATTATAGATGAAAACCCTCAATTGACTACGCGTGAAATTGCTCAAAAAGTTGGAATTTCTCACGGATCTGCCTATTATTTATTAACATCATTAATTGATATGGGTTTTGTAAAGCTTAAAAACTTTAAAGACAGCTCACAAAAGGTAAAATATTCTTATTTGTTAACCCCAAAAGGTATTCGTGAGAAATCTTTGGTTACAAGAAGCTACCTTGTGCGTAAAAAACTAGAGTTTGAAGAGCTAAGGAACGAAATTAATTCTCTAGATGAGGCTGTTGGTAATATTGTAAATAGTCAAAATGAAGATGTTAATTAATATTAATCTTTTACTAAATTAATTGATACGATTTCTAGTATTAGATAAAGGCTCTTATCGCGTTTTAAAGGGTAGTTTTTGGAATTTCTGGAGTCTATAAAAAAAGGAACAGAATCTTGTTACATATTTCTACAGTAAATTAAACAATTAACATCAAATTAAAGGTCTAAATTTGACGAACAAAACAAAAATTACGGTTGTGGGTTCTGGTTATGTGGGCATGTCGCTCGCAGTGCTCCTTGCCCAGAAAAACGATGTGATTGTGCTTGATGTGGACGCTTCACGAGTTGAAAAGGTCAATAACAAGCAGTCCACCGTGGCTGATACCGAGATTGAAGCCTTCTTAGCAGAAAAAGAGCTTAATCTGACAGCGTCTCTTGATAAGCAGACTGCCTACGAGGGTTCCAGCTTTGTGGTGGTGGCAACACCCACAAACTACGACCCTGATACCAACCGCTTTGATACCAGCTCGGTAGATAGTGTGGTCGGTGACGCTTTAGAGCTAAATACAGATGCACTTGTGGTGATTAAGTCCACCATTCCTGTGGGTCATACCAAATTACTACAAGAAAAATATGCAACAGACCGCGTAATTTTCTCGCCGGAGTTCTTGCGAGAGGGTCAGGCCCTAAAGGATAACCTCCACCCATCACGCATTATTGTGGGAAGCCAGCTAGAGGCAGGTAGAGCGTTTGTAAATCTTTTGGTGGAAGGTGCTGAGAAAAGCGAAATAGAAACGCTCTTTATCCGCTCAACCGAGGCCGAGGCAGTTAAGCTATTCGCCAACACATACCTTGCTATGCGGGTATCCTTCTTTAATGAGCTTGACTCCTATGCACTGGCAAATGGTCTAGATACTAAAAGCATCATCAATGGCGTGTGCCTTGATGAGCGCATAGGACAAGGGTATAATAACCCATCATTTGGTTACGGTGGATACTGCCTGCCAAAGGATGCCAAACAGCTCTTGGCAAACTATGACTCAGTGCCGCAGAACATGATTCAGGCGATCGTATCTTCAAACACTACTCGCAAAGATTTTATTTCCGAGGAGATACTAAAGCTAAAACCCAAAATGGTTGGGTTTTACCGTTTGGTAATGAAGGAGGGTAGCAATAACTTTAGATCGTCAGCAATACAGGGTGTTATGAAGAGGATTAAGGCAAAGGGTATAGAGGTTGTTATTTATGAGCCTGAATATCAACAATCGGAATTTTTTAATTCTAAAGTTTTGAGTTCACTTGATGAATTTAAGCGAACTGCGGATATTATTGTGGCAAATAGGGACTGCTCAGAACTTAAATCCGTTCAAAGAAAAGTATTTACTCGAGACTTATTTGGAATAAATTAAGACTTACTTGCTTAGATAGAAGTATTAATTCCATTTCTTTACAAGTATTCAATATTTAGGAAGTTTTTTATGATCACTTTTGGATTGGTTGGAGCCGGTCGTTTTGGTAGTAGGGTGCAAAATGTTCTTGAAGATGAATCCTTTATAGAATTGAAATGGGTCTCTAATAGTGAAACTGATACTGAAAGCCTGACGGATGTTGATTGGGCATATATATGCAGTCCTGTGGAATTACATTTAAGGATTAAATCATGGATTCAAAAGAGCTGATTATCGAAGAGTTGGTAACTGATGTTGATGGTGTTCTCACTGATGGCAAATATTTTTATTCAGATCAGGGGAAGATTCTCAAGCAGTTTGGACCTCATGATAGTGATGGTTTCAAAATAATAAAATCACTAGGTATCAATGTACGGGCAATTTCTGCGGATCACCGAGGGTTTAATATAACCAGGAAAAGACTAGGTGATATGGGAATCGATGTGCACTTAGTGTCAGAACAAGAGCGATTTGACTGGATGAAAAAAAACTGTGATCTAGGAAAAACAGCCTTTGTTGGTGATGGGTTGTACGATGCCGGAGTAATGTCCGTTTGCGCTTACTCTTTTGCTCCTTCTAATGCGTTAGATTTAACAAAAAATGCTGCTAGTTATGTCACCAAGCTACGCGGTGGTGACGGTGCAATTTTTGAAGTTGGTATGGAGCTTTTACGAATTTTTGATTACGCACGATATGAAAAATATTCAGAGGGAAAAATTAATGGATAGAGTTTTTGCAGAGTTGCAGTTGATGTGGAATGGAACTGACAAAGAGCGCCTAGAAGATCTTGTTAATTTACTCCTGAATTCAAAAGATAAGTTAATAGTGGGTCTAGGTGCAGGTAGGATGGGTTATTCATTACAATCCTTTGTGATGAGATTATCCCACTTGGGATTTAATAGCTTTATGATTGGGGATACGACTCTTCCACGAGTAGATTCCGACTCAATTGCTTTGGTTAATACTAGTTCTGGTGAGACTCCATCTATAAAGCTTTACGTAGAGCAGTGTAAAAATGCAGGAGTTTATGTAGTAGCTCTTACCACTAACCCGCAGTCGTCTATAGCGATGCTAGCGGATATTATAGTACCAGTGCCGGCAATAGACTCAAATCAGCTGATGAAGACCGTTTACGAGCAATATTCCTTTTTGCTTTTTGATTATATTGCTGGAGAAGTCTTAAAATTATCAGAGCTTGACATTAATTGGGTTGAGCAAAACCATTCTATTTTGGAGTAAAATAATGATTACATTTAGTAGTTCTATTGTTTGTATGGACCATATTAATTTTCAGCGAGATGTTGAGTTGGTAGAAAAACTTGGTGTTGACTTTCTTCACCTGGATGTAATGGATGGCAATTTTGTTCCTAGATATGGGATCTACCCTGAAATAGTAAAAAGAATGGCTCATATATCAAACAAAAAAATGGATATTCATTTGATGGTAAGTGACCCTGAATTCGCTATTAGTCAATTTTCAGAGATAGACAATATCGAATACATAACTGTCCATATAGAAGAAAATGAAAAAAATATTTTGCGAGTCGTAGATAAAATTAGAAATGGTGGTAAAAAAGCTGGAATAGCATTGAACCTTAACACGCCAGTCTCTGCGGTAGAGGGTTTAATGAAAAATAGAGAAATTGATTCGGTAATGTTTATGGGTATACATCCAGGGGTATTGGTTCAAAAATCACGCCCTGAGACTGTGAGGGTAAAAGCGAAACAGTTGGCAGAATTGAGTGCTCAATATGGATCACTAGATATGGTTCAGTGTGATGGGGCTGTAACATTTGAGACTTTAGAAGTGTTGGCAGAGTCGGGAATTGATAACTTCGTTTGTGGCAGCAGTACTCTCTATAAGGGAGTGGATTTATCGAAGCCGTGGGACTTGAATACGTCCCTAATAACCAAAAATTTCCAGAAAATGAAGGATTTGGTTAAATGAACTATAAAGTAGTCATTCCCTCAGCGGGGCTAGGAAGTCGCATAGGACCCCACACTAAATTTCTAAATAAAGCTCTAGTGACTATAGGGGATAAACCAGCGATCAGCAGGGTAATAGATAAATTCGCGCCTGAGATTCCCATAGTGGTTTTGCTGGGTTATAAAGGCGATATGATTAGGGAAGTTCTTATGCAGTTATATCCTAATAGGGACATAACATTTATAGATGTTGATCTATATGAAGGTGAAGGATCGGGGCTTGGCTATACCTTGTGCAAGGCAGAAGAATGCTTGCAATGCCCGTTTATTTTTATTCCTAACGATACGGTTACAGGTATGGATGTAATTGATCTAGATCCCAATAATTACGGAAACTGGGCTGCATATTACCGCAAAGTCGACACTGACAATTATAATCCAGAAATTTTTAGAACTCTGATATTGTCGGAAAATGAGGATGAAGTTGTCGACATTACTGGTAAAGGTACCTTGAATCCCGTCATCTACATGGGCATTTGTGGCGTTTCTGACTATGCGGATTTTTGGAAGGCTATGAAGTCAAATGATGCTATAAAAGCTGGGGAAGTGTTTGGGTTGCGGGCACTTAATTATATAAAAGCAATACAAATAAATGAATGGTATGACATTGGGAGTTTGCAAAACTTAGAAATTGCTAAGGAAAAGTTTAAAAGCGCTGACCATAATATTCTTGAAAAAGAAGATGAGGCGATTTGGTTTTCAGGTAATGAAGTTCTTAAATTCTCTATCCACGAAGATTTTATATTAGATAGAGTTGAGAGGCTCAAGTATTTGCCAGAACGTTTAATGCCCAAGTTATTAGGTCAAGGAAAATATACATATAAGTACAGAAAGGTTAAAGGTAAAGTGATTGCTGATACCTTGACAACAGATCGACTTAGAAACCTCCTAAATATTTGTAACAGCTCTATGTGGTCTAATATCAAGGTCAGTGATGATGCCAAGAGTGCATGCTATGAATTTTATCGAGATAAGACTTACTCAAGGCTTGAACACTATCTGCATCGGTTCGAACAGTATGATGACCCCAAGACTTTAAATGGTATTCAGGTGGAGTCTGTTAGGGCATTGCTAGGAAAAGTAGACTGGGAAGAGCTCTGTGAGTCTCCTCATTGGTCTCCATTTCATGGTGACTTTCACGGGGAAAATATTATTGCTGATGAGAAAGGGGGCTTTACCCTTTTAGATTGGCGTCAATGTTTTGGTAAAAATAGCAAGAAGTACGGAGATGCCTATTATGATCTAGCAAAGCTTAAGCATGGATTATTAGTAAATCATGGCGTGGTGAATGCAAACGACTTTACTGTAAATGAAATGGCACACAATTATGTTTTTATATCTATTAAACAGCACTCTAACTTGCTTGAATGTGATAATGAGTTAGATATATGGCTAGTTGAAAATTCTTTTGATCCTAAGAAAGTCAAATTACTTACCGCATTGATATATCTAAATATTTGCGGCCTCCATGAGTATCCGTATGCTAAGTTCCTTTATTTATATGGACAAAAATTATTATCTGATTATTTTTTCGCGAGAAGAGGCTTTTCAGCTAACGAATTAGTCGTGGCGTGATACCTTGGCCGCTTTCAATTGAATCAGAAAATTAAAAATTTGTAGTGAGATAAAAGATGGATTCGATAAATAGAAGCACCGATTTGCTTTCTGGCGATAGTGACTTGGAGCACCTCTATACGTTTGAAAAATTCCCAGTTTTTATGGGATGCGTGGAACATGATGCAACTCAAGACTTGTTGGTTGATAGTATTTGGGAAATTGGAAGAGAAACTGGCATAGTACAGCTTAAGAAATTGATTCCGTTGCACATACTATACGAGCACTCGCATGGCTCTGGAGATGTAGGAAAGGTCTGGCAGGAGCATCACAGCGCTTTTGCAAAATTTATTGCGCGGTATGAGCCTAAATCAGTACTAGAAATTGGTGGTGGACACGGAAGGTTGGCAAAAATTTATGAGGAGCATTCAGACATACCGTGGTCAATACTGGAGCCGAATCCTACGCCTGTTGCAGACAGTAAAGCTGTATGGATCAAAGGCTTCTTTGATGACGACTTTATCCCTCAAGCGGAGATCAACTGCGTAGTTCATTCCCATGTGCTGGAACACATCTATGATCCTGTTTCTTTTATGACCAGGTTGAGAGCCGTAATGACTGACGGCGACATGTTAATATTCACAGTTCCCAACATGATCGCAATGTTAGAACGCCATTATACCAACTGTCTGAACTTTGAGCACACGTATTTTGCTACTGAATCGATCATTGATTATTTGTTACAAAAGTCTGGTTTTGAAATAAAAGCAAAAGAGTCATTCATGGACGATCATAGTATTTTCTACGCTGCTGAGAAGAAGCAAATGGCTGGTGTTCAAGTGAAACTGACATCGGAGTACGAAAAGAATAAAAGTTTGTTCCTAAATTTTGTAAATTCTCAGCATGACATAGTCAGAGAATACAATAAATTATTATCAGAAACTGATGGACCATTTTATCTTTTTGGTGGCCACGTATTTTCGCAGTTCTTGCTTAATATTGGTCTAGATCATACGAAAATCGAATGTATTTTAGACAACGATCCCGAAAAACAGGGGAAGCGGCTTTACGGTACCGACTTGCTAGTGAAGTCACCAAAAATAATATCAAGTGTGGCGTCTCCTAAAGTATTTCTTAGAGCAGGCGCTTATAATTCTGAGATTAAACGGGATATTCTTGACAATATTAATCCCAAGACTGTTTTTGTTTAGCCAACTTTTGACCGCAGGATGCTTCAGAGTATCGTTGGTAGAGAAACAATAACTAGGCAACTTACTGCGATTAAGTTGGTTTCATTCCGATTAGTTTAATTTAAAAGAATTTTTTCGATTTTTTCTAAAGTTGTTAGATTCTAGGTGACGGTGTAGTTCATGCTTAAAAACAAAATCACTGGTTTGGTGTTTGTAGAAGTATTTATCGCAGTGGCATCTTTCTTGGCATTACCACTTTTTTTAGGGATGATGCTTAAAGAAGAGATTGGTGAATTCTCATATTTGCAAGCGTTTTATAGTTCATGGATGTTGATTGCTAGCTTGAGTGCTTACACGTTATTGCTCAAAAATATTAGTACTAACAACGATCCAGTACAGAAAGCGCAAAACATCACTTCAGCAATGTTGCTCTCGATTGGCGGCATCATTGGATCAGCAAGTTTATTGTTAATTGTTGGATTCTTTGTTATGCCCTCGTCGGTTGGTTCGGAAATGGGTGCAAGGCTAGAGTTTTTTTACCTAATATTTTTCATAGTTATTATTAACGTTATGAATTTAAATCTTCTAAGCATTCTTATTGCTGAGGAGAATTTGATAACGTTAATTAAATTCAAGGTCCTACGGGGGCTTGGTTCGATTGGGTTTGGTCTGCTTATTGTAAATGGAAGCTATTTCTCGGAAAATGCCGTCTTTAATCGGCTCGCTGCAATCGCACTTATTGAGTGCGTTGTGTTCATTCTTTTTTTCAAGCCTTTTATGCGTTCTTTTATTATAAATAGGGCAGTGATCTCGTCGCTTCTCCCTCAGTTCATCGTTATTATGCCACTGGTTCTTAGTAGCATAATTGCATTAGCTCAAAATATGACAGAGAAATCATTATTAATAGCATACGTTGGCAGTAAGGCTATGGCTGAATATGGATTAGCCTTGGTTATAGTATCGCCGATATCAATGGTTATGACTGCTATAATGAATAGTTGGGTAGTTAGTTTTTATGAAATTGTATCACCTAATAAAGCAAGAAATGCTTTGATATCAATGGCTGTAAAATTGGGGGTAATCTTTACGATAATGATAGGCGGTTTAACTCTAATGAGTTGGCTACTTTTGTTCTTTGAAGTGTTTCCTAGCGTTTACTGGGCTTTAATATATGACGTCCCAGCCTTAGGTGTTGGCGCTTTACTCATCTCTTTAAACCAGCTTAACTATGCCGCTTTTTTGTATGCGGAAAAGACTAGTTTCCAGTTAATTAGCACATGTTTTTCTGCTGTAATTTTGGGAATAGTGTCTGTTATTTTAATTCCAGTAGCGGGTAAGTTTGGAGCGATAGTGGCGTTTATTAGTGCTGCAGCTGGTGGGTTCCTTTGTGGATCGATCTTTGCCCACCGAGCGTTTAACGATATGGTGTCTGGTAAAGGTAAATAGATAGTCTGAGTGAAGACGTCATTGTCGCCGGACAATAAGTTGCATGGGCATTAAGCTCCTTAGAGGGTTTTTTGCGGGGTAAAGATATGGTGAGCATAACAGTATTTGGTAATTTTCTAATCGATACAGATGAGCGTTTTTTGCGTCTCAAGGATTCGTTTTATTCCCTTAAAGAGACGAACCCATCTGAGTGGGTAGTGAATGTTCGTGGAAAATATAGAGAGGAAGTAATCGATTTCTTGGCCGAAGAAGGGGTTTCGCCCACCAAGCTTTTTTTGTTAGAGAGCTCCGCTGGCTGGTTTTATGATACCAACGCGATTTTGCCAAACATAACGTCGAAATTTGTATTTCTGTGGTTAGAAGATCACATCTGCATGAGGCCTGCTGAGTATGGTTATGCGATAAATGATATGGAAACTACGGGTTGCGAAATAATGACATACTCGTTTTGGGAAAATGGTCGGCATAGAGAGAGATACAAAAACGTTGAGCTGATCTCTTCTAATACCATTGATTACTTTGATCACACGACGCAGCAGAATAAGAAGGTGCAGTCTGCGGCTTATGGGGAGTCGTACATCATAAGTCTTGTTTCTGTGGTCACGAGAGACTTATTAAAAAAAATTTTACAGAATCCAGATGATGACAATTTAAGATGGAGTCCAATGACACCCTTTGGGTTCGAAAAATTACCCTACAACGAAGCTTGGTTGCCAATACGGAGAGCGGTGCCGAGAGTTGAACTTTTTGCTTCAATAGATGATGATTTGCACTCAGTGGGGTCGAGCTTGATAGCGCGTGGTCTCTACCCTAAGCGCATAGAACGTCAAAGTTATGCGTTCGGTCTCGGCCGTATTAGCAGGTTAATAGAGATGATCAAAGGTCCAACCAGGGTCATTCGAAGGCTTCTTAGTTTGTTTGTGATGTACGCAAAATGTCCGGCGGTGTGGCGTCAGGATTTTCTCGCCTCGGTTTCGTCACTTAAAACCGAGGCCAAGCTGCTTGAGATTCCTTGGATGAATTATTCGGTGATCGACTACTTGAGCCAACAAATTAAGTCGAACACAAGAATTTTTGAATATGGGTCAGGTTCTAGCACGGTGTATTGGGCAAAGCTTGGTGCGACTGTCGTGTCGGTAGAGCACGATAAAGATTACTATCTGGAA
>Ga0228666_1001231_pt1 | contig 11508 bp, 10 predicted proteins | sample 80DmetaG_FD_182702 | JGI IMG/M metagenome (GOLD analysis project Ga0228666, IMG submission 182702) | Seawater microbial communities from Monterey Bay, California, United States - 80D | ecosystem: Environmental > Aquatic > Marine > Coastal | place: USA: California | collected 2016-10-11 | reverse complement strand
TCATTATGAGGTTTACCTGTTACATCAGATTCATTTTCTAAATCATCTATAATTTCATTAAACCATTTTCTACTTGTTTCATAATTGGTACTTACTTTGAAAGTGTTATTAATAGTCAATATTCTTGCTTCGTCTGATTCGTGGAAAGCTTCAAGTTCTGCAATTTTATTATTAATAGAATTTTCTAATAATAAAGTTTGTTCATCAATAAGATTTAATTGTTCTTCTGACGGTTTTTTAATACCTATGTTAATTTCGTCCCAAGTTTCAATGAAAGCCCCGTTACCATCGGATAAATCTTTAATTTGAAAAAACGAACTAACATTAATTATATTAATGTTATTATTTGATAAATGTTTTTTTATTTTTTCGTATAACATAATTAAATCCCTATATAAATTGCTGAAAATTCGTTATTTACTGCCCCTGTAGTTGTGTCAGCGTTACCACCTGTGGTCTGATTAGTGAAAAGCTCTAAATAATCCGTTGAACCATTCATATCCACAAGTGAAGTTATTTCTACAATAGGAATTTCACCAGATGCTGAACAATATATTGCTATTAGTGAATCAACAGCTCCATTTTTATAAATATGCAAACTTCTCTCACCAGTATTATTATTATTATATCTAAGCCTACCTATAACTAAGTATTTACCCGCTTTCAGAGGCGTATACCTATAATTAGTTGAACTATCATACCACGAATTAGTGTCAAAACTTTCGGTATCGAATTGAAGTTTAGTTAAAGTTGAGGTTGCTATTGTTTGGGCTGAATTAAGATGAGCCTTGAACATCGGTATATTATCAGCATACGCTTTAATAGATTGTTGAGATGCAAGTTTATTAGCGGAATTACTAGATAAATCATTTTCATCTAAAACTTCAAAACCCCAGCTAGGATCAGTACCATCTGATCTTAATAGATAATTAACAGCACCTATAGCTAGTCTTTCTGCAACAGCACTTGAAGAACCACGCACAATATCACCCCTATTAGTTATTACATCTTGTTGAGCATCTAAAGTTGTTCTTGCTTCACTTGCGTTATTATCATCTAGTAAAGTTTTAGCGTAACCTGTGACTGTTTCTATTCCTGTTAATTTAGCCTTTTCAGCATCGGTAAAAGCATTTGTATTTGCGTTGTTCTCATAAGCTGTTTTAATCTCTGCATCTGTTTGATCTCCAGTTGCACCTGCTTCTATGCCTGTTAATTTAGTCTTTTCATCATCGGTGAAAGCGTTAGTATTTGCGTTGCTTTCGTAAGCTGTTTTAATCTCACTATCAGTTTGATCAGCGGTAGCACCTGTTTCTATGCCATCTAGTTTAGCTTCGTCTGTAACTGTAAAATGCTTGTTGGTCGCTCCTGCTGTTATATCGTCTAAGGTGTCAGATGATTTTTGGAATGAATCAATAATTCTTGAGTCATTACCCTCTGCGACTGTTCCAGAAGTAGATCCAAAGTCTTTATTAAAAGCTGTGTTTTTGGTAAAAGAAGGTTCTTTTGAATTTACCTTAGTGTCTAGCTCGTCATTGACAGCTTTTTGATTTGAAGAGGTTAAGGTTGAGTTTGTATTGTCATATAAAACTAATTCTGCCTGCTCTCGGTCGGCAGTTTCCCAAGACGAGCCAGTCCACCTATAGAACCCAGCTTTCTTTCTAAAGCCGATAATACCTGTAGTTGTTAATACTTGATATACAGTGCCTACACTAATTCCAGTAGTAGGTAGTTCTGCAAAAGTATTTACAAAGTTAAATCTTTCCGATATTTCTGGTGCTTCAAATAATCCTCCTTCGAATATAGTCATAATTTACCATTTCAAAAACCTAGTTGCATTTGATGTAATTGTGTCCAGTTGATCTGATATAAATATTGCACCATCTAATTTAGATTTATTAGAAACTACTATACTTGCACCATTCCAGTCAGAACATTCAAAGTCAAATTTAACATAGTTAGTATCAACAATTATTATTTTAATAGGTGAGTTAGGTGTTCCTGAAATTTCAAATTTTAATATTTCATTTCTAGGAGGTTGTAAGGAAATTTCTATATTTCCAGATGTATCATTAAAAATTTCTTTTGGTGTGTTGCTCATAAGTCAAAAGTTAATTGGTTGTCAAGTAAATATCCTTGAGTAAAATCGTAACTATTAATATCCTCAACACTAGACAAAGCTTCAATCGCTTTTATATGAGTTCTGTATTGCTTAAAATTAGTCTTGGTAATATTAAATACAGCGTACTTAAATTGGCAAAGTTGCTCTAAATTTAAGGGTATCCATACGCCAGTTGATATTTCCCAATCAAATGTAACAGTTTTATATGAAGTACCTGTAACATAAGCTTCATTCTTCAAATCATCTATAATTTCATTAAACCATTTTCTAGTTGTTTCATAATTAGTATTTACTTGAAATTTCTCATTAATCGTTAATATTCTAGCAGAATCTGATTCATGGAATATTTCTAGTTCCTTTATTTTAGCATCTTTAGCTTCTTGTAATAACTCGGCATTAGTTTTAATATATTCTTGATAATTATCATTAATAACTACCATATTTTTACCTATATTAGCCTCATGCTGTTCTTTGGTAATTTCTATATATGGAAAAGTGCCAGAAGAATCGGTTATAGTTTTCTTTTTCTCGTCTATTGTTATAGATGGATAGTTTATACTAGATGGGTAATTTCCCAAAACCTGTTTCGTATCTAAATTGTATTTTACTCTTATCATAATTTTTAAATTAATTTCCTATTGCCGACCAATACCGACCCATAGTTCCTTCAAATACAACTTGACTTGTTGAAAATGATTTTACAAACCAGTATAAACCAGCAACTCCAGCAGTTGAATTATATTGCGGAGTACTTTCTATATGAAATACATTGTTAAAAGTTATTGGAAAAATAATAAGTTGATCATTAACACTCGGACCAATAGGTGCAACATATCCCCACTGGATTAGTATTCCATTAGGTAAATAAGTATAACCATTTGTTGCTTTTGAGTTTGCAAAATCGAAATCAGTATTGGATGCAACTTCTAACCAAAATCCACCATCGTAAATTAACTCAACTGTATCAACTGTGAATCGTAATGTTCTAGTACTATTTCTAATCAAAGCAATATTACCACCTGAAAGATCGTTGTCTCTAATTGTAATTGTTCCAGTTTGTGGTTTTAGCAAAATTCTATCGCCAGCAGTACCCCCATTAATTGTATCTAAATTATCATCGGCTGACCCTTCTCCTATTAAGTAGGTGTAGGAGCTTGTATAGGCAATAGCTCCTGAAGAAATGGTTGCTGAATTAGGTTGTGTGTTTAGCTTATTATTAATAGTTAGATCGTTAATAACTATGTCGTTACTCCAAACTGGATTAGTTCCGTTTGATTGTAGGATTTGATTATTAGAGCCTACTGGTAATCTTTCAGTTTCGCCACCGCTTGAGCCTTTTATAAGATCGCCCTCTGTTGTTACAACATTTTGTTGAATACCTAAAGTTGTTCTTGCTTCGCTTGCATTATTATCATCTAGTAAAGTTTTAGCATAATCTGTGACTGGTGGTAATTGGGATTTAATATTCTCTATATTAAAGTTAGGCCTTTCTAAGATAAATTTATCACCTGAAATATCCTTAGCTATAATTGTATAATAATTATTTACTACAACATCACCTTCTATTAAGGAATTTCCATTCTCGTCAACCAAATCAACAGATCCCACTAAACCTGATAGTCCTGGAATTTGAACCTGAACAGCACCAGTATTAGATAATGTAGCTAGGAAAGTAAACCTTAAACCTTCTTTATAAGCAAAAGGTAATGATGTCGCTTCTGAGTAATCAGTTCCGTTAGGTGAATTACCAGGGCTTATAACTGGTGGGTTTAATATAAGTGAGTTAGCGGTTGATCCACCATCCACAACTAGCCTTGAAGCATTAGCTACATAGGTTTGTATCATCTTAGCCATAGAATCGTCATAAGTTCCTATATTGGCATCATCAATAATTGATAAGCTACCATCTATTGCAGAGGCAGAACCTTCCTCACCAGAAAGAGAATATCCTTGAGTTTGTTGAAGTGCTCTTTGATTATTTTGTGCTATTTGCCTAACATCTAATCTTGGAAGGACTTTATTAGGGTCATTTGATCTAAGATCGTATTTATTTGCACCTGTTTTTCCAGAGGCTAGTAAATTTGTCATATTATAATCCGTATAGTTGTTTAGTATATAAAGTGATATATTGAAATTTCAAATAATCAGGCTTTATAAAATCCATAATTGTTTTAGTTTGTTGGAGTTTACTGGTAGAAGAAATAAAGTCAATATCAAAAGCATCTCCAATCCCATTATATTCTACATTAGGATCATCATCTGGCTCTTCAACATATATCCAGTAAGTTAATTTATCTTTTGCACTTATACTATTTGAAAAGCTAATAGGAAAAGCCAAATCAAAACTGACATGATTTAGAAGCTCAGGTGAATTTAAGTTATAAAATGTTGCGTTTATTCCAAACAGAGCAAGGAAATTTATAAAATCCTGCTCTGAAACTAATGTCGAAGCTAGTTTCATTGTATTTATAGCAAAAACAGCTTCTTCGGTAGTTGTAATATCAGTAAATAAAACATTGGGTAATCCGTACTCAACTAGATATTTGCTCAGTAAGGTGTTATTCTCATCAATAATAAATAAAGAATTTGTGTCATTCTCTATCTTTTCATATAATTCTTTATAACCAACTAAAAATCCTTTTACAAATTTTTTCAACCCATCACCTTGATACAAATACCCTTCTGGTAAGGAGTTTAAACATAAGTCAGTCAGAGCATCTAAATCTCTAGTTTCTTTTAAAAGATCAATCTTAACCATAAGTTATAGTACCTAAAATAGTTTTTTTAGAACCAGCATCTAGTCCACCACCACCTGTAGCAGTTGCAGAAGTAAATGATGGAACAGTTCCATTAGAATCTCTAGTTAATTTCATTATAGATTCAATCTCAGAGTTTGATAACTCAACTAAAGTTGGAGTTAAGAAAAACTTAATTGGTAATTTAGCAAGATATTCTTTTATTACTAACCTTACAGCATCTTGCATCTCTATTGTATTTGGTGAAAGATCAATTACATTAATATCAATATTAACAAAGCTAGGATTAGCAAAGGTTAAATTTAATCCATTCACTCCTAGAAGTAATTGATTATCTGCTATGAACTGGTTTTTAATCGCAGTTAATTCGTCATTTGTAAAACTAGTGAAATTAAAATCATCACCAAGTTTTGACACAATACCATATAATAATATATTAATATCATCTTCATCCTGATAAAAATAAACATAATTAGCTTCCGTATTTTGCTTCACCCATGATCTATGTTGTAATAAGTTACCTTTGTTTTGTGGACTACCAAGAAATTCCTCTACTCTTGCCTTAAAGTCATCGAAACTTTCTTTATCAGTACCACCTATTATTCCATTGAAAGTTATAAATGATCCAGTTAAATCAATAGCATCAGATATTTCTATAGATTCTGTAAATGTTTTATTAACAGCACTAGAGGCATTTTCACTTTGAAGATCTAACCTAGAGCCAAAATATGAACCTGTAATTGTTCCAGTAGCTGCAATATCAGGACCTGTGCTTGGATATTTAAAAGTATCTTTATCCACAACTTCTATAGTTTGAACCCCATTGAAATCAGCCTCATTTATACCAGCTATAGTAAGGTCAAAGTTAGTTGGTAAATTATGGTTCTCTAAAACACAAATCGCTTCATTACTAACTCTACTAACTGAAGTGATTAAAAAAGTCTGGGTGTTTGTAGTTCTTGTTATTTGGTTATCATAAATTTCTCCATCTGATGTTATGAATTGAGTTCCAGAAGGAATATCTAGTGATGTGTCAGATATAACAATAATCTCTCCATTAGAAACAGTTGCTTCCTCTTGTCGAATTTGATTCCTAGTTTTATCAAAGGCTATAGCTTTTAAAAACGCTTCATCGGTAACTGAACGAGAGAATGATTGGGCTACAGAATCTATACTTAAATTCTCTAAATCAAAACTCATTTCAGCCAATGCCTTTACGAAGCCTCTAGCAAAAGGATCTTTTTCAACCTCTAACTGACCTTCCGTGTTACTATATACACTTGACTTAATTTGATTATAACGATCTTGTATTGTAGTCATTTTTAAACATTTACTTCAAAATCTACTTCTTCTTGACCAATGTTAATATTAAGAAGAATAGAATTTTTACTTAATTTATTTATATAATTTAAAGTTATTTTTTTATCTATCAAACCATTTCTGTAATCTCTTTCAGTAGAAATATTAAATTCTTTAATTAATTCCTCCATAGACTGATTTGAAATATCACCCTCTAAATAAAAAGCCCATGCAGTTGAGAAAGCTTCTGATGATTCTAAAGCAGAAATAGCAGAGCCTTTTCTAAGTAAAGGATCAACCGTTAAATTTGGATCTAATCTACCAAAGCAATATAAATTAGCTTTTAAAAAAGCTAAGGAATTATCTTCCCTTTTTAACTTTCCATTTTCATAACTTATATCAAAAACTCCTTCTTGGTTCTTATCAAATGCTATTGCCTGTTTCATTGTCCTGAACTTACTATATTTCCACCAGTTTGAGTTGCCCCACCAACTACTGCAACTTCATTACCAGCAATAGAAACTTTACCACCAGAAAAGGATAAAGCAATACCATTTATTGTTATATTATTCGCTACCGTGATATTAATGTCATCACAGGTTATATTGAGATTAGTGCAATTAAGATTAATATTAGTAGAACTCAGATTAATGTTGGCAGAGTTAAGGCTAAAATTACCACCCCTAAACAATATGTAGTTGCCGATCCTTCCAATAAAAACATCCGAATCAACTAAAGAATACTCTTTAATTATTTCCTCAGAATCATTAACAAAGAAACTATAATTAGTTTCTTGAATATTTTGAATCAATGCTTTTGATTTAGAATTTATAGAAATAAATCCATCTGGGAATAATATTTTAGAATCAGACTCTATACTCTTATCTCCAATCTTGAAGGTAACAAATTTTATTGCAACAGTAGCATTAATTATTATTTTTTTTATATCTCTTAAAATACTTATCATTGTGTCATTTTATTTTTTTGTTGTTTAATGTTTTTATTTTCTATAAATGTTCTTTTGGGTGTTAAATTTAATATAAGTTCAGAGCCATTTGTAGGATCAAAAGAAAATCTGACCTGTAAAACTGACATTATAGCATCAATTCCATATTTATCATCAAGAACTCTAATTGATTGATTTGGTCTTATAAAATTTCCATTTAGATCAAAAATATTATGAGGAATTTTATATAAGTAAGAATTGTCTCTTGCTTTCATTCCTGCAAATTCCTGATCAATTGAATCAACTATCTCTCTATAACTTAATTCTGTACTTAAAGTTTTTATTTTCTGTATATGAGGCAAACCACCTGAATTATTTATTACAACGGCTTGATTATTATCTGATTTTGAAGCCTTAGAATTAGAGTTCAATATTATATTCCTAAAAGGGGTAGGCCTTCCTTGAGAGACATCTGTTTTTTGAGAGTATTCTATATTTGACTGATTGTTTTTCCTAACAATATTAAAAACAGGGATTTTATCTGAACTCGGTTTTTCCAAAGTTAATCTATCAAAACCATTCGATATTAAGAATACCTTAGACAGCATTAATGATTCAGAAATAACTTTCATAACTGATTGACCTAGCAGATCTTTTCTATTTTTTATTGATTTAATTTTTAAATTATATTCAATGCTTTGACCATTTACTATCAAATCTTTTGCCTTTTTTATTTTATTCTTATAATTATTTATATATCTAGGATCATCAAATTTTAGCTCGCTTAATATATTACCTAAAAAACTTTGAAAATCAGATTTTTCATTAACTTGAGTTTCAAATATATCACTCTCAACAAGAGCTACAAATCTATCTGATATATTTATTTTAATTTGAGTTCCGCCTGATGGAGTATCTTTATATCCAAAGCTTGAGTGATTTATATAATTTTGTATATATAATTTATCATTGACATATACACTAGCCAACATGACACCTTTCTTATTCAGTATTATTAAGAAATCTTTAAATGTAACTTGCATTGATGCAGCGGAAATAGATACTTCTTTTAATGCTATATTTCGTGAGATACTGTGAGTTGCACTTATGCCCTGTATAGCAAAATATTCTATTCCATCAAAAGTTATTTTAATTCTATTCATTACTTATTACTGAAATTTTACCTATAACTCTAGTTCCCACAACTCTGTTCAATTCCTTAGTTTCTGCTAAGAAATCGTAATTACCATTAACAGAATAAACTACATCAGTTAAGAATTTAGTAGATTGAACATCAACATCAACAATTTTGATAGCTCTTCCATATAGTATTTTGAATCTTTCAAAGAATCTATTTCTAGCTATAGTTAATTGGTTTCTGAAATCAGTTGAAAGTTCTTTTCCATTAATGAAAGAGTAAATTATTTCTGCTTTCAACCGCAATCTAATCAAATCAATTGAGTTCCACTTATCAATATTTTCTGTGTTACTATATATTGATAATAATATAGGTGACAACAATAAGACATTAACAGCCTCTATATTTTTATCCTCTGGTGATACTAAAAAGTATTTAGTTTCGTTTGTATCATCTGGAATATCAGGATTATCATCACTTACAGGAGATTCTATTATTCCCTCAGCAACACTTTGTAATAATTCAGTACTATATTGTAATGTAGCATCTGGATCATCCAGATCAAATAAATCATTTAATTGATCACCTATTTGTGAGAAAGAGTTTATAATATTATTTACATCACTAGGTAGTTTCTTAACAACATTAACTGTATTTTGTAATGAAGTTACTATGCCAGAAATTCCTCCTGCTACCTGAGAGGCAGAATTTTTAATAGATGATATTGGATTAGTTATTATTGAACTCTTACCTGCTATTCCCTGTGCAATGTTATTTATCTGGGATGAATAAACGGCAATGTTATTTGAAAAATTTGCAAACTTACTATCCTGATTAGGAAATTGAAAATTTAAAACAGATTCTCCAAAATTTCTTAATGAATCTAAGAATGTTTTCTCATCTAATGGTGGATTAGAGGCTATCTTATAATTGAATAAATTAACCGTATCTTGAAAAGGACTTACTGCAGTTGTAAGATTTAAAGTAATTGTTCCTTGACCATTATAATAAGGTTTTAAATCTAAATCACCCTCTATATTTACTGGTTTCAAAGGAAAGAAAGGACATGATATTAGGAAAGGCTTTCCATCACTTAAAAAATCAATGAGTTTTTCAAAAGAAGCTTGGTTATCCAAATATATAGGAACTTTTATTTTCCTGTCACCAAGACCATTAAACTCAAAACTATTATTATTTCCTAATTGTTCTTTTATAGAATTTTTTAAGACTTGCTTACCATCAAAAATACCACCTGATACTATTTTTATTGGTAGAGATACTTCATTTTTAATTAAACTAGGTTCTGTTATATTTACCATGCCATTGAATTTCCAAATTCGCCAGTAGGATCAAAATCTATCTCTATTGGTTTTCTGTTTGTTACCTTTCCTTCTTGATTTGGAATATAATCATTCACATCTAATATCTGTTGGCTACCATTAACATTAATTTGATTTTGTATAGTTATAGGGGTTTGACTCATATTAGCTGGTGATGAATAATTTATTGTTTGAGGAGTAAATACTGATGGCATTGCTTGAAATCCAGGATCTTCTCTGTTATTCAAATATTCATAGCCCTTATACCCAGCATACCCAATACCTCCTAAAGCTGCTGCACCAAGAACAATAGGTGATGAAAGAGTCGCTGCTATTGCCCCACCAGTTGCCATTAATGCCTTACCTCCTAAAGCTGCTGCTGCACCTAAACCCAAAGATTTTCCTATTTTTGCCATAACTCCCATTGAAGTTGCCGCTGAAAAAGCCAAGGCTGCTGCTGCTGCTTTTTTAATAACTTTAGGCATCATTTGCCATGCACCTAATATAGCAAAGGTTGAGGCAACAACCACATCAAGATTGCTTATCCAACCACTTAAACCATTTCTACTAATATCATCTATTAAATTACCCCAATCAACAGTAGTTAGATATAATGCTGACATTATTCCAGTTGACATTAAAGCATTTCTTAACAAGATCCTACCACCTGAGACAACTTGACCACCAGCAGTAGTAATTGCTAAAGATGCCACTATTTTCTTTAAGAATATCATTATACCAGTTAATACTGGTACAGAAATAGCAAGAACAGTTCCTAGACCAATAATAGATTCGAAAGGGCCACCTTTCCAATCTTTACCTAGATTTATTGCAGCTACTCTTTTTTGTAAAGAACTTGAAACCGAATCCATTAAAGTTATCAATCCAGATTGTTTTGCAATAGACAAACCTATTTCCCCTGACCAAACAAAAGCAGTATCTGCCAAAGAGTCAAATGCCTGAGTTAATGTTGTTGATCTTATTTTTAAAGACTCTATAACATTAGGATCTCTAGCATATTTTGAAACTATATCAGCTATAAGTTTTGCTGGAAGGTGCATAGATCCAGTTTTTTCAAAGAAGAACTGCCTTAATTTTTCCAAGCCCATTCCTGTATATTTCTCTAAAGCACCATATATAGGAATACCTTTCTCTTGAATTATCTTTAAATCGAAACGCATCTCAGCAACACCTTTCATAAAGATTTGCCTAAACTGTTCAGCAGTTTCTGCTCTTCTTGCTCTATCACCAACAAAAGATAACATCAGATCACCAATATCCTTAACTTTCCCCATTATCTCTTTAGTTCCTTCAACCCCCATGTGTTTCTTACCAGCATAAAGACCTAAGAAGAGACTCTGAACATCTTGAATTGACAATGCAGATTCGATGGCATATTTGGCAATTTGAGCGTATGCTTCCTTACCTCCTTCCTTACCTTTAAAAGCAGTTAAAGATAATTGTTGTTGTTCTAGCCTCATAGCATTTCTTAATGATATGCCAGCACCAATAGTTGCAGGAAGAGAAACATATCTTTGAAGAGATCCAGCCATTGATCCAGCATGCTGATAACCTGTGAATCTTTGCCTACTATCTATTGCAGATTGCCTCCTTATGGCTTTTTGCTCTCTCTCCCTCTTCCTGTTGCGAGCTTGTTCAATTCTATATCTTCTATCCTCATCTCTAGCCCATTGATTTCTATCTTTTATACGTTGATTCCTAGCATCCGTCTCAATTTTTCTTAATTTGGCTTGCTCTTTTTGTTTTATTTTATTACGACTCCTTTCTATAGAAAAGGCTCTATTTTCTTCTTTAGCCCATTGATCCCTATATCTTACAGCCTGTTTTATAGAATCAGACTTCCTCTTTTCCTGTAATCTTTGACGAGCAAGAGAAACGTTATGTTTCCTAGTTTCTTCTTTAGCCCATTG
>Ga0228666_1001230_pt1 | contig 11509 bp, 17 predicted proteins | sample 80DmetaG_FD_182702 | JGI IMG/M metagenome (GOLD analysis project Ga0228666, IMG submission 182702) | Seawater microbial communities from Monterey Bay, California, United States - 80D | ecosystem: Environmental > Aquatic > Marine > Coastal | place: USA: California | collected 2016-10-11 | reverse complement strand
AAGCGGTAATTACTGTTTATTCTGGCCCGTCATCTGCGGTTGTTGAAACAGAAGCAAATGAAGCTTTACAAAAATTTATCTTGGGTCGCCATGAAATCGGCAGAGTAATAGCAATATCAGGAATTTATGACGCTCTGCATGTTGATGGGGTTAAAAAAGTAGAATTAATATCACCAGTTGCTGATGTTGAAACTACTAATGAACAAGCTCCATTTTGTACAAATATTTCAATATCAGTAGTAATTGATGAGTAAAAGCCTATTACCGATAAATGCTAGTGAGTTACTAAAAGATTTAGAAAAATCTGGCTTAAAAATATCCTATTTAGAAGCAAAAAATAAAGATGTTTTAAATCCAGATAAATTAGGAATAGATATTTTACCGTGGCTTGCTTGGAGCCTATCAATAGATAGTTGGAGTGATAATTGGCCTGAAGCTATAAAGCGAGAAATGGTCAAAAATAGCATTTCTTTACATCGAATAAAAGGAACTAAACAAGCTATTAAACAGGCTTTAGATATAATTGGAGTTTTTGGCGAGATTGTTGAGTGGTGGGAAACTATCCCAAAAATGACACCTCATAGTTTTAATATCACTGCCTATCTAAATGATAATTTAAACGAAAATTCAGATATAATTATCGATTTAGCTACTCAGCAAAAACTAATAAATCTAATTAGAAATGTAAAACCTGCTAGATCTCATTTTAATTTCAAATTGGGAGTAAGATTTCAGTCTCAAATGAGTTATGGAGTTTCATCTAGAGCAAGACAGTTCGCTAATTTTTCTTTTATTCCAGAGCTACCCAAATTTGCAGTAAGTTCGCTGATTTTAACAAAAATAAGAACCACCCTCTACAAACAAGTAAATTTATATGGCTGATAATTTATCAATAAAAATAACCAAGGCCGGAAAGGAAGCTGCCTTTAATGTTTCAAATACCGGTCTTGAGTTAGAAATATCCCATGTGGCTTTTGGAGATGTTGGCTGGACTCCAGTTAATGAGGATGAGTCTACAGCTCTACAAAATGAAATTTTAAGAGTTCCGATATTAAGTGGAGAAAAGTTTGGAACTTCACAAATCCACCTAACTGCAAAAGCGGATGGACCAGATAATTTTACAATTAGAGAAGTTGGATTTTTCTTGAGCGATGGAACTTTATTTGGGGTTTATAGCAGTGAAACTCAGGCACTAGCTTACAAAACTGCTGGCACTGAATTGGTTTTAGTTTTTGATCTAATTTTATCAACTTTACCACCAGATAGTGTTTCAGTGGTAATAGAGGAAGGAAATAACATCAATCCATCTTTCATTAATGAACTAATCCTTATCACTTTAGGAAATATTAAAATAGCCACATCACAAATTAGTGGAATGAATAGATATCTAACAAAAATTATTTAATTAAAATGACTTTAGAGCAACAAATAGCATCACTTAACGATAATGTAGGTAATTTAGTATCTAAAAGCGATCAACTCACTGGTACAATAGAAGATAAGCTACAAGAATATGAAGATTGGAAAGGAACTATCCACAAGCCAAATCCAGTAATTTTACAAGTTGGTGCAGATAAAGAATTTACTCATCCTGTTGACGTTGCAACTCATATTGAAAATAACAGCCTTGCAGGAGATATTCTTTGGAAAATAGAAATTGATCCAGGAATCTATGAATTTCCGCATCAAGGAATCCATGAGATGAAATTTTCTTATCACAAGAATGTCCAAATTATTGGCACATCAGAAAATGCTGGAGATGTGATTTTTAGATATGTTGGTGATGAACATCATTATATGATAATTGGTGAGAGAAACACCCATATTGATGTTCAGAATATTTCTTTTAAAGGAGTTAATCTAATTACCAATTTATTAATCTCACAAATTAGAGATAGAACCCTAAGATCAGGAATGGCAGGAGGTGGATTGGCTCACGGCATATTATGTCGCTTTAACAGCTCTGCCTATATTGAGAATTGTGATTTCAATAATCTTTGGCATGCCATACATTGCCATGATAATTGCAAGATGGATATCCATAATATCAATGGAACACAACTTTATGGCGGTGCTCATGCGACAGCAAATAGTAGAATTTATATTAAAAGATCGTTTTTAAGAGGTATTGGTGGAGCACTTTCAGGGAGTTCATCTCCATGGGCTGCTCTTGGTGCATTCCATTGCAGTTCTATATTTTGCTACGGAATGGAATGCAGAGATTTTCATATGGGGCTTTATTGTCACTGGGGAAGTGATTTTCATTTTCATCAGGCATATGATTATGACACTGACGGTATTACCAAAATTAATATCAAAAACGGACATATAGAAAATTGTTATCACGCAATACATGTTTGGCATCATAGCGTAGGAAATGTTAATAATGCATTAGCTAAAAATATGGAATCTAATGCTATAACAAGCGGTCAATCTTCAAATGTTCATGCTCACAATAATGTTACAGTTGATGGTGCAAATATAGGATTTTATACAGTGCATACTTCATGCTTAATAGCCAATGGTTCCACAGCAAGAAATTGTCGTCATACCGCCTATTATTCAGCCCATAAATCCGAATTACATGCTGCTAGCACTTCCAGTAAACTATCAGGAAATGCTGTTAATTATTCTCCTGCTGGATCTCATGCGCTTGGAAATCATGATTCATACACTTACATCTCATAAAATATGAAAATAGTAATAAATAAAGAAAATATGATTATTGCAACTCACAGCAATAATCAGGATATCAAGGATTTATATGATAATGAAAATCTAGAAATTATCAGAATTCCCGATGATATTATAATTAAAGATTCATCTAATGAATTTATAAATAGCGGAGAATCTTCTAAAGCCAACCTTCCAACAGATCCAAGGCTTTCTTGGTCACCAGAAGAGATCAAAGAGAATGCTAGAAAAGTCATTCCTGATATTGAGGAAGAGTGTCGTGCAAAAATCATATCATCCTCACCTGGAAGGATAGCTGCATATAGATCAAAAGAAGAAATAGCTAAGCGTATATTGGAGTCCACACCTCCAGACAAATCTGATTTAGAACTCTTAAAATCTGAAGCAGACAGCAGGAATGTTAAGGTTGCGGAGCTTGCTAAAATTATTATGGAAAAAGCTCAAAATTTTAGTGAAGTATCGACTTTTATTGACGGTGAATCCCACAGGATTATTGGCATAATTGATAATTGCAAATCATATAAAGAGGCTTGGAAAGCATTAAAAGATTTTGAGCAAACAATCCTAGATAAAATTTTATCAAACTAATTTAAAAATAAACAAAATGCCTGATCAATTTTTACACGGTGTTGAAGTCATTGAACTTAATGATGGAGCCAGACCAATCAAAACAGTTAAATCAAGTGTAATTGGACTTGTTGGTACAGCGCCACAAGGCCCAGTAAATACGCCAACCTTAATTCTTGGTTCAAGAGCAAAAGCAGCCGAAATCTTCGGTGAAAATAACGATGCCAATAAAGACTACACAATACCAAAAGCACTTGATGGAATATTTGATCAAGCTGGTGCAATGGTTGTTGTGATAAATGTTGCCGATCCAGATAATCCAGCACATTTAACAACTGGTGTTCTTGATCCTGCAAATATCATAGATGCTGATGTTGTCGGTGGTGTTGATGGAGCAACTGGTCAATATAAAGGTGTTCATGCACTTTTATCAGCAAATACAGAACTTGCAGTAACTCCAAGAATCTTAATTGCTCCAAATTTCACGCATGATATGCCAAGTGGAAATGCAAATCCTGTGGTTAGTGAATTACTTGGAATAGCAGAAAATCTAAGAGCGGTTATTATTGCTGATCTTCCAAACACTAATGACACCGATGCAATCGATTATATCGGTGATTTTGGATCTGCCAGAGTATTTGCGGTTTATCCTTGGGTAAAAGTTCTTGATACATTAGGAGTTATAGTAGAAGAGCCATCATCTGCAAGAGTAGCGGGATTAATAGTTAAATCCGATAATGACAGAGGATTTTGGTGGTCACCATCAAATCTGGTTATTAATGGCATTGTTGGAATTTCAAAACCGATTGATTTTGTTCTTGGTGATGTTAATGCAAAAGCTAATTATCTAAACGAAAACAACATCACAACCATAATTCAAGAAAGTGGTTTTAGGTTATGGGGTAACAGAACTTTATCAGCTGATCCTAAATGGTCATTCTTACAAGCCAGAAGAACTGCTGACATGATCAATGATTCTCTTCTTAAAGCTCACCTTTGGGCGGTGGATAGAAATATTACCAAAACCTATATCGAGGATGTTTTGGAAGGAGTTAATAATTACCTCAGATATTTAAAAAATATTGGGGCAATTATTGGTGGAACAGCATTCGCTGATCCTGAGTTAAATACTCCTGATCAAATAGCTCAAGGCAAAGTTACCTTCGAGTTTGACTTCACGCCCCCTTATCCAGCAGAACATATAATCTTTAGATCAAGAATGACTGATGATTATTTATCTGAAATTGTTTAACTCTAAATATAAGAAAAAATGATCCCAAAAATATTAAAGAATTTTAACCTCTTCATTGATGGTAGAGGTTATGTTGGTAAATGCGATGAGGTTAATCCTCCAAAGTTAAACATTAAAGCAGAGGAATATAAAGCTGGCGGTATGGATGCTCCTATATCTATTGATATGGGAATGGAAAAGCTAGAAGCCAGTTTTACTCTTTCTGAATATGACAAAGATGTTTTAAAACAATTTGGCCTTATTAGTGGTAATGGTGTTCAGGTAACTTTAAGAGGTGCACTGCAGGATGATGCATCTACTTCACCAATCATTATCAAGCTTCGTGGTATGTATTCAGAAATGGATATGGGCAAGTTCTCAGCTGGAGAAAAAGGAACTCTAGCTTGCACGATTGCCTGTAGATATTACAGCCTAGAAATTGATGGTGAGCAGTTAATCGAGGTCGATATTGATAATATGACCAGAATTATTGGCGGAGTTGATAAGATGGTTGAAATTCGTGATGCCATAGGAATTTAAATTTAAAAAAAATCATGCACAATATAGAACTAAAATACGAAATAGAATCTGGTGGGCAAACTTACAAAAAATTGAGCATGAGACGCTCAAAAGTCAAAGATCGCCTCATTGTTTCCAAAATGAAATCTGCAAGTGATGAAGAAAAAGAAATCCGTCTTTTTGCTAATCTTTGCGAAGTAGAGCCAAAAATCATTGAAGAGCTAGATGAATCTGATTATGCAAATTTACAAAAGGCATATATGGATTTTTTTGGCAAGGAAGGGATATTAGAAAGACCATAATTATCCTTTCCAAAATAACGCACTGGCAATTATCAGAAATTTTAGAATTAGATGAAGAAGATTTTCATCATTTTTACAAAGAGGCAATATTAGTTGAGAATGAGATGATAAAGACTCAGGGATAAATCATAGATTTATGCCCGTAAAAGCTAAAAACGATTCTCAATCGTTTTTTTTAACGCTTTTACCTCAAAAATAACCCATTGGCCACTTTCAGAAATTATTGAACTAACCGAAGAAGAATTTTGCTTATTTTACGATGAAGCGATTTTGATCCAGAAAGAAACTAACGAAATTTAATTAAATCATGCCAGCTACTAAAGCATCAGTTTCAGTTTTAATTGGCGCAGAGCTGGGTAAATCTTTTAAAGGAGCTTTTGGATCTGCAAATAAACAATTATCCTCTCTTGGCTCTGCTATTAAAAAAGTAAGTGATAGAGCTGGGCAAATTGAAGCTTTTAAAAAATCATCCAGAGCTACTAAAGAAGCGGGGGTTGCTTATCGTGATGCTAGGCAAAAACTGAGCATCCTAAGCAAAGAAATTGCTAGCACCAACAGCCCAACCAAGCAGTTACAAAGTAATTTTAGAAAAGCTAAAAGACTAGCTGATCAAACAAAAAGATCATTTCTTGAAACTGCTAGCTCCACAAGGCAAATGGGCAAAGCTCTACGCTCTTCTGGAATCGATATTAAAAACTTTAATAAAGAGCAGTCAAAATTAAGTAAAAATCTTAATGTTCTAAAGAGACGCCAAGCAAGCTTACAAAATAACCAAAATGCTAAAGATGCAAATCTTGGTAAAAGAGCAAATTATCGATCTCAAATGGTCGATGCTGTCGCTCTTGGTGGAGCATTATATTCTGCTGTTCGTCCAGCTGTAGATTTTGAACTTGCTATGGCAAAAGTTGGCGCAATTACCAATGAAGCATCTGATGGTAAAGGATTTAAAAGCCTAACAAAGCAAGCAAGGGAGCTTGGCAGAACAACGCAATATACCGCAAGCCAAACCGCAGAAGCTATGCAATTTCTTGGTATGGCTGGTCTTAATACCAATCAAATTTTAGCTGCAACTCCAAGCGTTTTAAATTTAGCAATTGCTGGCAATATGGATTTAGGCAGAACTGCAGATATTACTTCCAATATTCTTACTGGTTTTAATATGGAAGCTGAACGCACTGGTGAAGTAGCTGATATTTTAGCTCAAGCAAGTAGATCAACAAATGTTAATGTTGAAATGCTTGGTCAAACCATGAAATTTATTGCTCCTGCTGCAGCGGCAGTTGGCGGAACTTTGAAGGAAACAGCAACATTGGCTGGAGTACTCGGTGATGCTGGAATTCAAGCATCAATGTCTGGTGTAATGTTAAGGTCAGCATATCTTCGTCTTGCAGCTCCTGCAAAATCAGGAGCAAAAGCTCTTGGTAAAATGAGAGAAGAAATGGGAGTTAGTGCAGAAGAAATGCCAGATGTTGCTAAAGAAGCTCTACTTGCTCAAAAAAGATTGTCAGGAATTGGTGTTAAGGTTTTTGATAATGGCAAGATGAGATCAATGGTCACTATTTTGAAAGAAATGTCCGTTGCCATGAAAGATGCATCTGATGAAGAAAAATTATCCACAATAAAAGATATTTTTGGAACAAGAGCAACCTCTGGTGCTTTAGCTATTTTTAAATCAGTAGAAACTGGCAGATTAGATGAGGTTGAACAAAAAATTAATAATTCTACTGGCGCTGCCAAGGAAATGGCAGATCGGTTAAAAAATACCACTGTTGGTGCATTTAAAGAATTTGGGTCAGCTATTGAGTCAGTTGGGATATCAATTGGATCTGTTTTACTTCCGGCCTTCGCAACTATCGCCAGAAAGGCAGCGAGTATTGCAGGAAGAATAAGCGTCCTAGCTGAAAAGTTCCCAGTTCTTACAAAATATATTGGTCTAGCAGTGGCAGGATTAATTAGTTTTAAAGTAACGGCAATTGCAACCGGCTATGCTTTCACCTTTTTAAAAGGAGGGTTTTTAGCAACTAAAGGCAGTATTATTGCCTTTAGAACTGCAATGACATTAATGAGTTTTGCTATTCCAACCGTGATTACCGCTATTAAAGCATTAGGAGTTGCTGTAATGACAAATCCAATCGGTTTAATTATTGGCGGAATTGCAATTGCTGCAGGAGTCCTAATTGCCAATTGGACTCCCGTTGGTGAATTCTTTAAAAATTTATTTAGTGGAGTTATTGGTTGGGTGCAAAAAGCATTTGCATGGGTTGGTAAATTATTAAAACCACTTGAGAAAGTTGCTGGCATTGTTGGTAAAGGATTTAAATCTGTAGCTGGAGTATTTTCTGATGATGAAAATAAAAGCCAAAAAATAGGAGATACCGTAAAAGAAATTGAGGATAGCTCTTTCTCTGATCAGCAATTATTAGAAACTAGCAATATTTCAAATATCGCTGGCAATAATTCCAGCTCAAATATCTCTATTTCTGCTCCAATTACCATTAATGCCAAAACTGACGCCGATGAGAAAACTATCGCCAATCAGGTGCGAATAGCAATTGATGAGGTGATGCATAAATTTGCAGTGAGAAAGCAAGCTCTTAATTACGATTAGTGATCAGATATGGCATTAGATTTTTTCAAAAATATCAGCAGTAAGCTAACTGTTAATAGCCTCCTTAAAATAGATATGATGATGATTTTGGGTGCTTATCGTTTTGCTGTCAAAAATTCTGCTTATCAAACCTTAAAAAGGCAAAGCGAATATAAATGGCAGGAAGTTAATAGGCTTGGAAGCAACCCAGCTATGCAATTTACTGGTTTTGGTGTTGAAACTATTGATTTAGAGGGAATTATTTATCCACATTTTAAGGGAGGATTAAAGCAAATTACTTTAATGAGGGCTCAAGCAGGACTTGGTAAACCTCTTTTTTTAATATCAGGAAATGGCTTTGCCTTTGGCAGATGGTGCATTTCAAAAATATCAGAAAATCAGAGTAATTTTTTAAAAGATGGATCTCCCAGAAAAATAGAATTTTCTATCACTCTAAAAAGATATGGCGAGGATAAAAAAAGAGGAACAAAAGGAATTATTCAAAATATTGCATCGAGCTTATGAGTATTATTTATGTAAGCAAAGATGGTGATGTTTTAGATCAAATTTGCCAGAATTATTATGGCAGTACAGCAAAAATAGTTGAGCAAGTTTTAGAAGCCAATCCTCATCTATCTGAATTAGATGCTGTTTTTGAATCTGGAGTAAAAATCACCTTACCAGAAATAACAATTCAAAAAGAATCTGAAATAGTAAAACTCTGGTCATGAAGCCAATATTTAAAGTTACAGCTGACGATAAAGATATCACCGATATTTTATCACCAAGATTAGTGTCTTTAAATATTACTGATGAAACTGGACTTGTTTCTGACAAAGCAGAAATCCTACTCGATAATCGAGATAATATTTTAGAAATTCCACCAAGAGGCACGAATCTTGAAATATCTCTTGGTTATGAGAATCAGGATTTAGTTTTGATGGGAAGTTATATTGTGGATAATATCGATCTATCCTCACCACCATCAAGGATGCGTATTATTGCTAAAGCCAGCAATACAAAAATCAAAGATTTAACCAATAAAATCAGATCACCAAAAAGTAGATCATGGCATGAATATAGTTTAGTTGGGATAGTCAGTAAAATTGCCAAAGAGCATAAATTCATATCTCTAATTGATGAGCATTTTGAGCAGATCTACATCGCCCATATTGATCAAGCTAATGAGAGTGATCTGTCATTTTTAACTAACTTCGCCAGAGATTATGATGCTTTTATCAAGTTCGTAGCAGGAAAACTAATCTTTGTCAAAAAGAATAAAGGCACAACCATTACTGGTAAAGAACTTCCAAAATTAGAACTTTCGACAAATCAAATATCTAGCTGGCAATTAAATATTCTTGATCGAGGCAAATTTGGTAAAGTTATTGCTAAATATCATGATTTTGCAACAGCAGAAGAAAAGAAGGTTATCTCTGGAACTGGTGAGCCTGATTATGAAATGCGCTACACATTCACAGATCAAAATAGAGCTTTGGAAGCTGCTAAGGCAAAATTAGCAGAATTTGAGAGAGGGATAAGTAAATTAGAAATCTCACTTCCTGGTAATCCTATTTTAAGTGCTGAGAGCAAAATAATCATACCAGATATCAAATATCTAAAAAATAAAGAGTGGATCATTGAAGCCATTACTCACGATATCAGTGATCAAGGCTATCAATCCACTATCAACGCTGTAGAAAAATTTTAAAATACCAAAAAATGCTCGGAAAAGAAGATAAGAAATTAAGTCAAATAACACTCACATCAATTGAGCTAGAGGAGCTTCTAACCAAAGCTTCAAAGCAAGGTGCAAAAGCTGCTTTAAAGGAAATCGGTCTGGATGATGATTTAGCCTATATGGATATAGCCAATTTGCGCGAATTGCTCAAGTCACTGCGAATGGCAAAGAAACACGCTTTTAAGGTTTTTATTCGGTGGATGATTTTTGGATTCATGACTCTGATTACAGCAGGATTCATTGCACTTATTGGTGATCATATAAAATTTAAATAAACAAAAAATGCCTCAATTTGGAAGAAGATCAAAAGAACAATTATCAAGCTGTCACCCAGATCTACAAAGGCTCTTCAACGAAGTAATCAAGCATTATGATTGCACAGTAATTGAAGGACATAGATCAAATGAAAAACAGCTAAAAGCATTTAATGCTGGTAAATCAAGGATAAAATCAGGTGGAAAGCATAACCGCTCACCATCTTTTGCGGCAGATGTGGCGCCATGGCCGATTGACTGGAAAGATAAAGATCGCTTCTACCACTTTGCAGGAACAGTTCAAGGAGTTGCAAAAATGCTCAACATAAAAATTCGCTGGGGTGGAGATTGGGATTCTGATAATGATTTGAAAGATCAAGCCCTATACGATTTACCACATTTTGAATTAATTGATTAACAAATATGACCAACAATTTTTTACAAGATTCTAAAGGAAATAAATCCTCCAAAAGATTATGGGGCTCAATTTTATTAACCATTGGAGTTATGTTCTCAGTAATTTTATTTGCTTACTCGCTTTATCAAGGAGCGGCAGATGCGGCAACAGCTCTTGGTATTATTAATATGTTTTTAATTGCTGGCGGAAGCTTGCTTGGCATTGGCGTGTTTGAAAAAGGAATAAAAAAATGATCGAAACAATAATTATCAAATCAGTGATATTTTTAGCAGGAATTTGTGCCGTTTTTGGCTTTGGTTTTTTTAAAGGCAAAAAATCAGCAGAAATAAAACAACTCAAAAATAATTTAGAAGATGCAACTAAATCTAAGAAAAGGCAGGTTAATCGTAGGAATGATAATATTTCTACTGTTAAGCGCAGGATGCAAAAGTACATCCGTAAATAATCTTTGCCTTTGGGCAAATCCTATCACAATAACTGAACCTGAGTTAAATTCTTTAAGCGAGGAGACCCTTCGTCAAATTGATAATTTTAATCAGGAATTTGAGGAAAGATGTGGAAGTTAGTAAATATTAAATCATTCCACTTGATTAATGTCTTTACCCAAGGGTTCATTAGATTTATTAAGCTTTTAAACTAAAAATATGAATAATTTAATTTACCAAGGAATTGTTGAAGATATTAGAGATGATAAATGTTCCGATAGTGAAATTAAGCAATTATTAGAAGTTTTTACAATAGCAATTGGCTATTTTACAAATGATTTATCTGAGAAATATTGGGAAAATTTAAATGATTTTTCTGATTCAGATAACTCGGAAATTTCCAATTTTAGCCTCAAAATTCATAAAAAGCCTAAAGGTTCAGTTTTTCAATATGTCGGCGAATTTAAAGCAGATACTAAAAATCTAAAAATATTTGCCAAATTTAGTGATTAACCTGTCCAATCTTCAGCATTTAATTTTTTAATTCTCTTCCTAAAAACCTTATCAAATTTTTCTATATTGGTTTTAAACCAACCATATTGAGCATTCCAATCTTTATCATCAGATAAATTTACATTATTTTTAAACAAAATAATTTCTGATTTTGTATTATCAGGAAGCTCTCTCCATTCTAGCTTTTCTTGCATTTCTGCTTCAATTTCTTCTTTATCTAATACTAAAAGATTATAAAAATTTTTAGCATGATTTTTA
>Ga0228666_1001228_pt1 | contig 11516 bp, 30 predicted proteins | sample 80DmetaG_FD_182702 | JGI IMG/M metagenome (GOLD analysis project Ga0228666, IMG submission 182702) | Seawater microbial communities from Monterey Bay, California, United States - 80D | ecosystem: Environmental > Aquatic > Marine > Coastal | place: USA: California | collected 2016-10-11 | reverse complement strand
AATAAGAGAAAATAAATTAAAAGAAATAGGAATATGGGAAAATTAAACAACTTAGAATTATCATTATTATCACTTTGCTCACCAATAGGTATTTTACTTATGCCAGTATTTTGGAAAACACCTCTAATTTTTATACCAATACTAATGTGTATTACCGGTGGATTTGCATTAGGGACACTAATAGCAAAATCTTTATGATAGTAATAATACTATTGTTATTAGCATCACAGTTATATCTGTATTATATCTATTATGATAAAATAAAAAAATATAAAGATATAAAAAAAGAAAGTATTATATTGGAACCAATTCCAAAAAAACCTTATTTAGATGATATCGAGAATGAAATATTATTAAATGAAGTAATAACCTCTTGTAGAGATGAAAATTGGGAATGTAAAATAGATGAGACAATAACACCATTAAATTGCTTATATAAAATCGATATAAAATCAAATGATGGTCTTATAGAGATTAAAGCCTCTATTCGAACATATTCAACTAATGGTCCCAATGGAATTATTACTCCACGTCTTACAACACTAAGAATATGTTCAAATGAAAATAGTGTTTTATTTGACAGTGATTCCAAGTTTAAAAATCACATTTTAATATTCTTATGGGATTATATAATTAAATATAAATTAAATCAGAACTCAGAGATTATCGAAAAGCATAAAAAAAATATTGAAGCTATTAGAAAAAATTTAATATCTTTGAATAGAAATAAAATATTAGACCAAATATTATGATAAATAAAAAAAAATTTTACCTAAACCTTACTAAGAATTTAATCAAATTAAACCCACTAAGGAGTTTATTATTATTATTAGCATTTATACTAGTATATGTTTCTACTATAGTACCAAATACTATTTACTTTTTAAATGTCAATAAACATATAGTTGATGGAGAAAAACATTACTATGGTGTTAGTCAATATAGAGATGTAATAGTATTTGATGAAGAACAAACTTTATATGATGGTAATCTCATAAAATATGAGAAATATAGTGAAGGTAAAATTGCTAGTATAGTGTTTTATATTATATGTTTTTTAATTTTTATTATATCTCTTTTTGATATTGGTGTTGATTTAGATATAGATGAGGCATTGAGAAAGACTATAAAAAGTGATCTCACAGAGAGAATAATAGATGGTGAATATATTTATACATCATATTCTAAACTTTTACACAGAGGTCATAAAATTACTAATCTTCATTATTTAAAATTTAAAGAATTTTTAAAACTAGAATCTTTCTATACTAAAAAAGAGATCAGAGATAATAAACTTAAAAAAATTGGTATATGAAAGTCTTAAAAAAATATAAAGTTGAAGATATATATGATGGTATCATAGTAGCTTCAATTTTTAATAAAAGTTATTTATATGAGTTAAAATTAAATGGTGATGATTTTAAATATAGAGTCATTGCAGAAATACATAATGGTATTATTGAAATGGTTGGAGATCGGAATAATCTAAGTAATTCACAGATATCCGATTTATGTGAGACAACATTTTCTAGGAGTTTGAATCGAAATGAAAAACTTAAAAAGCTTGGTATATGATAATGTTGGATAATAAATACAATGAAATATTTAAAGCGGTATGATTATTAAAGAATTTTTAGGTTTAACTGATTCAGGTGGGTTTTGTGAGTTAAATGAACGATATAAAGGTGTCCATATACAAGATGGTATAATTAAATTACATTTTAGAAAATTATATACAAATCTTATAATTAAATTTCATGAAGAAGGTTTAATACCGGATTATTATATGAGATATATATGTGATAAATCTAACACAAGTATCGAAATTTTAAAATCAATAATTAAACAGAATGATTATTCGAATATTGATAATTGTATATTAAATGTAATATTTAGTAATTTAAATTATAAATATTCTTCTTTAGTTTCTGGATATATGAATTCTATACTTTCACATTATTATAATATTTCAGATAGTGTAATATACATAGATACTGATACTATCTACATGGAAAAATTAGAAAATGAAGATTTCATTAAAAGTATTTCATTACCATATGAAACTAGTGTAGTGAGTAATATTTTTTTCATTAAGAAGAAAGTGTATTTTTTTGAAGAAGATCTTAAAATAAAGAAAAGAGGATTTTCTAAAATAAATAATTTTGAAGAATTGGTTACTGAAATGAAATCAAATATAAGAAATAAAAGAATAAAAGAATTAGGAATATGAGCAGGAAAATACATAACGGTATGAAATTCATATCAAAAGATTATAAAGAGGTATTTGATATTTAATATGATTTTAGATACATTCTTAAGCGCATTTCTGTGGGGAGAAGAAATAAATAGGATTTAGATTTTTTAGCTATGATTAGCCATAATTAAAATTGATAATTGAATAAAATTACTTATATTTGTTAAAATATAACAGATGAAAATAGGAATTAAAGAAAATAGAAATCATAGTAAGTTAGCTCAGTTGGTAGAGCAGCTCCCTAAGATAATGAAATAACATATCAAGTCTAGTAGGATATGCATACCGAAAGGTCAATAAGGGGTTAGTCTAATGTCATAGGTTCGAGTCCTATACTTACTATTTTTTTAAGAATTAAATTTAAGAATTATGAAAAAATATGGTAATGATAATTCACAAATTCACAAATTATCTGAGGAGATAACTTTCAACACATGGACTATGGATTTGTCACCAGGTATGAAAATTAAAAGACTAAATGGTGAGATATCTACGGTGGAGTATAAACAACGAATCGATTCTGATCTTATGTTCCTTAAGATTGAGGGTGATGATGAACCATCACTACAAAAAACTAACGAAAGATTCACAATCATCATAGATGAGGAACAGTTAGATAAAATGAGATACGATAATGGCTCGTTACCAGAATGGTGTTTTGATGCTTGTGGATATAAAAGATTTACAACAATACCAACATTTAAAAAAATAGAGAAATGAAAAATATATACTTAGTATCAACTGATAAAGATAGTCCATTAGTATTACGTGATGCTGATAAAAAATTAGTTAAACATACACTAATAACACAATGGTATGGTAAAAAACAACATATTTACATCACTTCTGATGAAAAGATTAAAGCAGGTTATTGGTCATTCGATGGAGAGAATCCTTATAAATGGACAAGTGGTGATGTTGAAGATTGTCTATATAATCCAGGTGTTAACAATTATAAAGGTTGTAAAAAAATAATCTTAACAACAGACCAAGACTTAATAAAAGATGATGTTCAAGAAATTGATGATGTTTTCTTAAATTGGTTTATTAAGAATCCTACTTGTGAGTATGTTGAGGTTAAATTTGAAACAATATATACCATATCACTTTGATTGCGCTTGTGCACTATATGGTGCAATCGATTCTGCATTAGATTATAAGTTAATCACTTATAGAAAATTCAGATTACGTATCTTTATTAAAACAAAGATACTTTGAAATAATACTGAAGTAATATAATAAATTTATTTTTTATTTGTATTTTTGTTAAACTTTAAACAATAATAGTCAGTTAGCTCAGTTGGTAGAGCAACTCCCTAAGATGAAATACCATATCAAGTCTAGTAGGATATGGATACCGAAAGGTCTGTAAGGGGTTAGTCTAATGTCATAGGCTCGAGTCCTATACTGACTACAAAAGATAAAAATAAGTATGATTACTGATAATATATTCGAAGTAGGTGATTTTGTTATATATGATAATAAATATAGATGCGTCGTTGTTGAATCAATAGGTAATAGTAGATGTCATTATACCGGTGATGTAGAACCAGGATACTTGACTGTTATTTTAAACGAAAATGAATTTTCGGACTATTATTATAAATTCAAAGAAGATAAACAAAAAAGAAGAGAAGAAAAACTTAATAAATTAGGATTATGAAATTTCAAATAGATTTTAATGACACCAATTATAATAATGATAAATTCCTTATAGATAAACTGGCGGCTTATTATATACCAACTGGTAGTGATAAATATCCACCATTCGAAGTTCTTGAAATAGAAATAGAAGATTTCGATAAGTTAAAAGATATACTCGATATTATTGATCGAGAATTTAATACGTATTCAAGTGCCGATATTTCTTTTGATCCACCAACTATATTTATAAATCATAAATTATAAAATTATGCACGTATATAGAAATCCAAATGATAATGATACTTTACCCTTTAAAAAAGATGATAAAATAAGAGCTAAAAAAAATTTATCATACAAAAATAGTGATGATGAAGAAATAGTTATTACTAAGAATAGTGAATATATTGTAGATGGTTTATTTTGTAGTAACAACGGTGATGGTTTACTAGTTAAAGGTGATAAAGGTCCGGCGATGAGCTATAATTTTGATCATAAATTCCCGTTTTATTACAAAGAAGAGCTTATCTGTATTCAAAGAGGTGAAATAATTGATGAACTATTAAAATAATTATATGACATTAGGAGAATTTTTAGAAAAATTTAGTAGTAATAATCTAATTAGATTGCATTATATATGTGATGTTAGTGGTGGTTATAAAACTGTCTTAGAAGAATTTAATAAGGTTTCAATGGATTGGGAAGTGAATAAGAATAAAGGTCCTTATAAAAACTATAAAGATAATGAGGTTATAAAATTGGTCTCTATATTATGTGATGGTCATTATCCAGAAGCCATAAATATAGTTATAGAAGAAATCCCTACTGATATAATGAGAAATAATAAATTAGAAAAATTTGGATTATAGTTTATTATACTTATTTTTGTAATATGAACATACATTTCACAGATAAAAAATTATTTGATAAACTAAAGAAAGCTACAATAGCCAAAGTTATTGTTGGATCTCATATGTATGGTACAAATAATGAAAATAGTGATATTGATTATCTTCACATATATGCTACTTCTGAAAACGAACTAATGAGTTTTATTCAAACAAATCACCAATTACAATATAAAGAAGAAGGTATAGATTATAATTTTGTTTCACTAAACTCTTTTCTGAAAAATATATTCAATGGTGATTCTAGTATAAACTTCGAAGTAATTCAATCAGATAGTTTAATTGGAACTGACTTAGAGTGGTTGTGTAGTCATAAAGATACATTTATAACGTATAATATGATCAGATCATATTTGGGTCTTTGTAGAAGAGATATTAAGTATTATAATAAATGTGATACTGATTATGATAAGGTTAAAAAATTAAGACATATTATAAGAGGTTATATTTATGCGAAAAAAATGATATCACATAACTTCAACTTTAAAGAATGTAACGATACATTATTAAATATTAAATTAGACATATCAACTAATATACAATTACGTGAGTATGAGAAAAAAATTTCAGATTTACGTAATGAACTAACCGAAAAGTTTAATAATAAAACATTAGGTTATGCACAAAATATCAATGTTGAAGCTGGTATTAAACTAAATACCAATCTGTGTAATTTTATGAAAACAAATGAATTTAAAGTAAAGCAATATATATTGAAAGACTTCGATATGGAAATGTTTATCAATAGTTATGAAAATTGGGTAAATTATTAAAAATAAATTATGAATAGAATAAAAGACTTTAATCAGTTCAATATGACTGATGAACAAAAAGAAGTTATTAATTACTTTAATGACTTCGGAATCGATTTTAATGGCTTCTTAGTTGAGATCGAAGAAAATAATGATAAAGAATTCATTGATGGTGATTATATAGTTTCTATACAACCAGAAGAAGGATTCGACCAATCATTTGATGTAGATCCATTTCTACCGGAATCACTAAAAGGTAAACTAGAAGGATATGTTTCATGTATCTGGACTTATGATGGTGATCCAACATATTTAGAACAAGAATTGAACAAATCACAATTTTTTCACAAAACAATTTACTTGAAGTGATAGTAAATAAACATGTCTGGAAATTTTTATTAAGTAAAATATGAAAGTAATATCAAGTAAACCAAAAAACCAAAGAATGTTTAAATCAATTTTATTTAAACATAATAGAACCAATGTTAGAAGACCATTTTGTATTGAACCAGTTGGTGGTAGTTGGTGGTTTGATTTATCAGACGGTCAATGGACAACAGACTATAACGGAGTTGGTGGTATGACAACATCATACTACTCAATGAAATCGGAAGGGTTCAAGGATGTGTATTCACTAAAAGCGGTTAAAAGATTAATACATAAATGGGATGTCCCAAAAGGAACTAAGTTTAGAGCAAGTTTACCGTTTGTTGGACATGATTTTTATATAAAAAAATCTTAATTTATTTCTATGAAAAAAATAATTATCCTTAGTTTAGTATTATTAAGTTGTTCACCTACAGTTAGCACTGATAAAGATACAACTGTGTATAAATATGAAGTAGGTGAAATGTGTAAATTAAAAATAGATTCAACAAATGTTTTAATAACATACAGATATACTCTTCATGATAAAATCCGATATGAATTTAAATATCGTGGTAAGTATGGGGAATATAAAGAAGGTTATGGTTATGAATATGAATTCATAGATAAATAGAATAAATTATTAAAGAGAATATAAATAAATATGGGAATTTATAATAACACTTACATTGGACCTTATATAGTAATAAAGCCAACCGTTGAAGAAATAGTAATAACTGAATATTTTGATCCAGAGAATGGTAAGAAAATGAAAACTAGATTTAATGCAAACACCGGAGTAGAAGGTGTTAAAAAAACTAGAATAGAGAAAATTGAAAAATCTATTAGTTTATATAACATTGAAGTAGATGGGTTTTGTGAAGATGAGTTCGTCAGACCAGAATATGTAGGGCAACCTAACACTTGGATCTGTAATAATAGTGATTTCTCACCTAGTTTAGATACTGATGATGTATTCAATTTCGATCTTACTAATTTCGATCTGAGTATTCTATATTCTAATTTTCTTACACATTATAAAGAATATTTAAATAAGTTAAAAGAGAAGGCTATTGATTTTGAAATTTCGTATGGTATCGTAAATTACTCACATTGATATATGAAAATAGTTTGTCAAAAAGAAACAATAACTAGAAGAAATTCTTATGGTGATTCATATGAACGTGAAGATCCATTTTTGTTTTTAGGTAAGGTTTATGATAGTGATCAAGAACCATTCATCATATCTGAGGATATGACTATTATATTCACTGTTGAATGGAAAATTTATGATTGGTCTAACTTTATTACATTAGAAGATTGGAGAGAAAAACAATTAAATAAAATTGTATGAAAAAAAGTAAATATAAAAAAAAGATTAAAAAATTAGAATATAAAATCTATGTATTAGAAAAAAAATTAAAACATTATCAAAAAGAAGATAAATTTAGATTTCAAGTTATGAAATATAATACATAAATAAATTTGTGTAATTCATATAAAATTATTATTTTTGTTAAAATTATTAAATTATGTTAGAAGATTTATTACGCAAAGCCAATGTCGAATTACAAGAATCTACAAAAGTATTTGAAGATGAGTATTATCAACTAATTAAAAAATTTGAAGAGGAAAGTACCGAAGATAGAATAACAGAGGATGAATATAAATCTTTAGATGAAGTAGATAAATTAAAATTACATAGTGAATTTAGAATAAAATCATTCAAAGAAATGTCTGAGAGACGTTTGATATTTGATACTGTTTTACTTAAAAGTAAACCTACTATTAAAGATTTCTTAAATAAACATGTTAGAATCATAAAAGATGAACTAACAAAACATAATGAGAAAATTAAAGAATGGATCTTAACTGGTGAACTTGGTAAAGTATTCTGTGAGAAATATGGATATGTTATTGGATCTAATAAACACCTGAGACTTATTGATATATTATGTACTTATGAACTAAGTGATTCACAAGTAGAGAAACTAATTGATATACAAATGAATGGATTAGGTTTCAGCTACTACTTACAAAGATATAATACGAATACTGTATTTAATAATAGTTCTAAAATTGCATTAAAGAAGTTTACTAGATCAAAATTAGATTCAAGTAAAAATTACTCAGATGATTATATTCTATTGGATCTAATAGAATTAAAATTTTTATGAACATAAATATACAAGGAGGAATAACTTTACGATACTTGAGTACTAAGACAATCTTGATGAAGAGTATTAAAAAAAGAAGAAATGAAAAGAGAAAGGAATCCATCAAAAAGATTATTAAATTATCTCTATTCTATAATTAAATGACATCACCACTATTAGACTAGACAATTAAAAAAGATATAAATGAAAGAAGAATTTGTATATGAAGGATTCATGAGTCAAGAAGCTCAGAAGTTCTTCGAAGGGAACTGTTTAAGAGAAGAAAGAGATGGGTGTGCTACCGTAGGATCATTCATACAATTATCTAATGGGAAAACGCATCTACCGTCGAAAGGAGATAAGTTTACTAAACATGAAGACGGGTGCATAACAGTTATATCTAACAGATGAAGTTTTATTTTAACATAGAAGTAGGTTTTTTTTATAGACACTCTATAAGACAAGAATTAGAAAACTCTAAAGCAAAGATACTGCATTGGTATCCAGATAGCAGAGTACTTATTACAGAAACAAAGGGATTATTTGAATCTGAGTTCTACTTTGAAGCGATCGACCTTCCAGACTCTGCTAAAAATCATATGAAACAATGGTTAGATAAATTAAAATCTTTAGCATGTTAAAACTAATATGTGTGAATGCTGACGGATACGAAGGATTTCTAACAAAGGGAAAGATATACGAAGGCAAAGAGAACGAAATGTTCTACTATGATGTTAGTAATGATCGTTCAGGAAACAAAGACACATATCTAAAATCCACCAATGAAATCGAATACATTCCTGCATGGACAGTATTCGTTAGATTAGATAACTGGAGAGCTAAACAACTAAAACAAATAGGATTATAATGGAATTACAAATTTAGTAAATATGACAAAGACTCAAGAGTATTTAAGAATTAAGAGAATAAGAGAATTAGGATTACCTAAATTATATGTAGTTAAATCTTCACCAGAAGGTGTTGAGAAAATAACAGAAAGACAAGTAGTTGAAATTATCGAAAATGTTGCGTTCAGAGGTAAGGAAAGATTACCTATCGATCGATATAAATTAGATGATTGTGGTTTTCCTTATGAAGTTGATATTATAAGAGATGAAATTTCAACTAAAGATGATGGATATGGATCTGGCTTTGGTGATCTATGGTCATGGTCATATTTTTCATCTTTATCTAAAGATGATATCGAAAGGTATTACCAAGAAGAAACTGAGAGAATTGAAAATAAATATTTTAATAAAGGAAAATAACATCATTACCTTGAGTTTATTTAATATTATTTAATTATATTTGTTTAAAAATTTAAATTATGATTAAAGAATATTTCTCAGATAAATGGACTCATCTACTTAGTACCAGTTATTGGAACAAGTATGTAGTTAATTCGGAATATATAGAAATATCTCCTATAAAGAATATTTTCGCCAACTATAAAGGCAAAGGTAAGAAAAAAGAACTTACAGTAGGGAAATTATATAAAGCTGTCAAAGTATCGAGTCCATATAATATACAATTCAGTTCATATATCATAAGAAATGATAATGGTGTAATAACAAAATACCATAAGAAATCGATGTTTATCGAGAAATCAACACTTAGAGATAGGAAATTAAATTATATATTATGAAACTAACAGATATAAATAAAAGGTATATAGATGATGTGCTTGAATACTATATAAAACAAATCTATAATATGATAATGTCTAGAAGATATGATTCAGAGTCAAAACATCAAGATATAAATAAGATGTTGATTATTAGAATTAATGAACTAATAGAAATGTCCTTTATTATAGATTATAAAATCAATGTCAATGTCAACTTTCTAAATAAATCAGAGATACGAGACGCTATACTGGATGATGTATTAAACGATATAGAATATAAAGAGGGTTTTATAGAGGTATTCTATAAAATTAAAGATAGATCAATGTATAACGTAAGTATATCAGAAGAAGAACTTATAAATTATACTCCACCTTTCTAAAAAAACTTTATCAAAGAAGAACTAGATTAGATGATTTGGTCGGAGATGAATAAATCCTTATATTTGTTTAAAATTAGAAAATATGATAATAGATCCTTTTGAAGAATTATATGAGACATTTGATAAAAACCGTATAATGAATTATTTTTGCTCACTTATTTTAAATGATAAATATTCATATAACGTATGCGTAGAATATACATTAGATTACTTTAATGAATTGAAAACTACTTTATGAATAACATTGAATATACCATAGGATTAAAAGTAATATACAAAGGTAAATTCGGTTATGATTCTCAAAATAAAGGTACTATTATAGATTTTAAAGATTCTAATATAATAATAGAATGGGTACATTTCAATCAGTTCAGTAAATCAATGTTCACCAAACCAATGCTAGATTCTTGTTTCTCAGAGAATCTTATTTCTATTGATAAAGAATATTATAGAGAAGAAAAACTTAAAGAAATTGGATTATGAAAAAGAAATGAAAATAATCTTTTTAGATATAGATGGTGTACTCAATGTTTACTGTGAAAGTAGAGACGAGTATGGATGTTGCTTTCATTCACATTTGGTAGAAAATCTAAGAATATTGATTGAACAAACCGGTGCTAAGATTGTAATAATCAGTACTTGGCGTTTCAGTGGTTTAGAGATAATTAAAGAGATGTGGGAGAAAAGAAATCTTCCTGGTGAAGTAGTTGGTATAACTCCTAATTTTATGATACAACATGGAACTACTTTGTGTAGAGGTAAAGAGATTGATTCTTATCTTGAAGATCATCCAGAAATAGAAAACTATGTTATCTTAGATGATGATACGGATATGGAAGAGCATCAGATGGTGAGATTTGTCAAGACATCAGGAAATTCAAATCATGAAGACTGTGTAGATGTCGGGTACGGACTTACAAAGATATGTACGGAAAAAGCAATAGAAATACTAAATAAAAAATTATGATAACACCACTTATAATACTATACATAGGTCTGGCACTAATGAACGGAATTGTTATAGGTAGAAACAATCCTGGTGTAACAGACATCAAAGACATTGACCGAACAAAAGGTTTCTTAAAACCATATACACTAACTATATTATCATTAGTGATAAGTATAATCTTCTTTATGGAATCAAATGTAATAATGGGTATTTTACTACTTATAAATACTCTGTTGGATATAAAACTAAAGACATAGTTTTATTATATCAAATAAAATATGTATATTTGTTATATTATAAATAAATATTAAAGTAAAATGATCTTTGATAAATTATATACTAAACCAGAATCTGAAGCTATTATAAAAATGGTCTCAGAACAAGGCTTATTCGAAAGGAAAATATATTTCGATGATTTGTTTTACCATTCATATGATGGTGATGTAGATAAAGAAGGTGAACCTATTTATAATAAGAGGCAAA
>Ga0228666_1001226_pt1 | contig 11519 bp, 10 predicted proteins | sample 80DmetaG_FD_182702 | JGI IMG/M metagenome (GOLD analysis project Ga0228666, IMG submission 182702) | Seawater microbial communities from Monterey Bay, California, United States - 80D | ecosystem: Environmental > Aquatic > Marine > Coastal | place: USA: California | collected 2016-10-11 | reverse complement strand
GGCTGAGTGTAATAATATTGTTTTTTCATCATCAGCTACAGTTTATGGTAAACCAAAATATCTACCCTATGATGAAGAGCACCCAACTAATCCAGTGAACCCATATGGGCGCACAAAGTTAATGATCGAAAATATAATACACGATTGGATAAAAGTAGACTTAAAACGAAAGGGAACCGTTCTCAGATATTTTAACCCTGTGGGAGCTCATGTGTCTGGCCACATTGGGGAAGAACCAATTGGTGTTCCAAATAATTTAATGCCTTACATCGCTCAAGTAGCTGATGGTCGCCGTGAACATTTAAATATATTTGGTAATGATTATGAGACTGCAGACGGAACAGGCGCGAGAGATTATATTCATGTTGTTGATTTGGCGCTTGCACACATATGTGCTTTGAATCAAAATAAACTCGATAAGTTTGAAGTGTTAAATATTGGAGCTGGGAAAAGTACGACTGTTCTTGAATTGGTGAGTAAATTTGAAGAGATATCTGGTGTTTCAATTAATTTTAAATATTTACCTCAACGTGATGGCGACTTAGCCACTTTTTGGGCAAATTCATCAAAATCGTTTGAAAAAATGAACTGGAAACCAGAAAGAAATATAAAGAAAATTTGTGAAGATACGTGGCGCTGGCATAAACTCAATCCAACTGGTTATGGGCGAGAATAATTAAATTTGAGTAAAAAAATCAATCTGACAGTTTAAGGGCATCTGATGGAGTTTGAATTTTTGTTTTCCTGCCCATTAAATCCATCAGAATCCATATACGATGATCTGCTTCATATTTTTCAACAGTAGCAATAAAATCTGCAAAAGGTCCCGTTAAAACCTTTACCTGATCGCCTTTTTTTAATTTTGCTATAGGCAGTAATTTACCCGATAAATCGTATCGCTTCATCAAACTATCAACAAAGCTGGTAGGAATAGATTTAAGAATAGAATTAAAAGTAATTAAGCGAGATACACCGTAAGTGTTATTTATTTTATGCCACTCGGCTTCTGCTCTATTAAATCTGATAAACATATAGCCTGGAAATAAAGGTTTAGATTTGTTCATAAATCGAGATAATCTTCGTGAAGTGGTATCATGTAAGGGTAAAAATGTTTCAAATCCTTGTCGGTTTAAGTTTTTTGCCGCCAGATGGTGTGAATTGGATTTAAACTGTAGAATGAACCACTCTTTTGACATGTAAATACACCTATAAATTATTGTTCATTTTTGAACATATAAAAATAATAATATGTGATTTATTACTAAATATATATTAGTAAAGGTATTATTTTGAACATTATTTTGTCAAGATGAATAATTCTTAACATATTTATTCGTATATTTTTTTGTTTCAATTGCAGAGTGTGTATAAAAATAAAAAAATATTAAATCTCAAAAAGATATAAATTTATTGTTGACAAAGATTGTTTATTTATAAATGTTCATTTTTGAATATTATGAAAATATTATAATCATTTACTACATAAAATCACATAGCTTTGTCTCAAGGCTTTGTGCGGTAGCTATACTTGGCTAGTCGTCGTAAAGAGCATCAGGAAGATGCAAAGTTTAGAGTGTTTCAAATAATCAATGAAAACCCTCATATGACTTCGAGGGAAATTGCTCAAAAAGTTGGAATTTCTAACGGATCCGCCTATTATTTACTAACATCATTAATTGAAATGGGTTTTATAAAGCTTTCAAATTTTAAAAATAGCTCGCAAAAGATAAAATATTCTTATTTTTTAACTCCAAAAGGTATTCGTGAGAAATCTTTGGTTACAAACAAATTCCTTGAGCGTAAAAAGCAAGAATATGAACTATTAAAAAAAGAGATCATTGAATTAGAACGGGATTTAGGTTGAAAGATACTATCAAAGATATGCATATAAATTTTGATGTAACGTCGAATTTTGTAAAATCTAAATCAAATTCAATAGATTGTAGCCTCCAATAATTTAAGGTTATGGGTAGCTCGAATTTAAAAATGTGAATGAAGGTGAGTAGCACGGTGATTGACAAAAAGTACGCTTTAGCGTACGCTTCTGCAAAAGGGGTATTGTTATGACAACAGTGAATGTAACCGAGGCGCGGGCCAATCTGTATAAATTGATCGATGATGCATCTGTGAGCCACGAGCCCGTTGTCATTACCGGTAAACGTGGAAACGCTGTGCTCCTTGCAGAAGACGATTGGACCGCGATTAACGAGACATTGTATCTGCTTTCTGTCCCCGGCATGCGCGAGTCTATCATAGAGGGCATGCAGGAAAACCTCGACGAGACATCAACTGACTTAGAGTGGTGACTTGGACGCTTCACTACACAAAGCAGGCCCAGAAAGATGCGAAAAAACTTGCGTCCTCTGGCCTAAAAGCCAAGGCGCAAGCGCTATTGGCAATACTCGAAAAAGACCCTTGGCAAAATCCTCCCCCCTTCGAAAAGCTCGTGGGCGATTTGAGTGGGGCTTATTCAAGACGTATCAATATTCAACACCGTCTTGTCTATCAGGTTTTGGAAGCAGAAAAGGCCGTGAAAATATTACGGCTTTGGACGCATTATGAACAGTTGAATAGGTTTATAAAGTAAATGAAGAAAATTCTACATGTTTTTGGAACGAGACCGGAAGCCATTAAAATGGCCCCTCTCGTTAAAGCCTGTGAGGCAAATAAAAATTTAGAAAGTCGTGTATGTGTTACTGCCCAGCATCGGCAGATGTTGGACCAAGTTTTAGAATTATTCGGAATCGTTCCGGATTATGATTTAAATTTAATGACTCCAGGACAAACACTCAATGATGTTACAAGTGCAATACTGTTGAAATTGAAGCCAATATTATTGGAATATCAGCCGGACCTGCTCTTGGTTCACGGAGATACTGCAACCACGTTTGCAGCGTCACTTGCTGCTTACTACGAAAAGATCGACGTTGGTCATGTAGAAGCAGGGCTAAGAACTGGAAACATTTACTCACCATGGCCGGAGGAAATCAATCGAAAGCTAACGGGCTCAATCGCTCGCTTTCATTTCGCTCCGACGAGTGTCTCAAAGCAAAATTTGATCAACGAAGGGATATCAGAAAGTCAGATTCGCATTACCGGTAATACTGTAATCGACGCACTTTTATCCGTGAAAGAAAAAATTGATACTGATGTAGCATTGGCTAATACATTATCGTTGCAGTTTAAAACAATTGATTTCTCAAAAAAATTGATTGTGGTAACAGGTCACCGTCGCGAGAACTTTGGCTCTGGGTTTGAGGCTATTTGCAGTGCGCTTGCACAACTGGCTGAAAAAAGACCTGACTTAGAAATTGTTTACCCCGTACATTTGAACCCGAATGTACAAATGCCAGTGAAAAAATATTTATCAGATTACAAAAATATACATTTGATAGAACCACTGGATTATTTGCCGTTTATATATCTGATGATGAAGTCAAATATTATTTTAACGGACTCTGGGGGCATCCAAGAGGAGGCTCCATCTTTAGGAAAACCGGTCTTAGTCATGCGTGATACCACGGAAAGACCTGAAGCGCTTGCAGCGGGGACAGTAAAGTTAGTTGGGACAAATTCCAGTCAAATCGTCCATGACGTAATAGAACTGCTAGACGATGCAAGTAAATATGGTCAAATGAGTCGTTCGGCCAATCCATATGGTGATGGAAAAGCGTGTTACAAAATTTTAGATTTTATTAAGGAAAAGTATGAAGTTTGAAAAAATATCTGTCATAGGGTTAGGCTACATTGGCCTGCCGACGGCTGCAATGTTCGCCTCATGTGGAGCCAGCGTCATAGGGGTTGATGTGTCACCTGATGCTGTTGAAACAATAAATCGTGGGGATATTCATATCGTTGAACCAGGACTAGACGACTTAGTTAGAAGATGTGTGGAAGAACAGAAACTCAGAGCAACTTATGAGCCTGAACCCGCGGATGCATTTCTTATTGCTGTGCCAACACCGTTTAAAACAGGAAAGAGCCTTACTCCCGAGCCAGATCTTTCATATATTGCATCTGCCTGTGAGGCAATTGCACCAGTGTTGCAAAAAGGAAATTTAATCGTTCTAGAGTCCACATCACCAGTTGGTACAACAGAACAAGTATGTAAATGGCTGTCAGAAAAACGCCCTGATTTGCGGTTTCCAAATGATAACGAATTGGAGGCAGATGTTTTTGTGGCGCACTGCCCCGAACGGGTCTTGCCTGGACAAGTTTTACACGAGCTTGTGCACAATGATAGAATTGTCGGTGGAATTACTGCAAGGTGTTCTGAGGCTGCGACTTTGTTGTATAAAATGGTTGTAAAATCAGAATGTCACGTGACTAACGCTAGAACAGCTGAAATGGCTAAACTTACCGAAAATGCAAGTCGAGACGTGCAAATAGCTTTTGCTAATGAGCTATCTATGATTTGTAGTGATCAAAATATAAATGTTTGGGATTTAATAGCTCTAGCTAATAAACACCCGCGCGTAAATATCTTGCAGCCTGGTCCTGGAGTTGGGGGACATTGCATAGCCATTGATCCATGGTTCATCGTACATTCAGTACCTCAGCATGCTAAGTTAATAAAATCAGCCCGGGAAATCAACGAATTTAAGACTAAATGGGTTATTGAACAGATAAACAAAACAATAGAACAGAGTTTAGTTACATGCCCTGATAAACTTTCAGATGATGTAACAATTGCAGTGTATGGATTAGCGTTTAAACCCAACATTGACGATCTGCGTGAAAGTCCAGCAATCAAGGTGGCTGAAGCGCTTTCAGAGAATGATCAGTATTCAATCTTATTTATTGAACCCAACATAAATGAGCTACCTGTGAAACTGCAAAAACACAGATTGGTTGATCAGGAATTTGCGCGTCAAAACGCTGATATACACATCAAGCTTGTTGCGCATCGCGAATTTGAAGATTTAGTGTTTGCAGACAGTGACTTAAACTTAACTTTCGTTCAGTAGGACGGGTAAAATTCTTGCAGATAAAGGACATACAATGAATAGACAAACTATTATCGATGGTGCGAAAACGTATTTTCAAGAAAACCTATTAGCAAAAGAGTTTGTTCCCGGACAAACTTATATTCCACCTACCGGAAAAGTGCTGGACCAAGAAGATTGTGCTAACCTAATTGATGCTTCACTAGATATGTGGTTGACTAGTGGCAGATACTCAGAATTGTTTGAGAAAGAGTTGCCGAAAAAATTTGGCACTAAACTTGCAAAATTAACGGTCTCGGGGTCGGCAGCTAACTTACTTGCATTCTCAACATTGACTTCATGGAAGTTAGGAAGCGATCGCATTAAGCCGGGCGATGAGGTCATTACAGTTGCGGCAGGGTTTCCAACTACAGTTGCTCCGATAGTTCAGTATGGATGTGTTCCCGTGTTTGTTGATATCGAACTGGGCACCCATAACATCAATGTTGAACTTGTCGAGCAAGCGATCACTGAAAAAACAAAAGCGATAATGGTAGCTCACTCCCTCGGTAATCCCTTCAACGCGGTTGCACTTGAGGCAATCTGTAAAAAATATTCCTTATTTTTGATTGAAGATTGTTGTGACGCGTTCGGTGCCAAAATAGATGGAAAAGGTGTGGGCACATTTGGTGATTTAAGTACATTGAGTTTCTACCCAGCGCATCACATTACTATGGGTGAAGGCGGTGCAGTCCTTACAAATTCAATGAAGTTAGCAAGGATATGTGAAAGCTTCAGAGACTGGGGGAGAGATTGTTATTGTAAACCAGGCAAAGATAATACTTGCGGGAAAAGATTTGGCTGGCAGTTAGGAGAACTTCCTGAAGGATACGACCATAAATATACGTACAGCCATATTGGTTATAATTTGAAAGTATCTGATATGCAGGCGGCACTTGGCGTAAGTCAGCTCTCCAAAATTGATACATTTATTAAGAGAAGAGTGCACAACTTTAACTTATTAAAAGAAAAAATGCTCACGGCTGGGTTAGACGAATACTTTCATTTACCAGAAGCCACCAAGGGATCTGAACCGTCATGGTTTGGATTTTTACTGACTATTAAAGATGGAAGTTCTCTATCCCGGAAAGACGTAGTGCAATACCTAGAAAACGAAAAGGTGGGCACACGGCTATTGTTTGGAGGAAATCTATTAAAGCAACCAGCATTTCTCAACATTGAGAAGAGAGTGGTCGGCGATTTGACGGTAACCGATAAAGTAACGGCGGATAGCTTTTGGATTGGAGTTTGGCCTGGGATCAGCGACGAGATGGTGGAGTATATGGTCAATACTATCTCGAAAGCTGTAAAAGGAAACTTAAAATGAAAGCAGTAATACTGGCAGGTGGTTTTGGCAGCCGTCTTTCAGAAGAGACCGATATTCGACCTAAACCAATGGTTGAGATCGGCGGAAAACCAATAATATGGCATATAATGAAGCAATATGCGCGGCATGGTATAAATGATTTTGTAATCTGTCTTGGATATAAGGCCGAGTACGTTAAACGTTACTTTATAGACTACTCTCAGACTTCGAAAGATTTTCAAATAGATTTGATGACTGGCGAAATAAAGACATTTCAAGCAGACATTGAAAACTGGAAGATTAATTTACTAGATACTGGCCTGACTACAATGACCGGAGGACGGATAAAAAAAGTTATTGAACAACTTAAAATTTCAGAAACATTTTGTCTCACTTACGGTGATGGTCTAAGCGATGTCAACATCAAAGAAAGTATTAAATTCCATAGAGCTCATGGGAAATTAGCAACTGTGACAGCCGTAACGCCACCAGGACGGTTTGGAATTTTAGAAATAGATGACAATCGTAAAGTAAGCGGGTTTAGAGAAAAAATTGTTTCAGACCAATATAGAATTAATGGTGGATTTTTTGTTCTTGAACCCTCGATCATAGATTACATCGCTGATGATCAAACATCTTGGGAGCAAAGTCCATTGCAAGAATTATCGCTGGATGGCCAGTTATTAGCTTGGGAACATAACGGTTTTTGGCATCCAATGGATACTTTGAGAGATAAAATGCACTTACAAAAATTGTGGGACGAAGGTGATGCGCCGTGGAGTATGCAAAGTGACTAAGCCTAATGAGCAATTTTGGAGAGACAAAAAGGTATATGTTACTGGGCATACAGGTTTTAAGGGCTCATGGTTAACTATTTGGTTAGACAAAATGGGTGCCCAGGTTACAGGATTTGCGCTAGAGCCAAACACGGTACCAAGTATATTTAATGAGCTTTGCTTGCAAACTCGTTGTAGGTCGATCAATGCAAATATTAACGATTATAAAAAATTGAGAGATTCTATTTTCGATAGCTGCCCAGATGTAATAATTCATATGGCTGCTCAACCAATTGTAGCAGATGGATATTCAGATCCAAAAAATACATTTCAAACAAATGTAATTGGTACTGTAAACGTACTTGAAGTCGCTCGTGAAATATCCTGGGACTGTCGGGTATTAGTTGTTTCATCAGATAAATGTTATGAAAATAACGAGATTGGTACTGCATTTAAGGTTGGTGACTCATTAGGAGGCCATGATCCATACTCTGCTTCGAAAGCGTGTACAGAAATCGTAACAAACGCTTACCGCAATTCTTTCTTCACAGATAAAAATGTTCATGTTGCAAGTGCAAGAGCTGGAAACGTTATAGGTGGTGGAGACTGGTCAAGTGATCGGCTCATTCCAGACGCGGCGCGCGCTTTTTCAAATAATGAGACGTTGACGATTAGGAATCCGAATGCGACACGACCCTGGCAGCATGTTTTGGAACCTATTTTTGGCTATTTAAAACTTATCGAGGCACTAGAAACCAACGCAGCCCTCAGAGCGCCATTTAATTTTGGGCCTTTAAGCGATGGTGCAGCAACAGTCAAAAACGTGGTTGAAATATTTTGCGAAGCGTGGGGCGATGGGAAGCGATATGAAATTTCGCCGCAGCAATTGGCCATAAAAGAGGCGGAGTTACTAACGCTAGATTGTAATGAAACGTTTAATAAGTTAAATTGGCATCCAAAGCTGAATTTAACTAATTCGATCCAATGGACTGCAAATTGGTACAAATTCTTTTATAATAATCCTTCATCTTCTGCGTTAAAAGAGTTTACACTTAGTCAAATATCTGAATATGAAGCAATATAATAAAAAATTAAAGTGAAAAATTTTTTAAATTTTGGATTAGCGGAAACTTTTGCGAAAGGTGGAAATTTATTACTTTACTTTCTCATCACAACTGTCGTCCCTTTAGATGTATATGGCGTGATTGCCATATTTATAAGTATCGAATTAATTTTGCTGGAAGCAACATTAGTGGGAACCCACAATTATATTCTACGAAACTTTAGTAATTTAACAGTCAGCAAGAAAAACGTGCTGATGAATAAGATACTAAAAATAAATTTTGTTGCTTTTGTCTTGCTACAAGCATTTATTATTTTAACTTCATTTCTACAGTTTCCACTACCAGAAAATATTCTAATTAATGAGTTGCAGATATTCTTCGTGGCGCTCTATTTTTCAACATTTTTACAACAAACTCTTTGTCGCTTGAGAGCAGAAGGTAACGTAGAAAAATATGTAGTAATTCGCGTGATGGCGCAAATTTTAAAGATTGTCATAATACTTATTTCTGTGACGAAAGTGCCAACAACGTTTGCATTTTGTACGTCGTATCTTGTTGCAAATATAATTGTAGTGATGCTGTTATCTATAAATCATAAACTGCAACTTTCTGACACTATGTATCTAACAAAGTTGTCGAATTACAATGCGTATAAAAATATACTTGTGTATAGCTTTCCACTGTGTCTGCACGCTGTAATCGGGTCTACGTATAGTGTTTTTGATCGAATATTGGTTTCTAACAGTTTTGAAATAAGGGAATTTGCTATCTATTCTTATGCTGGAATGTTTGGTTTCGCACCATTTTTTATAGTTTCTGTTATCGCAATTACCTTCATGCGCGACTTTTTCCTGTACGATTATGATAACCCAAAAACAAAAAATGCCCTTAATAGCTTCCTATTATACTCTGTTATTACAACAAGTATAATAGGGGTGTTAGTTTATTTTTTAATCTTTCCAGCAGTTACTCAGTATACGAATCCACAATACATTAACGGTAGAAGTTATCTCTCGTTTATACTGTTTATGCCTATTTTGCAGTGCTTGATAAACTTTTCAACCTATAGACTTATGTCACAACAAAGAGTGCGTATGCTACCGATTATCACCGGTTTTTGTTTAATGTTGTACTTCATCGCTTCAGTTATTTTGATACCAAGCTACGGTATATGGGGGGTAATTTACTCTATGATAATAGTTGAGTGCCTTATGTGCATTATATTCTATTTGTATTCAGAATGGGTTTGATTTGCTTCCATACGCTACATCAATAGAAGATTGCTACGTTCTACGTTTTCGTATGCTTGTCTCGAAAAAAGCTGATCACATTAAGTGTCGATAAGTATACTTTGCCGACATTATGTCTGGTCTTAGCTGAATTAGTTATCGGGACGTTGTATATTAATTTAAATAAAATGAAAAGGTGATTAAGATGTGCGGTATACTTTTTTCATATGGTGAACTGAATACAAACGCTGACATTTTTCATAAAAGCCTTTCGAGTCTAAGACATAGAGGCCCTGATGCACTAAATAGCGTCGAATATGATCATGTTCAGATTGGTCATACTAGATTATCAATTATGGATCTTGACTCTCGTTCAGATCAGCCAATGGAGTTCGAAGAATTAATTATTACTTATAATGGAGAAATATTCAATTATGAAGAACTTAGATCTGATTTAAAAAAATTAGGATACACCTTTAACACAAACGGTGATACAGAAGTAGTTCTAAAGCTTTATCATTATCACCGAGAAAATTGCTTTAGTTACCTAAATGGTATGTGGTCATTAGTGATTTATAATAAAAAGACAGATGAATTTATTGTATCTCGTGATCGATTTGGTCAAAAACCGTTATTTTATTATATGACGGATAAAAATTTTGTTTGTGCAAGCGAATTACAAGCGTTGGCGGAAATTATTCCTTACAAACCTAATTTAGCAGCCATACATAGTTTCATTAGTGAGGGTGATTTCGACGTTAATTATAATACTTTTTTTTCAGAACTTTTCGAATTTCCTGAAGCATGTTTTGCAGTCTTTAAGCAAGGAAGGTGTAAAAAATTACACAGGTATTGGTGCTATGAAAAAATCTTTCAATCTAAAACTCAATCGCATGGTGATTTTAATTTATTGCTACAAGATGCAGTTAAATTGCGCATGAAATCTGATGTCGAATACTGTTTACTCCTGTCTGGTGGAATTGATAGCACGATTATCGCCTCGATGATGAGAGAGGCTACTCATAAAAAAATAAAATCATTCACATATAAATCGTTAGACAAAGATGATGAAAGTGACTTCGCAAGGCAAATTTCTGATAAGTTAAATTTGGAACCATATTACGCTACATTGCCCAATAGTCCAGAAAGAAACGATATTCAACTTCATCAAATCGTGAAGAATCTAGGTCGTGGTCATTCCTCTCCCGCGATCCTTTCCGTTGATCAATTATACAAGATGGTTAAAGGTTTGGACTGCAAAGTCGCCATTGATGGTCAAGGTGCAGACGAATTATTAGCGGGTTACAAATGGTACCACGTTTATCTTGGTTTTGATCTATTAAAAAGAGGTGATTTTAAAGGATGCTTAATTATAGCCAAGGATGCACTCAATGTCGGATTTAAGGAAATTTTGTTGATGACATTACGGGCTTGGCTCCCCAAGTTTGTGCGCAAGCTATTAACAGGTTTACGATTAAAAAGCTTAATTCATCTAAAGGCGGAAAGTGATTTAATCAAGCCACCATTGTGTCTTAGATCATCATTATCGAATTCCAAGGTTGGAACCTTAAATCGATTGCTCATTAGGCAACATAAGGTAGGATTAAAGAACCTACTTTACTACGGTGATATTGTATCGATGTTGAACTCAGTTGAAAATAGATCTCCGTTTATGGATCATAGAGTTGTTGAGTCAGGTTTTTTACTCGACCTGCAAGATAAAGTATCCGGGTCTAGAAATAAGAACGTTTTGAGGAAAACTTACCATTATAAAAATTTTAAGCAATTATTGGAGCGTAAAAAAGTAGGTTTTAATACACCGATATCTAAAGAATATAAGACACATATTATTGAAAAGCTGAGTTGTTCGGAAATTTTTTCGTTAGGTTTCATAGATCAGAACCGCTTTAGACATAATGTCAAAAAAGGTATGTTTGATGATCATAAATATGATCGAATTCTATTTAGGTTGTACCAAGTATGTATTTGGCAGAAGATATTTCTGAAAAATGGAATACGAAAATGACTACGGTTATCCTTTTTGGTGCAAGCGGCTACATCGGACAACATCTCGAGCAGAACATGTTGGCGAGAGGCTGGCGTGTTATTAAAGTGACCCATCGTGAAATTCACAATTATAACTATGGATTGGAATTTTC
>Ga0228666_1001222_pt1 | contig 11571 bp, 6 predicted proteins | sample 80DmetaG_FD_182702 | JGI IMG/M metagenome (GOLD analysis project Ga0228666, IMG submission 182702) | Seawater microbial communities from Monterey Bay, California, United States - 80D | ecosystem: Environmental > Aquatic > Marine > Coastal | place: USA: California | collected 2016-10-11 | reverse complement strand
AATTTGATAGCGCAGTAAAAGCAATTTGAAAAGTGCTAGAATTGTTGGTTACAGTTGAGAGGTCAAGAAGAACGTCTGTCCAGCTAGCAGCTTCAGTGGTATAAGAGCTAAGTGTTGTCCAGCTTTGGGATGTATTTGTTCTATAGGATACTGTAAGTTCTTCCACGTCTCCTTCGTAATTTGCATTGGTGTATGAAAAAGAAAGGCTAGGGTTTGCTACAGCACTTAAATCAATTTGTTTTGAAATGAGTCTCGCACTATAGTTTTCAAAGGTTCCACTGAAATAAAGACCCAAGCCATTTCCTGTTTTTGGTGAAACTGTATTGTTTTGATTGGTGTTTGCATAAACCCACTCATGATCCCCCTTTATCATCTCTTGCGTCCAGTTAACCCCACCTATGCTTAAATCGGGTTTGCTGAGAGGTGAAAAACTCACTCCGTTATCGGTAGATTTGTAAAAGTTATTACCTGTGGCATATACTTCATTGGTGTTTCCCGGTTTAAACTCAATATCATACCCATCATAGGATTCACTGTGTATTTTACTCCAACTTACGCCGCCATTGGTTGATCGAAAAACCCCTTCATTTTCAACACTTGCATACATGATGTCTGTGTTTTCGGGCTTGATAAGTATTTTATTTACCCTGTCATATGTGCTACTACCCATACTGCTGCTGCCATTGAGTAATGTCCAAGATGCCCCACCATCTGTTGATTTGAATATTCTACCTTCGGTGCTTCCCCAAAAGTAGGTGTTGCTGTTGTTTGGTGCTAGCGCAAGGCTATAGACATCAATATTAGACATATTATCTGTTAAGCAGCTCCAATTTTGCCCACCATCTGTTGTCTTCCAGATGCCACCTGTGGGACTTCCGGCGATAAAATGAGTTGTATTTTCAAATGCCAATGAAGTAATTCTACCCACGCCAGGATTCCATCCAGAAGTACCATTTTTATAGGTAGGACCAAGGTCATTCCAAGCGGCGGTCTGTTGCACTACTCCTGAACGTGTAGAAATATTACGGCTTTTATTGTAACGGTGTAACTCCTCTAGGTACACGCTATTTGGCGTTAATATGTTTTGTTCATCCGCCTCCATTTTTGCACCATATAGCCAACGTTGGTAAAACTTATAATCGTTATTGTCGGTTCCTACTTTTTTAAAATAGCGGTTGGCAGCTTGTTCAATTTTTTCAAGAGAGGTTTCTCCGTCTCGAAGTAATTCCAGGTAAGGTTGGCTTTCTGCAAATTGGAATGTTAATAAGGCTATTATGGGGAGATAATATAGAAATCGCATTTTAGTTAGGTTAAAATTAAACTAATGTAATTTTTTTTTTAGAATTTACATATTTTTAAACTAAAAAAATTACCTTTAGTAAACAAATACACACTATACTTTAACCCGTGTGGACTGGGTTTTATAATATAGTCGCGGGTGGAGAGAACGCACCCGGATCAATCGTTACGATAAGTTTAACGCCGTAAAAGTTAGAAATTATGGACGATAAAATTATAGTAGCACTCGAGCCCAATCAAGGACATGCCTTGGCCATGCTCGCAGAACTTACAGAAGAAAAGAAATAAGCATTACGTTTATTTATACCCAAAAACGGCTCAAAGGAGCCGTTTTTTATTTACAGCGAAAGCGATACCGTAGCTATTAGTTTTTTGTTAACGGCTTAATACGATATATCCCCTCAAATTCAACAGCGATGTGGATGTAGCCATAAGGACCTATAATAACATCACGTACACGCCCAATATCAGCTGCAACTTTCTCCCGTTCCACCACTTTGTTTTCATGAATTGTGAGGCGTTCCAAGTACGATTTTTTTAGTGATCCAGCCAGTATGCTTCCTTTCCAATTTGGATATTTATCGGAGGTTATAAAAGCCATTCCCGATGCAGCTATTGAAGGCACCCAATAGTAGAAAGGCTGCTCCATCCCTGGGAGTGAACGATTTTTGGTGATGGTCGTTCCCGAATAATTTTTGCCATATGTAATCTTAGGCCAGCCATAGTTTTTGCCAGCTTCAATAATATTAATTTCATCGCCACCTCGTGGTCCGTGTTCGTGTGCCCAAATAGCACCCGTTTCAGGGTGAATTACCATCCCTTGGGGGTTACGGTGTCCGTATGAATATATGGCTTCTTTAGCAGCTTCCACTCCTACAAAAGGATTGTCCTCGGGAATACTCCCGTCATCGTGTAGCCTGTATATTTTGCCGTTATCTTTTGTAATGTCTTGGGGGTTTATATCTCGCTCGCCTCTGTCACCTATAGAGAAATACAGGTATCCATCTGCATCAAATACGATACGTGAACCAAAGTGCACCCCTTTTTTGGTGTAGGGCATAGCCTTGTACAGTAGTTTTACATCAGAAAGTGCGTTTCCTTTTAATGTAGCGGTATACAAGCCTGTGTTTCCTCCAGAGGCATCTTCATTAGCGGTTGCCATAGTAAAATAGATGCTGTTATTCTGCTCAAAATCGGGATGTAAGGCAATGCCCATCAAACCACCCTGACCTCGAACATAAGTAGTAGGTAAGCCAGAAATTTCATGCTTTTTGCCGTATTGAAAGCGTATTAGCTTCCCTTCTTTTTCTGTATACAATAAGCTGCCATTGGGTAGAAACACCATGCCCCAGGGCACTTCAACATCAGGCACCACAAGTTCTATAGTGTATGAAGCAGTTTCAGGAGTTTTTAAGGGAGGTATATTTTCTTTTTGTGCACAAGAAGACTGGCTAAGTACTAAAGTCACACATGCCAATATGATGATATTTCTTTTCATGGGTAAATTTAGATTTATATCCAAATATACCAAATCTATAACTGCACTTGAACACGAGCAAAGGCTTGACGCATGGCAGCAGGCTCAAAATAGCGTCCGCCAAAGGCATTGATACGAATGTTGTCATAATAGCTTGTATTGGCAATATTACGAATTCCAACTGTCCAAGTTGTTAGGCCCCATTTACGTTGTGCATACAGGTCTGCTGTCCAAAATTTTGGAACTTCGACACGGTTTTTTGAATCGGCATAACGCTTACCTACATGTCGCACGTTACATGCCACAGTAGTCATTCCAAATAAGTGGTTTAGAGCTGTGCTAAATTGACTTTTTGGTACGTTAGGCAGGTCATTTCCGTCTTGAGTTTTAAATGTTCCGTGACTATAGTTGAGTTTTAGTGTGGCAGTTTTGGCCATGCGTAAGTTAGCAGTAGCCTCAATTCCTTTTCTGTCTACACGGCCGATATTTCTAAAAAAATCTTGCCCCGGAAAAGAGCTAAGCTCGTAAGATAAAATTTCATCTTGTGTTGTTGTTGTATACAGCACAAGAGAAGCATCAATTTTTTTTGCTTTAAGGAGCATACCCACTTCTATTTCTTGTGATTTTTGAGGCGTTAACTTGTCGTTAAATCCAGTTTCCCCTGTCGGGTTTGCAGACAATTCATTGAGTGATGGTGTCTCAAAACCTGTTCCCCAACGGATATAACTACTGAGGCTGGGGGAGAGGCTATAAAATGCTGCCAGCGAAGGTGAGTAGGCAGTTAGCCTTTTTTTATCTGAGTTACTACCCATATAATCAGCAAGTTGAATACGATGAGTGTCGGCACGAAGTGAGCCACGAAGTCGCCAATCCCTGAGGGTTAATTCAACAATTCCATAGGCGCCAAGTGTGTAAAAACGCTCGCTTTGGTCCAATGTTATGGCTCCTTTTTCTCCTAAGATGTTTTTAAATCTTTTTCTTCCGTCTCTCTGAGCTGCAGCTTCAACGCCATATTGCCATAACCATTGCTTACTACGTCCGTCTTTCTGCATGCCAAAACCATAGTAACTACGACCCAAATCAATTTGTCCTCCAAATTCAAAAGGCAGTTTCGCAGCTAGGTTGCGCTTGGCTAAAAAGCCATAAGTAGTCCATTTTTTATTTTGCCAACGGGCTGTCAATTGATGCTGTTTGACCTTTTCGCCTGCTTTGTAGTCTAAGTTCCGTTGTCTTGCCTGACTGCGATTTTCTCTTACTTCAGCGGCGGTGAGTCCACCAGCATCCAAAGCCAAAGGACTATTGAAATAATTATAAGTAACAGTGAGTTTGTCTCCATTGGTGTTTATAAACGTATTGGACAGGTTTATAAGGCTGTTTTCATAACCACTCCAATGTCGATAGCCGTGGTATTTTTTGTGTTCAGCAACCGCGCGAAAAAGATTCTTTTCATTCTTGGAACCATAGCTGCCAACTAAGTGTTGGCTGCCGAAGTCGCCATAGGTGGCGGTAAGTGTTTTATTGATTTTAATCGGTGAGCTTTTGAGCATGATAACACCTCCAGATGCATTGCCATATAGCCCGCTAGAAACACCCCGAATAACTTCAATTGCTCCCAAGGACGACAATGGAATGTGGTCCAGTTGGGTTTGGCCATCGGGTGTCGTCATGGGGATACCATCCCATAAAACCTTAATGCCGCGGATACCAAAAGTGGCGCGTGTACCAAATCCACGAATTGAGATTCGTGTGTCTTGACTAAAATTTTGCTGACTGCTGACAAATAAACTGGGTACGCCTTGTAATAGCTCCCCTATATCTTGTTTTAGCAGTAAGCTGTCTTGCGCAATATCTGTTTGACTTATGGGTTGAATACTGCTCTGGATTCGTTGTGCACGTAAAATCACTTCTGCTAACTGTTGCACTTGCGCATGGCTGAGCGCTGAACAAAGCATTATAAAGCATAAAGCCCTATACATCTTTAGTGTAAAGATCAATTAAGCCTGCTGGTGTGTCAACGTATATTGATCTCGCATCCCTTTTGACCTCCAGAATGATTTCATCAACTATTGGAATTAAAGCAATTTTCTGCCCAATGGAAACTTCTATGGTTGCCTGAGCCGTATGCTCATTAATAGCTACAACGGAACCAATAGCTCCCAAGTTCTTGTCTATAACATCAAAACCAATGATTTCGTGGTAATAGAATTTTTTTCCAGTAAGTTTAGGAAGCTTATTTAGTGGTAAATACGCCTTAGACTTAAGTATTAGATTGGCATCCTCTTCATTGTCGACATCCTCCAAGCGAAGACGCAATAGCCCAGGCTTGTGCATGGAACACTTCTCAATAAAAAAAGGGATAAGCGCATTGTTTTGAGCGATAAAAAGACTATCAAGAGATTGATATGCCTCTGGCTCGTCAGTATCTAGCTTTAGGAGTACTTCGCCTTTAAAACTGTATTTACCGACAACTGTTCCAAGAAAAAAACAGTCTTCGAAACGCATGTGTTGGTGTTATTCTGACTTCTCGTCAGCTTCAGGTGCAGCAGCTTCAGGTGCTGCCTCTTCAGCAGCAGCTTCAGGTGCAGCTTCTTCCGCAGCAGCTTCAGGTGCTGCCTCTTCAGCAGCAGCTTCAGGCGCAGCTTCTTCCGCAGCAGCTTCAGGTGCAGCTTCTTCCGCAGCAGCTTCAGGTGCAGCCTCTTCAGCAACAGCTTCAGGTGCAGCTTCTTCAGCAGCAGCAGCTTCTTCCGCAGCAGCAGCGGCTTCTTGTGCTGCTATTGCAGCCTCTGCATCAGCCTTACGCTTTTCGCTAACTTCTTTTTCAGCAGCGATCATTTTTGCTTTTTCGTCGGCTTTAGCTTTGGAAAGTTTTTCAATATTAACATTGTTACGTGATGCTTTGTCAGCTAACCATGCTTCAAATTTTGTTTCAACGTCTTCTTCTTTAAGCGCACCCTTGTGAACACCATTAACGAGGTGATTTTTCAACATAGCACCTACTTCAGATAGTAAGTTACGAGCCGTGTCTGTTGGTTGCGCTCCATTTTGAAGCCAATGAACAGCGCTGTCAACGTTTATTTTTAATGTTGCTGGGTTGGCGTTGGGGTTGTAAGTACCTAATTTTTCAAGGTAGCGACCATCTCGCTTTGAACGTGCATCTGCTGCAACTACCCAATAGAAGGGCTTTCCTTTTTTACCGTGTCTTTGAAGGCGAATTTTTACTGACATATTAAATTAAATTTTTGGGTGCAAAACCCTGGTTATTAATGCGAGGCAAATCTACACTATTTTTTGATTTTACCAAACGTTAATAACTTCATATTCATTGGGGTATATTTTACATGTGAACTTCACTAAATTAGTTGAATAATCTGTTTGCATGTTTTTAGTCTTTGATACCGAAACCACAGGCTTGCCCAAACGCTGGAATGCGCCTATTTCTGATCATGAAAATTGGCCACGATGTGTTCAGATTGCATGGCAACTTCACGATGACTTTGGAGCCTGCATCGAACACAAAGATTATATTGTTTCCCCTGAAGGCTTTGATATTCCATATGAATCAGAACAAATACACGGGATTAGTACAGCACTAGCGACCAAAGATGGAAGTGCTATAAATTCAATCTTAGCTGATTTTACGGCTGCATTGGCAAAATCCAAATACATCATTGGTCATAACGTCAAATTTGATATCAATATTATCGGAGCAGAGCTAGACCGTCTTGGCTTGGATACTTCCATAACTACCACACCCATTCTTGATACTTGTACAGAGCATACCGCTACACTATGTCAAATTCCAGGGGGAAGGGGTGGAAAATTCAAACTCCCAACGCTTTCAGAACTCTACAAAAATTTATTTGATGATGATTTTGATCAAGCCCACAATGCCACGGCCGATGTAGAGGCTACAGCGCGTACTTTTTTCGAATTGCTGCGTATAAACAAATTTCCCGTAGACCAAATAACAGCTGGTGAACGCCTTGTTTCACGACTAAATGAAACCTTCAAGGAAACCGTGCCATTAATAGGGTTGTCACACACCAATCTTAAAACAGCATCAGCAAAACTCGTCCAAAACAAGCAAGAGCCTGTGTTAGCCCCAGTTGTTCCGACCGAAGCACCCCTGAGCACTCCTTTTGCACACCTACACACCCTTTCTCAGTTTACAGTTTTACAGTCTACCATACGGGTAAAAGAGCTTGCGGAAACAGCCGATCAAATGAGGATGCCAGCCGTAGCATTGACGGATTTGGGCAATTTGATGGGTGCATTCCATTTTGTGAAATCTGTCAAACAAGTTAATGCCAAGCGCGCTGAAGATGACAACAGACCTCCGCTCAAGCCCATAGTAGGCATTACACTTAATGTGTGTGAAGACCACCTAGATCGCAGTCGCAGAGATAATGGTTACCAGATGGTCTTCCTAGCCAAAAACAAAGCCGGTTATCAAAATTTATCGAAACTATCTTCCTTAGCCTACACCAAAGGCTTCTATTATGTGCCCCGTGTTGATAGAAAATTAATACAAGAGTACAAAGACAATCTTATTGTACTTACAGGCAATGTCTATGGCGAAGTACCTTCCAAATTACTCAACGTTGGAGAGAAGCAGGCAGCAGATGCACTGTTGTGGTGGAAAGAACAATTTCAAGAGGATCTCTATATTGAAATCATGCGGCACCAACAGGAGGATGAAAACCGCATCAACCCTGTGCTTATTCAATTTTCAAAAAAATACGAGGTAAAGCTTGTCGCTACGAACTCTGTATTTTATTTAAAACAAGAGGAAGCCAATGCACATGATATATTGCTGTGTGTTAAGGACGGCGAAAAACAAGCGACGCCTATTGGTCGTGGCCGTGGTTATAGATATGGCCTTCCAAACCAAGAATATTATTTTAAGACGCCAGCACAGATGCAAGAGTTGTTTGCTGATGTGCCACAGGCATTGGAGAGCATTCCGGAGATACTTGATAAAATTACGGCCTTTGATTTGGCAAGAGAAGTATTGCTCCCAAAATTTGATATTCCCGATGCATTTCAGTCTACGGAAGATGATGCTGATGGCGGAAAAAGGGGCGAAAATGCCTACTTGCGCCACATCACTTATGAAGGCGCTAAGGCTCGCTATGGAAGCTTAAACGATGAACTTACAGAACGCATAGATTTTGAGCTGAGCGTTATTGAGAATACAGGATATCCAGGCTATTTTTTAATTGTACAAGATTTTATTGCTGCTGCAAGAGAAATGGATGTGTCAGTGGGTCCAGGACGTGGATCTGCAGCGGGCTCTGTGGTGGCATATTGTTTAAAGATAACCAATATAGATCCTATTGCGTACGACTTGCTTTTTGAGCGATTCCTAAATCCCGATCGTGTAAGTTTACCTGATATTGATATTGATTTTGATGACGAAGGAAGATCAAAAGTCATTGATTATGTGATTGATAAGTACGGGTCAAACCAAGTGGCGCAAATTATAACTTATGGCACCATGGCAGCCAAATCTTCTATTCGTGATACTGCACGAGTTTTGGATTTGTCATTAAGTGATGCAGATAGAGTGGCCAAGTTGGTGCCAAACATGAAGTTGAAGAAAATTTTCAACCTTGAAGACAAGGCCCTTAAAGAATCCTTACGTGCTGACGACTTTGCTCGTGTTGCGCAATTGAAATCTATTGCTGAGGGAAATGATCTTGAGGCTGAAACCATCAAACAAGCCCAAATACTTGAAGGCTCTTTACGCAATACAGGAACACATGCATGTGGTGTAATCATTACACCCGATGACATTACAGAATTTGTTCCAATTGCTACGGCCAAGGACTCCGATTTGTATGTTACTCAGTTTGATAATTCTGTTGTTGAGGATGCAGGGCTGCTAAAAATGGACTTTTTGGGTTTGAAGACACTGACCCTTATAAAAGACACCGTAAAAATTGTCAAATACCAGCGCAATATTGAGCTGAATCCAGATGAATTCCCCCTTGATGACGCACCTACCTACGCCTTGTTTCAGCGCGGTGAGACCATTGGAGTTTTTCAGTATGAAAGTGCGGGCATGCAAAAATACCTTCGGGATTTAAAACCTAATGTGTTTGAAGATCTGATCGCCATGAATGCCCTATACCGTCCTGGGCCATTGGAATATATCCCGAGTTTTGTTCGGCGGAAGAATGGTCAAGAGGAAATCTCTTACGATTTGCCAGCCATGGAGCAGTTTCTAAAACAAACCTATGGCATTACAGTTTATCAAGAGCAAGTGATGCAGTTGTCTCAAGCACTTGCAGGGTTTACTAAGGGTGAAGCCGACGTGCTGCGTAAGGCAATGGGTAAAAAGATTTTTGCTTTACTGGAGCAATTAAAGCCCAAGTTTCTAAATGGTGGAGAAGAGCGTGGTCATCCAAGAGAAATACTTGAAAAGATATGGAAAGACTGGGAAGCCTTTGCTTCGTATGCCTTTAATAAATCACACTCCACTTGCTATGCTTGGATTGCCTATCAAACGGCTTACCTAAAAGCAAACTACCCCGCAGAATATATGGCAGCGGTATTGTCCAACAACATGAATGATATCAAGCAGGTTAGCTTTTTTATGGAAGAGTGTCGCAGGATGGGCATATTGGTTCTAGGGCCCGATGTGAATGAATCATTCTACAAGTTTACAGTAAACGACAAAGGCGCTATTCGTTTTGGTATGGGTGCTGTTAAGGGTGTTGGACGCGCTGCAGTTGAGACCATAGTAGCACATCGTCAAGAGCAACCGTATACATCTATTTTTGATTTGACACAGCGTATAGACCTTCGAGCAGCGAATAAGAAATCGTTTGAAAGTTTAATACTTGCCGGTGGGCTAGACTCATTATCTGACGCACATCGTTCCCAATATTTTCATCACAATGGAGATGGGGTAACTTTCGTGGAAAAGGCCCTTAAGTACGGCGCACAACACCAAGAAAACGAACAATCTTCGCAGGTGAGCTTGTTTGGTGCCGATGCTGCAGTGACCATCGCAACACCCGAACTTCCTGCTTGTGAGCCTTGGACTGCTTTAAAAGAACTAAAGCAAGAAAAAGAAGTGGTGGGTATTTATATTTCAGCTCACCCACTTGATGATTTTGCGCCCGCGATGAAACATTTTTGTAATGCCAAACTCGGGGTGTTCAATGACATCGATGCTTTGGTTAATAAAGAACTGAGTTTTGGTGGTATGGTTGGAGAAGTTGATCATCGCGTTTCAAAAAACGGGAAAGGTTGGGCCATGTTTATGTTAGAAGATTTTGAAGAGTCTTATCAATTTAAAATCTTTGGGGAGGAGTACCTCAAATACCGGCACTTTTTGGTTGAGGATAATTTTATCCACGTCAAGGCTTCTGTGCGAGAAGGATGGCTGAATCGTGAGACAGGGAAAAGAGGTGCCCCCAGAATGCAATTCAATGCTTTTCAACTGCTTCAAGACACTTTAACCTCTAGTACGAACAAAATAACGCTCAAACTCGATGTAGCTCATGCCGACGAAAAGCTGGCTTCCTTTTTAGACGAGCTGTTTAAAAAACACAAGGGAGATCACAAAGTAGATATGACATTCTATGAAACGGAAGATGAGATTAAGTTACATACCATGAGCCGTAAAGTCAAAGTACATGTTGGCGGGGAGCTGTTAGAAGCTTTGGACGCATACCCCGTGGCTTATAAGCTTAACTAACTATTGAAAACACAAATATCTCAATAGCGACTACTGATGCAATATGGTGTTGATATGTAAAAAAACAATGTACATTTGAATATCAAAAAATAAATAAGTTATATCATAACGATTCTTATATATGTAATTTTAGTTTGAATGTTAAATTAATTTTTAATGTAATGAGAGTTAAAATAGATAGACACACTTATTTATTTAAATATGAAATTATTAAGTACAATTATGATTTTAATTTTTGATTTATCCATTAAATAATATGAAAAAAAACAGTTTAATATTGTTCTTATTACCACAGTTATATTTCTTGTTTTTTCATTTACATTTATATTGAAAAATAATGATCACAAAGAGTGTGACAATATTACTACTTCATTTATTGATGATAGTGGTAAGGAAACTGAAGTCAGAAAACATAATTGCAGAGAGAAATATAACGTTTAGTTAAACAATAAATTAACATATAAAAAAACGAATATTATGGCACTAGAAATTACAGACGCAACTTTTGATGAAGTTGTTTTAAAATCCAGTCAACCTGTATTGGTTGATTTCTGGGCAGAGTGGTGTGGTCCTTGCCGCATGGTAGGTCCCATTATTGATGAGCTCAGTAATGAATACGAAGGCAAAGCCGTTGTTGGAAAAGTAGACGTTGACAACAACCAAGAGTTTGCTGCCAAATTTGGGGTACGAAACATTCCAACCGTACTTTTGTTTAAGAATGGTGAGCTTGTTGACCGTAAGGTAGGAGTTTCGCCAAAGGCTGTTTATGCCACTGCGATCGACCAACAATTATAGTCAATATACTTTTTGCTTTTGTGTATCCGAAAATGCGTGTATATTTGCACGCACCTAACACAAAAGGTCTGGTAGTTCAGCTGGTTAGAATACATGCCTGTCACGCATGGGGTCGCGGGTTCGAGTCCCGTCCAGACCGCAAAGCTTTAAAGCTTTAAAAATTAAGCGCGTTGTGTTGCTTGCAAACAGTTGTTTGCAAGAGGTTCGTAGGAGAACCCATGAGAAGCTTTCCTGTATTGGAGGGCTTTTTTGTTTTTTAGATAGGCTTGTGAAAATTATAAAACAGCTGCTT
>Ga0228666_1001213_pt1 | contig 11608 bp, 6 predicted proteins | sample 80DmetaG_FD_182702 | JGI IMG/M metagenome (GOLD analysis project Ga0228666, IMG submission 182702) | Seawater microbial communities from Monterey Bay, California, United States - 80D | ecosystem: Environmental > Aquatic > Marine > Coastal | place: USA: California | collected 2016-10-11 | reverse complement strand
AAACCTCAAGAAATAATTGAGCAACAATAGATACTGTATTGTCACACCCTGATAAAGCAGCGTTTAATCCAAAGTATGAATTAGTATCATTCCCAAACAATTTATTACCCGTTAATTCCCAGGTATCATTTTGCAGTGAATAAAAGGTAACTTTTCCTATCTTAGTTTCAGATGAGTTGTTATGATGAGAAGAAGTAATAATCATAAAGGTTCCATCAGAATTAATGTCAAGATTTAAGCCAAATCGATTCTCTTCTTGTTCTGCAATAATTGCGTTTCCAACCTGAGACCAGTTACCATTAACTAATTTAAAAGCACTAACCGAACTTATAGCTGGATTGGTGCCATCAATTTTATCAGTGCTAACAGCAATAAAATTTCCTTGGTTGTTGATGTTAACACTTTTTCCTACGCCACTATTAGCAATGTCTGACGTAATAGTTTGTCCTAATTGATTCCAATTTTCTTCAATACGCTCGTAAACCTTAACCTCTCCTTTACTTCCAGAAGCTCCAGGTGTTCCTGTTACTATTATTGTACCACTGTCATTAATTTCAAAATAATTCCCAAATTGATCTTGTTCTTCATCCCCACTTATTGGGTCTCCAACTTGAGTCCAATTATTATTAGTGTACTCAAAAACTTTAATATGACCTTTTGCCGAATTTATTGTGTTATTTCCAATTGCTAAAATTGTCCCATTACCATTTAATTTAACAACCGTTGGCCTTCCCTCCCAAGAACCATTCCCTTGTAGAACATCTCCCGTATCATTAATATCAGACCCTAATTGAACCCAATCATTATTTTGAAGTTGAAAAATCTTAGCATATCCTGGTTCAGATTCTGAATCACAAGATGGCCCGCTAATAGCTATTATTGTACCATCGTGATTTAGTGAAACTCTAGATCCAAAATAATCACCACTGTAATTGTCTATTCCACTACCACAGTTTACATCGGTTAGGTTTCCATATATCGTACTCCCAAATTGCTGCCAAATAGAACCGTCCCACTGATATACTGAAACACTTCCAGCATCAACGCCATTAATATTATCATCTAATGGGGAAGCAATTGCTACAACATTTCCATCGTCAGAAAGGTCAGTATAATGAAATGACTCCTGATTTTCCTGAACGAAAAATCTTTCTCCTTTAAGAGTTTGAGAGCTTACAATATTATAAATTCCTAAAGAAATTAATATTAAAACTAATTTGATTCTCATTGTTTTTCGCATTTAGTAAAATTTATTAAAAATTGTTAACTAAAATCAGTGAACACATCTAAGGTTTCTAAAGCTTCTTCTACTATCTCACGGTCTACAGCATAAAATATTTATATCTCTCCGATAATAGAGATGTACATCTATGGAGTCTTTCTATTTGTGACATATTTACGCAATTTGGAGAAAATCATAGATTATAATTTATCTTGGGTTTCCAAATTAGTGCATTGTTGCATTAAAAAATAACAAATGGCAAAGAAATCGAACACCACCTTCGAACAACAACTGTTCAAGGCAGCAGATAAACTTCGTAAAAATATTGATGCTGCTGAATACAAGTATGTAGTACTGGGCTTGGTATTTATCAAATACATATCTGAAACCTTTAATGAACTCTATGAGAAGTTGGAAGCTGATGAGTACTCAGATCCTGAAGATAGAGACGAATACTTAGCAGAGAACGTATTCTTTGTTCCTGCGACAGCTCGTTGGTCACATATCCATAATAACGCTAAGCTTCCTTCTATTGGGGAGACTATTGATGAGGCTATGGAAGTCATTGAAAAAGAAAACAAGGAACTTAAAAATGTATTACCTAAGGTATATGGTAAAGCCAATTTAGACAAAGCTTCTTTAGGGCAGTTAATAGATTTAATTTCTAATACAGAGTTACAGGCAGAGAATGAAAAATCTAAAGATCTGTTTGGTAGAGTGTATGAGTATTTCTTAGGTGAGTTTGCCAATGCTGAAGGTAAAAAGGGAGGACAGTTCTACACGCCTAAGGCTATTGTAAAGTTAATGGTAGAGATGATTGAACCATATAAGGGAAGGGTGTATGACCCTGCTTGTGGTTCTGGTGGAATGTTTGTTATGAGTGAGAAGTTTGTGACAGAACACCAAGGAAATATTAGTGACATTACGGTGTACGGACAAGAGAGTAACCAAACCACGTGGAAGCTATCTAAGATGAACTTAGCCATTCGTAATATCAACTCACAGTTTGTGTCTTGGAATACGGAAGGATCTTTTCTAAAAGATGCACACCCAGATTTAAAAGCAGATTTCATATTAGCTAACCCACCCTTTAACCAAAAGGATTGGGGAATAGATATATTACAGGATGATGCCCGTTGGAAATTAGGCGTACCTCCAAATGGAAATGCCAACTATGGCTGGATGATGCATATGCTGTATCACTTAGCTCCTAAGGGAGTAATGGCAACGGTATTATCTAATGGTTCTTTAAGCTCAAACACTTCTGGTGAAGGAGACTTAAGACAACGAATGGTTGAAGAAGATTTAGTAGAATGTATTGTAGCACTTCCAAAACAACTGTTCTACAACACAGGTATTCCTGCATGTATTTGGTATTTAAGAAGAGAGAAAGCTAACCATAGTAAAGAAGTATTATTCATTGATGCCTCAGAGATGGGTTATATGAAAGATAGAGTACATAGAGACCTTGCTGATGAAGATATTGATATCATTACTGAAACCTACCACAACTGGAGAAAAGGTGACGGCTATAAAGACATAAAGGGGTATTGCAAAAGCGCTACTATTGAAGAAATACAAAAGCATAAGCATGTACTTACGCCAGGACGTTATGTTGGTATTCCTGATGAAGAAGATGATGGTATTCCATTTGAAGATAAAATGGCTGACTTGTCTACTACTCTAAAAGAACAGATGGAGAAGGAAGCTGAGCTGAACCAAGAAATTAAAGAGCAACTTTCTAAAATTGGTGTTCGAATATGAAAGGAACGAAAGATACAATTATTGGAAAAGTAGCTGAAGATTGGGAGTTAGGAGAATTTTCTAAAGATTTGAGAATTAAAGGAAGAATAGGCTGGAAAGGCTATAAAACAAGTGACTTGGTTGATTCTGGTCCAATAGTTATAGGTGGAACTGAAATAAAATCCTTCATTGAATTAAACTTAAGGCAAGTAAAACATCTCTCAAGAGAGAAATATGAAGAATCACCTGAAATTATGTTAAAGGATAAAGATGTTCTTTTGGTAACGAGAGGGAATTTAGGTGAGGTAGGATTTTACCATTCGAAATATGGAGAAGGGACAATAAATCCAAGTGTTATAATACTAAATGAATTTGTCGGTGAAGCTAAGTTTCTTTTCTATTACTTAATTTCAAAGCATGGAAATCATCAAGTTCTTTCTTTAACAAGCGGAAGTTCTATACCAGCAATATATCAATCAGATGTAAAAAATCTCTTATACCCTAAACCACCCCTCCCAGAACAAAAAGCCATTGCCCAAGTCTTAACCGCTTTTGATGATAAAATTGAGCTTTTAAAAGCCCAAAACAAGACCTTAGAAACCATGGCTCAAACCATTTTCAAAGAGTGGTTTGGGAAATACCAAGTTGGAGATGAATTGCCTGAGGGTTGGAGAGTTGGGAAGTTGGGAGATTATGGAAGAATAGTTACAGGTAAAACACCAAGTAAAAAGAATCCTAAACATTGGGGTAATCAGTATCCATTTGTCACACCCACTGATTATAAAAATTTTGGATTGTATTCAAGCAAGACTAAAAGATATTTATCAGAATTAGGATGGAATAAAATGAGAACAAACCAAATTCAAAAAAAATCAATTATGGTTACATGCATAGGGTCTGATATGGGGAAAGTTAGTATTAACTTCTTGGACTCATTGACTAATCAACAGATTAACTCAATCATATTAAGTAATGAGATTAATTTAGGTTTTGTTTATGAATTTCTAAAAAGCCAATACCAAAAACTAAGAATTATTGCTTTGGGGGGTTCTACTATGCCAATTATTAATAAATCTGCCTTTTCTAATATTGAGATTCCTGTCCCTACAAATAAACTTTTAACTGAATTTCAAAGATTATGGGATCCAATTTCTTTGAAGGTATTAACGAACTCAACACATATCCAATCCCTCACCAAAACAAGAGACACCCTATTGCCAAAACTCATGAGTGGTCAGGTTAGAGTGAATAACATAAAACAAACTGCAGATGCTTAATGAGGATTTAATAGAAATGGCATTTATTGATCAGTTAACTGGTCAAGGTTTTGAGTTTCATCATGGCCCTGATATTGCTCCTGATTCAGATAATCCTCAACGTAAAAACTTTGATAGCGTAGTTTTAGAAAATGAGCTACTCAAAGCTATTGAAAGACTTAACCCAGGCGTTCCCTCTTCTGCAATTAATGAAGCCCATCAAAAAGTGCTGAACTTAGGAACTGAAGATATTATGGAAAACAATGAGCGTTTCCATACCTATCTTACAAGTGGTGTTCCTGTTGAGTTTATAAAAGATGGCGCATCCAAAGGGGTGAATGTTGATTTATTAGACATTGAAAACCCAGATAACAACACCTATTGGGCAATCAACCAGTTAGTCATAAAAGAGAATAATGTAAACAGAAGATTGGATGTAGTTATCTATATCAACGGTCTTCCTTTGGTTGTTGTTGAGCTTAAAAATGCCACCAGTGAAAAGGCAACCATCCGTAATGCTTACACGCAAATCCAAAACTATAAAAAGGATGTGCCAAGCATCTTTTTCTATAATGCTCTCTGTGTTATATCAGATGGTATAGACGCTAAGGTATCAAGCGTATCTGCACCCTTTACTCGTTTCCTAAGTTGGAAAGCATCTGAAGAAGCAGGGTCACAGACAGACCTTCAGGTCATGACCAAGCATATGTTTGACAAAAGGGTTTTATTAAACCTCATCAGATACTGTACAGTCTTTGAAGCTGAAGAAAAGAAAGATGAAAAGACAGGATTAGTCTCTATTTCAAAGATTAAAAAGGTGGCTGCCTACCATCAGTACTATGCAGTACAAAAGGCAGTACAACAAACCCTAAGAGCTACCAATTCTGAGGATGGTGACCGTAAGGTTGGTGTGGTATGGCATACTCAAGGAAGTGGTAAGTCACTATCAATGGTATTCTATAGTGGACAGATTATTACCCACCCACAAATGAAAAATCCAACCATTGTTATCCTTACCGATAGAAATGATTTAGATGATCAGCTCTATGGAACCTTTGGTAACTGTGTTGGATTACTTAGACAAACACCTGTTCAGGCTAAAAGTAGAGACCATATCAAAGAACTATTAAAAGTGTCTGGGGGAGGTGTTATATTTAGCACCATTCAAAAATTCAGTCCAGAAGAAGGTAATGTGTATGATACACTATCTGAGAGAACTAATATTGTGGTGGTGGCAGACGAAGCACACAGGAGTCAATATGGTTTTAAAGGTCGTTTAGTTGAGCTAGAGGATGGATCAGAGATTCGATACGGAAATGCTAAGTACATGAGAGATGCACTACCTAATGCCTCTTATATTGGCTTTACAGGGACGCCCATAGAAAAGGAAGACAAGTCTACTCTTGCAGTATTTGGAGACTACATAGACATCTATGACATCAAGCAGGCAGTAGATGATGGAGCAACTGTTCCTATAAGCTATGAAGCTCGTTTGGTGAAGATTAAACTAGATAAAGAAGTCAGCTCTGAAATAGATGCCTTGGTAGAAGAAATATCGGATACCACAGAAGATCAAATAGAGAAATCTAAAAAGAAGAATGCAACCATCAATGCTATTGTAGGACACCCAGATCGCTTAAAAGACGTGGCTACAGATTTAGTCACTCACTTTGAAGCTAGACAGGAAGTATTTGAGGGAAAGGCTATGATTGTGGGGATGACAAGACAGATCTGTGTAGACTTATATGCTCAGATTATAGCTCTGAGACCCGATTGGCATAGTGATGATCTAGACAAGGGCATGGTAAAACTCATCATGACCAGCTCATCAGATGATCCTGAAAGCTTTCAACCACACCGTACCACAAAACAGCAGAGAAAGGAATTGGCTATACGCATGAAGGAGTCAAGTGACCCACTAAAGCTGGTGATCGTTCGAGATATGTGGCTTACTGGTTTTGATGCCCCCAGCATGCATACCATGTATGTGGACAAGAAGATGCAAGGAGCAAATCTGATGCAGGCTATTGCTAGAGTCAACAGGGTCTATAAAGACAAGCCAGGAGGACTAATTGTAGACTATATAGGTATCGGTCAAGAGCTGAGAAATGCCATGGGAACCTACCTCCAAAGTGGTGGAGAGGGAACAGCATTTGTAGACATTAGAGAGGCAATTGCATTAATGCAAGAGAAGTTTGAGATCGTAGAGCAGATGTTTCATGGGTTTGATTACAAAGCATATTTCAAAGCAGAGACTAATATTAAACTTCAAGTACTACTGGGTGCGCAGAACTTTATTCTATCAAGCAAAGAACTAAAGGACAGGTTTTTAAAACAGATTACGGCACTCTCTAAAATATTTGCCATGTCTATACCAAGCTTTGAAGCTGATACCATTAAAGACGATGTCGCCTTCTTTCAAGCAGTGAAGGCAAGGATAAATAAGTTCAACCCATCAGGTGTAAAATCAAATTATGAGGTAGACAGTGCTATTAAACAAATTGTAGATGAGGCATTAAGTAGTGATGGGGTAATCGATGTATTTGAAGCTGCTGGAATTAAGACTCCAGATATAAGTATTCTTTCGGATGAGTTCTTATTGGAGGTGCAGAACATGCAGCAAAAGAATGTTGCTTTTGAATTGCTTAAAAAGCTGCTTAGTGATGATATAAGAGTTAGAAAGAAAAAAAATATATCTCAGGCTAAGAAATTCTCTGAGATGATTGAAACGGTAGTCAACAGATACCACAACAACCAAATTGATTCAGCACAAGTCTTAGAAGAGCTATCAGCCATTGCAAAAGAAATGAAACTTGAGGATAACAGAGCTGATCAGCTAGGGCTTACAGAGGATGAGTATGCCTTCTATAGCGTGCTAAACCTCAATGACTCTACCAAAATGTTAGATGATCATAAAATGAAAGAGCTTATACATCATATTGTAGATGTAATACGTAAAAACGCTACTGTTGATTGGAGTAAGAGAAGTGATGTTAGAGCTAAGCTAAGACTAACCGTTCGTAAGCTATTAATTAAATACGGATATCCGCCAGATTTAGCACGTATGGAAGCAGATAGGGTTATAGAGCAGAGTGAGTTGTTGGCTGAATCGTTTACTAATTAAGATGGAAAACTTAACTCATTATCAAAGACGGGTATTAGAGAAACTACTGCCGCCTCTCAAAAATACAGAGCCATACGTAGAACTGTTGCGTGTAAGTATATTATTTAGAGAGATTAAAGCGATTGAAAGTGATAGGGTTTTGTTTGACCAGTTCAAGACTATTATCAACAACCAACTATGTTTCCATCTCAAATCATTAGATGAGTTTTATGAATTAGATAGACTTAAAGACAATTACGAAAAACTCGTCAAAGAATTTATAGACGATAATATAGATGCAGACGAGAATGATTTTATAGAGAAATACATTAGCTCCCAAAACGAAATAATAGAAAAAACATTCAAATACTCTATTGAAATTGATGATTATGAATCATTGGAGTTAACACAATTTGTGCAAAAATATTTTTTTGATGATTTTATTCGTAGCTCCAAAAAGAAAATTAAGTTTTTAGAAAGCAAATTAAATTTACTAAGCACCTCTAAAATTGAGGTAAACGAGGTTAACCCCTATCCATCGATTTTTACCTCCTTTAAAGTTTATTCAGAATTCCTTGAGTATACTGAGAAGCATATCATAGACTATTATTTAGATTATTCATACTTGAAAAAAAGATTAGAAAACGATAATTTAATTCATAGAATGAAGGATCGTGAGTTTATGATATTTATCTTTAATGATATGAAACTGTTAAATCAAAGAAATTTTGATGACTACACTCAGAACAAAAATGGACTTTCATCATTGAATAAATCCTCCTCTGCTAATAGAGAAAATAACTTCAATAATATATTCACTAAAAAATAGTAATGCCGATTTTCGGCATTTTTAGATTATAATCAGCAATACTTTCTCCAAATATTTGTAGCTCAGACATTAATAAGAGTTATCAAATATGAGTAAAGAAAGATTTAAAAAATTAGTTGAGTTAGAATTTAGCAAATCCACAAACAGCTTATTTAAAAAATTAGAGTCGTTTAAGATAGATATCTTAAAAGTTATACCTCCTCCTGAGATTGCTTGGGAGATTAAGGATGACGACTTAGAGGAATTTATACTTCTTGGAACGCTTGGAAACTTTTCTATGGTAAAAGGAAAAGCCAAAAGTAAAAAGTCATTTTTCATTAATTTGGCTATCTCTGCTGCAGTTGGCAAAGGGATACTTCAAAACAAAATTAGAAGCCCTCTAAAGGATGATTTCAATCAAGTCCTATACTTCGATACAGAACAGTCCGAATGGCACGTTCAGAAGGCTGTAAAGCGCGTATGCAAAGAAATAAAGGTCAGTGAACCAGCAAATCTAAATACATATAACTTAAGAAAGTTAAGTCCTTCAGAGCGACTAAAACTTATTGAATATGCAATTGAAAATACAGCCAACCTAGGCTTTGTAGTAATAGATGGTATACGGGATTTAATAACATCAATAAATGATGAGGCTGAGGCTTCAAATATCTCCTCAAAACTCCTAAAATGGACAGAGGAATACAACATACACATTGTCGTTGTTCTTCACGAAAATCCAGGCAGTGACAAGGCAAGGGGTCATATAGGAACAGAGCTAATGAATAAAGCCGAGACAGTAATTGCACTTCAGGTTGATAAAAATGATGATAGTATTTCCATTGTAAGTCCAGGATTCTGCAGAAACAGATCATTTGAGCCATTCGCTTTCACGATTACAGATGAAGGTCTTCCACAGATAGTTGAGGGTTATTCTATTGAAATGACATCTAAAAAAAAAGTATTTGATGTTTTAAACTTAATCCCTGAGGATAAATTTCAAGTACTAAAAGAGGTATTTGAATATAAAGAAGAATTTACAAACGGAGAGCTTATAAAGCAAATTCAAGTAGTTCTCAATAAAAAATACAGAGGTAGTAAAGGAAAAGGAGAGAGTAAAATAAAAAAACTAATCACTGAATCAAGAGAAGAAGGATGGTTAATCCAAGACGGGAATAGAAAACCCTATAGAATAGGAAAACTATCGATTTAGTTATTCATAGGTTTAGTGCCTATACATAGGCACTTAAACCGATAAACCGATGAACACTTAACCTTATGATAGACTACAAATACCATTTAGACACGACAAGTAAGAAATTCAACTGTCCACAGTGTGATAAAAAACGCTTTGTTAAATACATTGAAAAACAAACAGGTAATTATGCTGAAAGCCAATATGGACGCTGCGATAGAGAAATAAATTGTAGATATCATGCATATCCTAAAAACGACTATATAGAAAACTATAACTATGAAACACCTTCGACCCCTGTAAAACCATCTTATATTGATAAGGAATACCTACAAAAAACCTTAACTAAATATGAAATAAATCCCCTAATGACCTATCTATATAGTCATTATAGTGAAGGTGAGGTCAGAACGACTTTCGATAAATATCAAGTAGGCACATCTAAAATGTACAGCGGAGCTACTATATTTTGGCAAGTGGATACTACAGGAAAAATACGTTCAGGAAAAATAATGGCATATGACACCTCAACAGGAAATCGAATAAAAAATGATAATTTTTCTTCTATAAATTGGGTGCATTCTATATTAAAAAAAGAAGATTACAATTTGAAACAATGTCTATTTGGTCTTCATTTATTAAATCAAACAACAAATAAGATTGGAATTGTTGAAAGTGAAAAAACAGCTCTTATTATGAGCATAGAATTTCCTCAATTTACTTGGATGTCTACAGGTTCAATAAACGGATTTAAGCATGAATTCTTAGCTCCCTTGGTAAAAAGAAATATAACAGCTTTTCCAGATAAAGGAGGTTACGAAAAATGGAAGAAGACAGCGGACATGTTAAATGATAAAGGATTTGAGATAACAATATCTAAATTACTTGAAAATAAAGAAAATGAAAATGGATGGGATTTAGTAGATATGCTGAACTATGAAAATAAATAACAATCTATACACTCAGATAGGCGTTAGTCCCTGCACAAAGATTTGCAGCCCTAAACAAAGCATAGTCATTCCTTAGAGTACGACCAACCTATTTACTTACTATCAACTCGGATTTAAGGTGTATAAAGTCAGGAGATAAAACTTCTGAAATAAATTCAAATTTTGTAAATTAGCTTTCTAACATTCCTTAGAGACTAACAAATACTATCGATGAAAAATATACTCTACATTCTACTGTTAAGTTTTTCGGTTTCTCAATCTTATGGTCAATCAGATCCATGTGATACTGGCTCTGAAAATTCATGTATGTGTGAAACCGCAGAGGTCCTTACTTGTGATGGTGACCTCGATGGATATCAGTTTTCAATGTCTACTTACCTACACCCCGAAGATGCTCCAGATCCTTTCTGTCTTGGCTCAGCGAATATTACAGTACCAGACAACCCAACATGGTTTGCTTTCGTAGCTGAGTCAACAGATCTCACATTAGAAGCCGCCTATACCGACTGTATTTCTAATCCCAACACTTGTGTTTCTTTCGGTATTATGGCAGCAGTATATAGCGATTGTAGCCTTGATCCCTCCTCTGCTATTGCATGTGATACGGATATTGCTGGTTGTGTAAATGGAGGGGTTAGAGTACTAGAAATGACAGAATTAATTATTGGTTCAACATATTATGTTTTGGTGGACGGATGCTGTGGTTCAGCTTGTGATGTAGAAATAACAGTCATTGGCGATTGTATCAATCTGGATGTTCCTGTAGCACAGTTTAGTACCGATACACCAAACGGTTGTGCCGAATTTACACTAGAGTTTATTGATGAAAGCACTAATAATCCGACTGAATGGTCTTGGACTTTTGAAGGTGGAAACCCAGCCACTAGTACTGAACAAAACCCAACTGTAGTCTATACTGCAGCAGGAACCTTTGATGTGGAACTAACCGTCAGTAACGCTGCAGGTAATACCAGTATTTTTGAAGTAGACTATATCACAGTTAATGATGTCCCTACTGCAAATTTTGTTTCTAGCAATAATCTGCAGGAGGTATCTTTTACTAACAACTCCACTGATGCAGACAGCTACCTTTGGGATTTTGGCGATGGCAATACTTCTACTGATAGTGACCCTACGCATACTTATGCAGCCGAGGGTGATTATACTGTTACACTTACCGCTACTAATGAATGTGGTGATGTATCAAGTACCCAATCTATAATCATTGATCTTGTACCCGTAGCAGTATTTGGTACTGTAGGGCTACCAACTGATTGTGCAGAATTTGTACTAGAGTTTATTGATCAAAGCACTAATAATCCTACTGAATGGTC
>Ga0228666_1001212_pt1 | contig 11612 bp, 11 predicted proteins | sample 80DmetaG_FD_182702 | JGI IMG/M metagenome (GOLD analysis project Ga0228666, IMG submission 182702) | Seawater microbial communities from Monterey Bay, California, United States - 80D | ecosystem: Environmental > Aquatic > Marine > Coastal | place: USA: California | collected 2016-10-11 | reverse complement strand
GGTCTTTATTTGACAGAGTTATCGGGGTTGGATCCATTCAGTACAACGGAGAACGTTAACTACAAAAATGTAAATTTTAAAATATTTTTTTATTTTTATGTAAATTATTCTTTAAAAAAATGATCTAAATAATTTGTCCAAAAACTTTAACTACATCCCTATGTTTAATTTTTTAACTACCCCACCATTAAACCAATAAAAAATAATATTCAAATAAACACCAAAGAAATGGAGTGTCTCAACTGTGGGCATCCTTTTTTTGGAAATGAAAAATACTGCCCAAATTGTGGGCAAAAAAACAAAAGCAAAAAAATAACATTTAAAAGTTTTTTAGTTGAAGTTTTTAATGGGTTTACATCTTGGGATGCGAAATTTTGGAAAACACTCATCCCTCTTTTGACAAAACCTGGTAAGGTCTCCAAAGACTATATTAGTGGAAAAAGGTCACGTTATTCTAATCCTTTTCAATTTTATCTTTCTGTCTCTATACTTTTCTTTATTATTCTTGGGCTCACAAAAAAATACAATGAATTTCAAGATTTTGGCAAAAAGGAAATAGCTAATAATTTTAACTCCATTGAATTACAAAATAATGTGACTGTAAAAAAAGATTCAATTCTTAAAGATATTTATTTTAATGATCCTTTTAAAAATTTAGACTCAATAGAAACATCAAAAGCTTTAGCTCTTGTAAATAAGTCTACTAATTTGAATGAGTTAACTTCTTCCCTCAAATCCCAATTTCAAAATGAACCTGGATTGTTTGGGAAAATGATGTCTTATCATGAAAATCATAAAAATACAAGCATTGACGACTCATTAGATAGTTTAAAAATTGATAAAAATTTTCGGAATCGATTTAATTATTTAATGGCACAAAAAACAATTTCTTTATTTTCGGATATCTCAGGAGAACAAAAGAAATTTTTTAGTGAATTAATCTCATATGCCTCCATTTCTATTTTTATTTTTCTCCCAATTTTCACCCTTTTTTTAAAACTTATTTATATAAGAAGAAAATTTACTTATGTAGAACACTTAATATTTGTATTCCATACTCAAACAGTTTTTTTTATATTACTGATCATATTTTATAGCCTAAACCTAGCCACCGAAAAAGACAATATTTCATGGATTTTTATGATATTATTTCTAGTTTACTTACTATCAGCTTTAAAAAGATTTTATGATCAAGGTTTTATTAAAACATTTATAAAGTTTTGTCTTTTAAACTTCACCTTTACAATCCTAGGTGTAATAGGATTCATGATTCTATCAATTATTACCTATACACTCTATTAGAACATAAGTGTTTCTTGGTGTTCATCTAAAACATCAAAATATTGAATATCTAAAAGATTTTTCTCTTTTTTTACAGAAGTAATACTAACAGTTTCTACAAAAAGTCTTTTCATTTTAATAGCTGTCTCGCTCTCACCTCTATCTGTATTTTGGTGAAATTCCAAAATTTTATTTTGATTGTATTTGTTATTTTCTGCTAACCATTCATCAAACCATACCCTTCTATCTTTTTTCATTTGAGCGTCATACAAGGGAGATGAAGACCAAATTTTTGGTTCTTGTTGTAATTTTTTAAAATGCTTAACAAACCCGTCCCAAACAAACTCATAGGTATGTAGACTATCATTCCAATCTAACAATATAATTGTAAATGGCTCTATATCATTAAAATCAAAGTCTTTAATGTAAGCAACTGCATCTGTAACGGTTAATATTTTTTTTACGACTAAACCTCTACTCATTTTGTAATATGAATTTCGTTCATGTTTTTTAAATGCTCCGTTTAGTAAACAAACCAATCTATTTTTAGTACTTGCACCAATCCAAGTACCTCCAGCTAACTGGTCTTTTGGATAAGCAAGCTCAACACCATTCTCTACATATTTTTTTGGTGGAATTGTTTTTCTCATAGGGCTTTCATCTCGATTAGATGTTAAAATAAACCCGTCATTTTCTAAAGGTAAATAAGTAACTGTACACATACTTTTATTGAGTTAAACAAAAGATTATTTGAAAATTTATCAGTCTCAAAACTAACAAATAAATTGTAACTTCGCGACATTAAAATTAGACGATTACAACTTAAAAAACATAGAAAATGGGAAAAGGTTTTTTTCACGTACCAACCGCTATTAACGAAACCGTAAAATCATACGCTCCTGGCTCTCCTGAAAGAGAAGCTATTGCAAAACAATATGCAGAGTATTTTAAAGGATCTGTAGATGTGCCAATGTATATTGGAAATGAAGAAATTAGAACCGGAAACACTAGAAATATGACACCTCCTCATGACCATCAACACGTTGTTGGTCAATATCATTTAGGAGAGCAATCACATGTGGAAAAAGCAATAAAGACCGCTTTAGAAGCAAGAAAAAATTGGTCTCAAATGCCATGGGAACAAAGAGCTGCCATATTCTTAAAAGCTGCTGAATTAGTAGCCGGACCCTATAGAGCAAAAATAAACGCCGCTACAATGATTGCACAATCAAAAACTGTGCACCAGGCCGAAATAGATGCTGCTTGTGAATATATAGATTTCTTGCGTTTCAACGTAGAGTTCATGTCTCAAATATATGATGAACAACCAGACTCTTCTGAAGGTATTTGGAATAGAGTAGAATATCGTCCTTTGGAAGGTTTTGTTTATGCTATAACTCCATTTAACTTTACTGCCATCGCAGGAAACTTACCTGCAAGTGCTGCTTTAATGGGGAATACGGTCGTATGGAAACCTTCAGATCATCAAATATTTTCAGCAAAAGTACTGATGGATATTTTTAAAGAAGCTGGAGTTCCGGATGGTGTAATTAATATGGTGTATGGAGACCCTGTTATGATCACTGATACTGTTTTAAAAAGCCCAGATTTTGCTGGTATCCATTTTACAGGATCTACTCATGTATTTAAAGATATTTGGAAAAAGATTGGAGAAAATATTCATATTTACAAAACATATCCTAAAATTGTTGGAGAAACAGGAGGGAAAGATTTTATTATTGCCCATCCTTCAGCTAATGCAAAACAAGTAGCAACTGGTATATCCCGTGGTGCTTTTGAATTTCAAGGACAAAAATGTTCAGCGGCCTCAAGAATTTATTTACCATCATCATTGGCAAATGAAATTATTGACCATGTAAAAAAGGATGTAGCTTCTTTCAAAATGGGTTCTCCTGAAGATATGGGGAATTTTATCACGGCAGTAATTCACGAGGGTTCTTTTAACAAATTAGCTTCCTACATAGATGCTGCTAAAACAGATTCTAATGTTCAAATTATAGCTGGAGGAAACTATGACAAGTCTAAAGGATATTTTATAGAACCTACAGTAATTGTAACCAAAGACCCTAAATACACCACCATGTGTACAGAATTATTTGGACCAGTTGTAACCATTTATGTATATGAAGATACTGACTGGGAAGAAACGCTAAATTTAGTAGACGCTACATCAGAGTATGCGCTAACAGGAGCTGTTTTTTCAACTGATAGATATGCCATAACAGTAGCTACGCGTATATTAGAAAATTGTGCTGGTAATTTTTATATAAATGACAAGCCTTCTGGTGCAGTGGTTGGTCAACAACCGTTTGGTGGTGCTAGAGCATCAGGAACAAATGACAAAGCTGGTTCTGCTCAGAATTTATTGCGTTGGGTTTCACCAAGGTTAATAAAAGAAACATTTTCAGCACCAACAGATTATAGGTATCCTTTTCTTTCTTAGTTAAGAAATTAAAATTTTATTACAAAAAATCAGACTTTTAAAGGTCTGATTTTTTGTTTTATGAGAGATTCACAGCTCATAGTATTTACTGTGATCTTTCCCTTCAATTATTTTAAAAATATGACGCCTTACTATTCATAAATTTTAACTAAAATTTATGAATATTACTTGTAGTTTAATTTTAATTTCATGCGGCTTAAAACTTAGATAGAATTACTCGTCAAATGAAAAAAAATTGTTTAATGAAAAATATTTTTTTCAGTATTTATTTTATGTTTTTTTGTGTGTTTTTACACTCACAAAATAAATCTGTACTTGCAAAATACACTGACGAAGATATCAAAATTGATGGTGTGCTAAATGAAACTTCATGGAGTAACGTTCTCCCTGCCACTAATTTTTATCAATATTTTCCTACAGACACAGCACAAGCAAAAAGTCAGGTTGAAATTAAATTTATGTTTAGTGACAGAAATTTATATGTAGGTATAAAAGTATATGCTAAAGGAAAAGATTATATCATTCCTTCATTACGTAGAGATTTCAGAGGTGGTGCCAGTGATAGTGTTACACTCATGTTTGATACTTTTAATGATGGTACTAATGCCTTTTTATTTGGCTCAAACCCTTATGGAGTTCGAAGAGAGATGTTGCTTTCGGGTGGCGGAAATGATATTAGAGGTTTTAATATGGCATGGGATACCAAATGGACTGGCGAATCAAAAATATACGACAATCATTATATTTTAGAGTGGAAAATTCCACTATCTGCCTTTAAATACAATGAGGGTGAAACTAAATGGAGATTTAACACCTACCATTTTGATACTCAAGAAAATGAGCAAAATACGTGGGTTAACATCCCTCAAAATCAATATATTTTCAATCTTGCTTTTATGGGAGACCTAATTTTTGATAGACCTTTAGGGAAGTCAAAATCTCCAGTCTCTATTATTCCATTTGTGAATACAATTACTTCAAAAGATTTTGAGAATACAACTAATAATAATAGTTTTAAAATTGGTGGAGATGCTAAATTAACCATTGCAAATAGCATGAATTTAGATTTAACTCTAAATCCAGATTTTTCTCAAGTAGAAGTAGATCAGCAAGTAACCAATCTAACGCGATTTGAAGTTGGATTACCTGAAAGAAGACAATTTTTCATTGAAAATAGCGATTTGTTTGGAAGTTATGGAGATGGTAGAGACTCAAATCCTTTTTTCTCACGACGAATTGGTATTGCAAAAGATATAAACGATGAAAATATTGAAAATAGAATTATTGCTGGTGTAAGGTTAAGTGGAAAAGTAAATAACAACCTAAGAGTAGGTATTTTGAGTATGCAAACTGATGAAGATATTGCAAATGAAATTCCTACAGTAAACAACACTGTAATCTCTCTTCAACATAAATTATTTAGTAGATCTAACGTTAGTGTTCTTTTTATCAACAAGCAAAGCACAAAAGATTACGAATTTTTAGATGATAATGACAAATACAACCGAGTACTTGGAGTTGACTATAGCTTAGCTTCTAAAGATAATACTTGGAGTGGTAAATATTTTTTTCATAAATCTTTTTCTCCAGGAATCACTTCCAACGATTTTTCAGCTGGTTTTAGAACCCAGTATAATAACAGGTTTTTAAATATTAGACTCAGTGGAGTTTTTGTTGCAGATGATTATAATTCAGAACTAGGTTTTGTAAGAAGAACAGATATTTTTAAAATTAACCCTCAAATAGAGTTTAAATTTTGGCCAAAGAACAGTAAAATTCAACGCCACTCATTTACAGTTATTCCTATCTCTATATGGCGTCCAGAATTAGACTTTGAAAACTCTGATTACACAATAATTAGTAGATGGGAAGCAAATTTTCTTAATAGTTCTCAATTCCGTTTAGAAATGTTTAACAGATATACAAAACTATACGATGAATTTGATCCAACTAGAACAGAAAATGCTATCCCATTACCAGCAGATGAAAATTATTACTACACTAGTTACAACGCAAGTTTTAGGTCTGATCGACGAAAAAAAATCTCTTACAGAATAAATCCATCAGTTGGTCAATTTTATAATGGTAAAAAATATTCCTTAGAAACATCTTTGTCCTTAAGATTACAACCTTATTTTTCTGGATCTATTCAAATGAATTACGATAAGATAGACCTTCCAGGCCCTTACCCAGATGCCTCTATTTGGTTGATTGGACCAAAATTTGACATCACCTTTACCAAAAATATATTTTGGTCAACCTTTTTTCAATACAGTACACAAAGGGAGAATCTTAGTATAAACACTAGATTTCAATGGAGGGTAGCCCCATTATCAGACTTATTTCTTGTATACAATGACAATTACGCAACTACTGTCTTTAGCCCAAGATTTAGATCGTTAAATTTAAAATTTACCTACTGGCTAAATATTTAAAAAACATTAACCCTCATAGCTTAAATAAGATAGCAACTGTAAGCAAAAAAGCCTCGCAATTTGCGAGGCTTTTTTTATATTAGTTTTAGAACGGTAAATCATCTGGCTCATCACTTGTTAAGTCTGGAGCAGGTTGAAATTGTTCTGCTGGAGGTGCTTGAGATGGGGTTGCTTGTGAAAGACTCTCTATTCTCCACCCTTGTACAGAATTAAAATACTTTGCTTCTCCTTGAGGATTAATCCATTCTCTACCTCTTAAGTTAATAGAAACTTTCACATCCTGACCAACAGAATAACTATTTAACAAATCGCATTTATCTTGTACAAACTCAATCATAATCATTTGAGGATATTGCTCATCTGTAGTAACTACTAATTCTCTTTTACGAAACCCATTACTTCCAAAAGTTTGAACTTCTCCTATTAATTTAACTTTACCTATTACTTCCATAATTCTTATTTTAATAAAAGTACTTTCCAAGCACTTACTGTATCATTATTATCTAAATACTGTTGAGCAAATGTATGTTTTTTTACCATTTCTAAACCAATAAAATGTGGGTGTTCTTTTGCAAAGTTATCAACATCTTCATCTGTTGGCAGTAGTGAAATATTACCGAGCATTCCTAAATTATTTCCTGTTAGGACCGAACTATTTTTAATGGCTGAAGGTATCTGATCTATACCTATTCCTAATGTAGAAACAGGTTTTGGAATTTCAAAAAAACCATCTCGTGCTCTAGAATAATAGCTACCTCCTGCTCTTGCGACCAAATCAATTTTATATTGATCAATCATTCCGTCTGCACCTAAAACAGTCTCGCTAATATGAATTTTAACTACTTTACATACAATTAAATTTCCAGCACCACCCTCATTTCCTGTATAAATAAGATCTGTAACCTTACATTCAAATTGAACTGGTGACTCTGCTACTCTGAAAGGCTTAACTTCATCTGAGGGAAGCATCGTAAAACCTGCTTTTTCAAATTCGTTTACCCCTTCAGGATATTCTGAACTACTCAATGACATTTGTTGAACAATGTCATAATTTACTACGTTAATCACAACTTCTTTAACTTTTTCAACATTCTGCAGCGTATGTTTTGTTGTGTTTCCACGAACTCTTCTAGCAGGAGAAAAAATCATCATAGGAGGGTTAGAACCAAAAACGTTAAAAAAACTGAACGGAGACAAATTTGGGATTCCATTTTCATCAATTGTACTAGCAAAAGCAATGGGTCTAGGCGCAACAGCGCCTAATAAATAACCATGTAACTTACTTGTTGGTATTTCTTTAGGATTAATGGAAATCATGAACTAATTTTTGTTAGGTAAATATACTATCAATTTTATAAATGAGTTATCCTTTTGAATCTAGTATATTTGTTTAATGAGTTTTTTTAAGAACATTCTACTGCTAAAACGAATTGTAATCCTTATTTCGTTTTCTATAGTTACATTAATACTTTGGAATACCTATTCCTTTTTTAAACGATTTAAAAATGAAGAGCGTTTAAAAATGGAAATAGTGGCAACAGCAATTAAAGAGTTTGCAACAAATCAAGATCTTAATGCTGATGTTAGTTTAGAAGATAAAATTATAAAAAGCAACACCAGTATTCCCATGATTTTAGTAGACGAAAATGGAAATATAGGAAGAGATTCTTACTTAAACTTAGATACCATTAAATCAAAAGATCCAGCATATTTAAAAGTTCAGCTGGAAATTATGAAAGAGCAAAATAATCCTATTGAAATTAACTTCGCAAAAAACAGAAAACAATTTATTTACTACAGAAACTCAGATTTATTAAATAAATTATCCTATTATCCGTTAACCTTAATTTTAATTCTCGCATTATTTTTATCACTAATATACATGATGTTTACCTCAAGTAAGATTGCTGAACAAAATAAATTATGGACAGGAATGGCCAAGGAAACGGCACATCAAATTGGCACTCCTTTATCTTCGCTTTTGGGGTGGATTGCTATTTTAAAAATGGAAAATGTAAATGACAAATATGTTAATGAAATAGAAAAAGACGTACATCGTTTAAACACTATTGCTAACCGATTTTCCAAAATTGGCTCACTTCCAAAATTAAAAAAATCAGATATTATTTCGGCTACAAAAAATGCTTATGAATACCTTGAATTTAGAAGCTCAAAACAAATTTCTTTCAAATTTATCTCAAATGAGAAAGAACTCTTTTGTAATTTAAACGAAGAATTATATGAATGGGTAATCGAAAATTTAATTAAAAATGCAATAGATGCCATGTTAGGTAAAGGAAAATTAACTTTAAGCATTACATCAGAAAACAATAAAGTAATTCTCAATATTTCAGATACTGGAAAAGGAATGTCAAAATCTCAGTTTAGAAAAATATTTGAACCTGGCTTCACTACAAAAAAACGAGGCTGGGGATTGGGGCTGTCACTTTCCCAAAGAATTATTGAAGACTACCATACAGGTAAAATAATTGTAAAAAGCTCCGAGGTTAATAAGGGAACAACGTTTCAGATTATTTTAGATAAAGTTACTTGATATATCTTCAGCTAAACTTTCAAACGCATTAGATGTTAATTTTACTTTTTCTACAAATCTCATATTGTTCATTGTATTGATAGGGATTAAATGTACGTGAATATGAGGCACTTCTAAACCTATGACACTCATTCCAATTCGTTTACAAGGAATTGTCTTCTCTATAGCTTTTGCTACGCGGTAAGAAAAGCTCATTAAGTCTAAATACTCCTTTTGATCCAAATCAAATAACTTATTGATTTCTTTTTTAGGAATCACTAATGTGTGCCCTTTTGTATTTGGATTAATGTCTAAAAAAGCAAGATAATTATTATCCTCTGCAATTTTATAAGAAGGTATTTCTCCTGAAACAATCTTTGTGAAAATACTCATATTTATCTATTTTTTATAAAAATAAAAAACGCCTTCCATAAGAAAAGCGTTTCGTTCAACTATTTTTATTTTTTTATCTTGAAACTTCGGTAACCTCAAACTTCATAATCCCGTTTGGTACTTTAATTTCTACATTGTCACCTAATTCTTTACCTAATAGTCCTTTACCTATCGGAGAGTTTACAGATAATTTTCCGTTTTTAATATCGGATTCAGAATCAGCAACTAAGGTATATGAAAACTCCATTCCATTGGTTGTGTTTTTAATTTTAATTTTAGAATGAATTAAAATTTTAGACACATCTAGTTGAGATTCATCAATGATTCTTGCACTTGCTACTACATTTTTAAGCTTAGCTATCTTTGTTTCCAACAAAGACTGCTCTTCTTTTGCTGCATGATATTCAGCATTTTCACTCAAATCACCTTTATCTCTTGCATCTGCAATCTCCTGAGTTACTCTTGGTCTTTCAACTTGCTCTAACTGTAATAATTCATCTTTTAATTTTTTTAATCCTTCTGGGGTATAATAGGAAACATCACTCATGATTTCTAATTTTTGAAACTTTTTGGTTGTTTTTATTTAAAACAACCTTCAATATAAAATAGAAAATCTCATAGCCTTACAGGATGAGATTTAGACTACAAATGTACAAAATAATTGTAAATTGTACTTTTTTAAAGCAATTCTGAAAAAATTCAATATGAAAAAAATATTTTTTTTAATCACTATAGTTTTATGCTTAGGATGTACAAATAATGCTATTGATAATAATTGTTTTCCTTTTATAACTGTAAACGAAACTATAAACCTAGACCTTCCTCAATTTATAGACCTACAGGTTCCAGGAGGATGGGCCTATACAAGTGGCGGATTGCAGGGATTAATTATTTACAACTTAAATGGCGTTCAATTTAAAGCTTTTGACAGATTATGTCCGGGACAAAATCTTTCCTCTTGCTCACAAATGACCGTAGGGAGTAATCTCCGAATTTTATGCTCTTGTGACGATAGTGAATTCAATATTTTAAATGGAGCACCCTTAACAGAAGGAAGTACATGTTTCGCAAATGAATATTTGGTGGATAATGTAAATGGTTCACTTCTTAGAATCACCAATTATTAATATTACGAATTAGATAATAGAATGCGTACTTTTGTGTTTTATATCAATACCACATTGTTTTGAAAGATTATTTTTCATCAAATTTTAAATTAGGCGTTCTTGGCGGGGGTCAATTGGGGCGTATGTTACTTGCTGAGGCACAAAAATTTGACATCTCTACAAGTATACTTGATTCGTCAGCTGAAGCTCCATGTGCTCAAATATGTAATGAGTTTCATCAGGGAAACTTACTAGACTTTGAAACTGTTTACAATTTTGGTAAACAGGTAGACTTACTAACTATTGAAATAGAAAACGTCAATATTGATGCCTTAGATCTTCTAGAAAGAGAGGGTCTCACCATATATCCAACACCAAAAAGCATTCGAATTATTCAAAGTAAGGCAACTCAAAAGAATTTTTATAAAGACAAGAATATCCCAACTGCACCCTACTTTCATTATGCATATTTAGAGGAGTTAAAACACTCTTATCACAATAATATTATAGAATTTCCTTTTGTATGGAAAGCAGCACGCTTTGGATATGATGGAACAGGTGTTAAAATTGTTAGAGCTTTTGAAGATTTAGAAAACCTTCCAAAGGGAGAATGTATTGTAGAAAAACTAATTCCTTTTAAAAATGAATTGGCGGTTATTGTTGCAAGAAATCATAACGGAGAAGTAGCCTCCTATCCTGTAGTTGAAATGGAATTTCATCCAGAAGCAAATCAAGTTGAATATGTTATTTGTCCGGCAAGAATAGATCAAAGTATCGCAAAAAAAGCAAGAGAAGTAGCCTTGAAAGTTGCTGATGCCTTTGATTTTGTGGGCTTATTAGCTGTAGAAATGTTTCAAACTGAAGAAGATGAGATTTTGGTAAATGAAGTAGCTCCTAGAACACACAATTCTGGTCATTATAGTATCGAGGCTAGTTACACAAATCAATTTGAGCAACATTTGAGAAGTATCTTAAACCTGCCTTTAGGAAACACAGAGAGTAAGGTTGCAGGAATTATGGTTAATCTCGTAGGAGCAGAAGGCCATACAGGTGAGGTTGTCTACGAAAATATTGACAAAATTTTACAAATCGATGGAGTTACACCTCATATTTACGGAAAAAAAATAACAAAACCTTTTCGTAAGATGGGCCATGTAACCATAGTAGATAAAGATATCGTTAAAGCACGTAAAGTCGCACAACAGGTAAAAAAAATAATTAAAGTAATCAGTAAATAAAAAGCATAATGGTAGGAATTATAATGGGAAGCGATTCAGATCTTCCAATCATGCAAGAAGCAATAGACATCCTAGAAAGTTTTGATATTCAAATAGAGGTAGATATTGTCTCTGCTCATAGAACCCCAGAAAAATTATTCGACTACTCAAAAAATGCACACA
>Ga0228666_1001205_pt1 | contig 11653 bp, 5 predicted proteins | sample 80DmetaG_FD_182702 | JGI IMG/M metagenome (GOLD analysis project Ga0228666, IMG submission 182702) | Seawater microbial communities from Monterey Bay, California, United States - 80D | ecosystem: Environmental > Aquatic > Marine > Coastal | place: USA: California | collected 2016-10-11 | reverse complement strand
CCGAAGCAGACGCCGCTGCTGGTGAAGCTGAGGCGCTCCAACCGACCGGCGCGGCTGGATCACAAACTGGCGCGGCGAAAACCGCCATTGATGATGCGGCAACCGAACCTGAGAATCTGCAAAAGCGACCCGCGGCAGAAGGTACAAATCAAGCAGAGGCGCCCGTCACACAGCCTGCCGCTGAAGACGTGGATGCGACAATATCCGCTCAGACGCGCGAAGAGACCGCACAAGCCGCCACCGAAGAGGCGGCAGACTTGCCGGCGAAAGAGAAAAAACCCTTGGCTAGGATGCCCCAAATTGAAACCATTCGGATTGAGGCAGATGGTGCCGTTTTGATCGCCGGTTTGGTCGACCCCAATCAAGCCGTTGATGTGCTGGTCAATGATGTCGCGCTACTCACGCTTTACGCAGATGGATCTGGGAATTTTGCAGGTTTTTTTGATTTGCCCTATAGCAGTGAACTGCGCGTCATTCGGCTGCGCGTTGGGACCGCTGAGGCCTATGTGTTTTCCGATCAAGATGTTTTGGTCTTGCCCACGCAGATTGCCGCGCCGTTGCCAGAGGCGATCGAAACACCTGATGAAGCGGACATCGAGCTTGCCGAAAACGCAGAGGCACCCCCTGAGGCGACCGCATCCGAGCAGAGCCAGGCAAATGAGACGTTGCAAGGCGGTTTAGATCTCAGCGGCCTATCAACCAAAAGCAGCAGCGCGGCGTCCGCTGTAGAGGGTGAGGACAACGATAACCAAAGCGCCTCGGAAGGCGAAACGACCGAAAGCGCGCGCGCCGATCTCGAAAGCCCCGAGGTGCAAAAACCCGCTGACGAATCCACGGCAAAGGCTGCGGAAACACCAAAAATTGTAGATGCTGAGCCTGAAGAAACTGCGTCTGCGCAACCCCTATCTGAGGCTCCGGCCAAAAGCTCGGCGGATCCCGCTGCGCCGCCCAAAGTTTTAATCGCGGATAAAGACGGCGTTCGTGTTGTACAATCCGATGATAGCCTTGACCAAGACGCCATCGCTTTGGATGCGATCAGCTATGATGAGGATGGCCAAGTTATGCTGTCTGGTCGCAGCAACCCGATGGCTTATCTAAGGATTTATCTTGATAACGCACCGGTTCTTTTGGTGCGCCCGGATGATGATGGCAACTGGAAAACCTTGCTCAGCAACGTTGATCCGGGGGTTTATACGCTGCGTATTGATCAGGTGAATGCGGCGGGTAAAGTGATTTCGCGACTTGAAACACCTTTCAAAAAGGAAAGCCCGCAAAAGCTTCTTACCCATCTCCAAGACACCAAAACCGAGGCGCGGATAAATGTGGTTACGGTGCAGCCTGGATATACGCTTTGGGCGATAGCGCGCAAACGTTATGGGCGGGGGATTTTATACGTGCGGGTGTTTGAAGCCAATCGTGATAAGATCCGTGATCCTGATTTGATCTATCCAGGGCAGGTCTTTGATCTCCCCGATTAAGGCGTTTCGAATAGGTCTGGCAGGCCTCTTCTGGTGAGAGCTGTACCACGTGTTGAGAAACGGTTCACCAAAACCGTGTTAAAGGATATGTTCCATGTCACCCAGCATAAAATCTGACCGAGAGCTTAATCAGGAAGAAAAGCGCTCGGCTCTGCGCACCATCCGGCGCGTCGGCCCCTATCTGTGGCCGCGGGATAATTCAGCGGTTAAAACCCGCTTAATCGTATCGATGCTGTTGCTGGTGCTGGCAAAGCTCATTTCGGCTGGAACGCCTTTTTTATATGGATATACGGTTGATAGTCTGGTGTCGCCTGACGCGTCCTTATTCGTGATTGGTGCGATTGGATTGATTGTTGCTTATGGACTGGCGCGGGTGCTTAGCAATGGCTTTCAGCAATTGCGTGATGTGGTATTTGCCCCGGTTGCGCAGCGCGCGCTGCGCTCATTGGCGCTGGAAACATTTCAGCATATTCACAATCTGTCGATGCGCTATCATATCACGCGGCGCACGGGTGGCCTTAGCCGGATTATCGAACGGGGTGTCAAGGGCGTTGAGTTTCTGCTGCGCTATTTGGTGTTTTCAATCGGTCCCTTGGCGTTAGAGCTGGTTTTACTTTCGGTCTTTTTGCTGTGGAAACTGGATTTATGGTATGTTTTGGTGCTGTTCGGCACGATTGCGGTCTATGTTTGGTTTACCTTTAAAGTCACCGAATACAGGGTGAAATTGCGCCGAGAAATGAACGAACAGGATACAGATGCGGCGCAAAAAGCTATCGACAGCCTGTTGAATTTTGAAACTGTTAAATATTTTGGCGCCGAAGCGCGCGAGGCAAAACGCTATGATGCGGCGATGGCCGGCTATGAAGCCGCTGCGTTGAAAACCAGTTATTCGCTGGCGGCGTTGAATTTTGGCCAAGCGCTTCTGATCACGGCTGGATTGACGATTGTGATGGTGATGGCGGGCTTACAAGTGCGCGCTGGTGCGCTCACCGTGGGTGATTTTGTGATGGTCAACGCGGTGATGATCCAAATCACCATGCCGTTGAATTTCTTGGGCACAGTGTATCGGGAAATACGTCAGGCCTTGGTCGATATGGGCCAGATGTTTGATCTTTTAGAGCAACCAAAAGAAATCACCACGAAGCCGGGAGCACCTGATCTGAAGGTCACCGGGGGCAGCATTTCGCTGCGCAATATCGCATTTTCATATGAAGCGGGTCGGCAAATTTTGCGCGATGTGTCGCTCGATATTCCAGCCGGTCAGACCGTTGCAATCGTGGGCTCATCCGGATCGGGAAAATCAACCATTGGGCGACTTTTATTTCGGTTTTACGATGTTACGGGGGGGGCGCTCAGCATCGACAATCAAGATGTGCGCGATGTGACGCAAAGCAGTTTGCAAAACGCGATCGGAGTGGTGCCGCAAGACACGGTGCTGTTCAATGATACAATTCTATACAACATCGCCTATGGGCGCGATGGGGCCAGCCGCGCGGATGTAGAGCAGGCCGCTCGCGATGCCCAGATTCACGCGTTTATCCAATCTTTGCCCGAGGGGTATGATACCGTTGTAGGAGAGCGCGGGCTGAAGCTGTCGGGCGGTGAAAAGCAACGGGTAGGGATCGCGCGTACGCTTTTGAAAAACCCTCCTATTTTATTGTTGGATGAAGCCACAAGCGCGTTAGACAGCGAGACTGAGCATGAAATTCAAGGCGCTTTGGCGCAAGCGGGCCTTGGACGCACGGTGATTGTGATTGCGCATCGTCTGTCAACCGTCGCCGAAGCCGATATGATTGTTGTGCTCGAGAATGGGGTGGTTGTTGAAACCGGCAGGCATGAGGCATTGCTTGCCAAAGCCGGCCGCTATTATGATTTATGGATGTTGCAAAGCGCTGAGCAAGACAGCGATCAACGCGCCCAAGCGTGAGGCTGCTTGGGTGAGCGGAGGCACGCGTCGGTTTTGCTGGGTAAGCTGACGGAATGGCATTTCGGCGCACCGGTTTGGCGCGAAAAATACCTCAATTAGCTGCATATAGCGTTCCCGCTTGATCACGCGCGCTTGGTTGCCCAAGCAGCGGCGTTTGCAATGCTAAAGGCACCTTTCTCAGGTGCAGCCCGCCTTACTCGGCGGCTTGCAATCCATCAGCTGATTTGCCGGTCGCGGTTTTTTTAAGCTTTTGGGCGACGGGCGTATCGATGAGGTCATCCCAGATAATTTCTGGTTGTTTGAGGCGTTTTGCCATTCGATTAAGCGCCCAGTCGCGCGCAATATCGGCTTGCCGTGACACGCCGAGCACGGCCAGCGCCCGCGCGATCCAAACGATATAGGTAACCACCCAATAGCGCGCGGCCAACAAAGAGGGGGTAAGCAGCAAGGTGAGAACCGTCGCGATACCCAGCCCGAATACCACCGCCGTGGCCAGTTGTTTCCACCAAAGCGCGGTCGGGCTGTCGATAGAATAGCCGCCATTGATAAAATCAAGGCTCAGCCCAAACATCATTGGCGCCAATCCGGCCATGGTCGTGATGGTGGTGAGCAAAACAGGTCTGATGCGCTGTTCGGCGGTTCTGATAATGGCTTCGATGCGCGGCATATAACGAGAGAGTTCTTGGTAGGTGTCGATCAAAACAATGTTGTTATTCACAACGATGCCCGCCAGGGCAACGATTCCCGTACCGGTCATGATGATCGAAAAGGCCTGCTGCATCACCAGCATCCCAATCAGAACGCCAACCGTTGATAACACCACGGCCAGCAACACGATGAACGAATTGAAAAAGCTATTGAACTGCGCCAGTAGAATAATGAACATCAAGGCCAAAGCCGCGATGAAAGCTTTCGATAAAAACGCTTGGCTTTCGGCTTCATCCTCTTGATCCCCGGTCCATTCCCAACTGACACCTGGTGGAAGCGGGTTGGCCTCTAAATAGCGGGTAAGAAAAGCAATCCGTTCATTGGCATTGATCAAAATGTCTTTTTCAACCCCAGCGGCGTCCGTTTCACTGCGCGACAATCCGGGCAGTACGCCGGCTTTGATGTCAAAATACCTTTTTTGATCAATGCGATTGATTTCGGCCAGTTTTTGAACCGGCTGGCGGGTGATGAAATTCGACAGGGGCACCAATCCCTCGCGGGTGCGCAATTTTAAACCGTCAAGCGTGCTGAGCACGCGGTCTTTTTCGGGAAGGCGCACGCGGATCTCAATTTCTTCATCGCTGGTTTCCACACGCATCGTATCTAGCAAAATTCCGCGGGTGACCAATTGCACCATGGCCCCAACCGTGGCCACATCGGCGCCATAGCGCCCTGCTTTTTCAACATCGACGTCAATTTGCCAATCAATGCCGGGCAGGGGCCGCGTGTCTTCCACCAAAGTCAGCCCTTCGGTTTGGTCAAATACGTTTCGCATTTCTTGCGTGACGCGCAGCAATTCGGGCCAATTATCCCCCGTAAGCCGCAAATGCACCGGTTTATTGCTGGCCGGTCCGCGCTCGATCCCGAGCACTTCTATTTGGATGCCCGGCAGCTCTTCAAGCGCTGCTATCAGCTCTTTCATGATCAGATTGCCGTCAAGCTCGGGGCGATCCCGGCGGTTTTCCCATGGGATGGTTTCAAGCTGAATTTGCGCAATCGTGTCTTTGGGCTTTTCAGCGCCCGAGGTGTTTTGATTTAACCCACCCGCCCCGGCGAAGGCAAAAACTGATTCAACCCCCGGATGGGCCAGAACGATTGCTTCAGCTTCTTTGAGAATCCGGTCTTTTTCGGGCAAAGACAGGTTGCCGCGGGCCTTCACATAAACAATCGCTTGCTCGGGTTCGGATTCGACGAAAAATTCCACCCCTCGATTGTTTTCGCCAAAATACTCAAAGACCGAAAAGGCAAAGAAAAACACGCCGAAGATCATCACCAGCGGCATTATCGGGTTCGCGACCATCAGCTTAACCAAAAATCCAAAATTGGTACGTCGATAGCCTGAGCGTACCTTTTTTGCTGCGCGGTGAATTTTGGCGGCGCCCATGGCGACCGAGGCGGCAAATGCCGCCAAAAGGAACATAAGCGCTCCGGGCAAGGCTGCCAGGGCGCCCATACTGGCCGCGTCTAGCCCAAAAAGATAATCTGGATTGACGGTTTGCATCGCGCCAAGGAACATCGCGTAAATGCACACAGGCACCAAAGCCGCGCGCAGGATCCAAGGCAGGCGCGCGCGCAGCACCGCCGCCGCGCCATCAAAGCCGCGACCCATACGCCCTGACACCCCCCCGACCACCGGCAAATAGACCAAGGCAACGATCAAAGATGCTGAAAGAACAAAGATCAAAGTGACGGGTAACATGCCCATGAATTGTCCAGGAACGCCCGGCCAAAACAGCATTGGCAAAAAGGCGCATAAGGTTGTAGCGGTTGAACTGACCACCGGCCAGAACATGCGTTTGGCGGCCTCTACATAGGCGCGCATTGGCCCTTCGCCTTCGGTGATGCGCTTATCGGCATATTCCACCACGACGATTGCCCCATCCACCAGCATGCCCACCGCCAAAATAAGGCCGAACATCACAATGTTTGAGATCGTAATGCCCATAACCGCGAGCAGAACGAAGCAGAGTAGAAACGATGTGGGTATTGCAAAGCCCACCAAAAGCGCGGCCCGCGTTCCCAAAGATGCCAGCACCACGATCATCACCAAAGCGATGGCCGTGAGCACCGAGCCTTCAAGCTGCGACACCATGCTGGCCACCACGCGCGATTGATCGTTTGAGCTGCCAATATCCACCGCCGCGCGCAGCTCTGGGGGCCAGGTAGTCTCTGCTTCTTCAATCAGGGCGCGGATCGCCGCGGCAGTTTTGATTAAATTAAAGCCTTTGCGTTTCACCACTTGCAACGCCACGGTTGTTTCGCCGTTATAGCGCGCGGTTCCCACGCGGTCTTCAAAGGTCAGACGAATATCCGCCAAATCGCCCAGCGTGATGACGCGGTCACCATTGGTTTTGACGGGCAAATTGTAAATATCGCGCGGCTCGTCAAAGCTTGAGGGGATCTTGACCGAAAACGAGCCTTGCGCGGTATCAACTTCACCCGCAGCGATCAATTGGTTGTTGTTACGGACCACCGAAATAAGCTCTCCCGCGGTGACATTATAGGCCTCTAACCGCAACGGATCGATCACAACTTCCATCATTTCCTTGCGATTTCCGGCGATCACCGCCTCTAGAACCGCATCCATACCTTCGATCTCTTCCTGTAGATCTTCGGCGATGCGCGTCATCGTGCGCTCTGGCACATTGCCGGTAAGATTCACGATAATGATCGGAAATTCAGAAAAATTTATTTCATTGATCGAATATTTTTCGGCGCCTTCGGGAAACAAAGCTTCCGCCGCATTCATCGCATCGCGGGCATCGGCCATGGTTTTGGCTTTATCCCAGCCAAATTCGAATTCGATTGCCACACCGGCATAGTTTTCCGCGGCGGTTGCGGTCATTCTTTTTAACCCGTCCAGGTCCGCCAATTCGGTTTCTATTGGCCGCACCAAAAGCGCTTCACTATCGGCGGCGGAAATGCCCGGAAAAACCACCGAAACGAACAGCACGGGGATTTCGATGTCGGGCTCGCCCTCTTTTGGCAATGTGGTATAGGCAAAAATGCCCGCCGTCAGCGATAACGCAATCATCGCAAGGATCATGCGGGCGCGTTCAGCGGCCCAGTCAACGAGGCCGGTCATTGAAGAGCCTCACGATAGCTTGGCGCGACAAGAACGCCGCTATTCACGTATTCCTGGCCCACCAGAATAACCGTTGCTTGATTTGGCAAGCCTTTCAACCAAGCCCCTTCAGCGGTATCGCGCAACAACGTGACGGGGGCGAAATCAGCCCGGTTTTTTTCGTCGATGAGGCGTACGCCTAGGCGCCCGTCATCGTTCAGCGTCAAGGCAGATTGGGGCAGTAAATGCGCCATTGTCCCCTCTGAGGCCACCATAATTTCCGCTGTTTGGCCATCGCTTATGGACAAGTTTGGGTTGGGAACATCAATATCAATTCGAAACGTTCGGGTGAGCGTATCGGCCGAGCGCGATACAAAGCTCACTTCGCCTACCACCTCTTGACCCGAAATCAGCTTGCTGCGCGCTTTGGCCCCCAGCACAACGCGGGCGATATCAGTTTCGGGGACATATCCGACCAGTTTGATAGGATCCAATTGGATGATCGTGGCGCATAAGGCACCGGGCTGCATCAGACTGCCCAGCTCGGCACTATCGGTTTCAAGAAGGCCTTCAAAGGGGGCCTTTAAGGTTAATTTATCAATCTCTTGCTCGGCGACCGCCACGCCAGCTTCGGCGCTTTCAATCAAAGAACGGGTGGTGCTGAACGCCGCCTTGGCTGCCGCGATGCGCGCTTCGGCTGTGCGCATACTGGCTTCTGCTGCCGCAACACGGGTCTCCGAGGCAAAGCCGCCTTTTGATAGCTTTTCGGCCGCATTAAGGTTGATTTCGGCTTCTTGCTGCTTGGCTTGTGCTTCGGTGAGGTTCGCCTGATTGCCCGCAACCTTGCCGCGCGCCTCGGCCAGCCGTGCCTTTGCATCTGTGAGCTGCGCGTTGCGGGTGCCGGGGGCCAGTTGACATAGAATATCGCCTTTGGTTATTTGGCTGCCCTTGCGTAACGGCTCCGAAATTATTTGACCCGTGGTTTCTGCGCGCAGTTCGACTTGCCGCGCCGCCTCGGTTTGCCCGCGTAAAATCACCGCGCTGTCTAATTCAACGGCTTGGGATTTGATTGCAATCACTTTGATTGCCAGATCCTGCTCGGCTTCTTCACCCTCTTGCGCCTTTTGCTGCGCTTGTGCGGTGGCTGGCTGTTGGGTTTCAGCGATGTTTGTCGGCTCATCGCCCGGCGTCACCTTGGCGGCGTTGACTTCTGCCTGATCGGTGGGAAGGGCTGCATCGAGCAAGGTTTCAATTGGGGCCCCTTTTGAGACTTTAATGACCGCGTCGCGCTCAAAAACCACCAGATATAGCGCCCCTGCTACAATAATAGCGGATAATAATGATATCACGCGCATGCTCAAAAACTCCTACTTATACAGAACACTTAAAAGGGCCAATGCATGGTTTATATCCTGTGCAACACGGTATTTAGACCTTCTGATTTCAAATAGGCCTTTGTTATACATGTTGCAAGGTTTGCGCCCGTCTTTCGCTCTTGGCAGTTGCCAGAAGACAAGGTAAGACGAGGCGGTGAAGAAAAAAGAGGCATATTGTGAGTGAAACCGACAGTTTTATCGATGAAGTGAACGAAGAGGTCCGTCGCGACCGGCTCTATGCGGCGCTGCGCCGGTATGGCTGGATTGCTATTATGGCGGTTCTGGCTATTGTCGGCGGGGCCGCTTTCAACGAATATCGACGCGCGTCGGATCTGGCGCTTGCGCAGCAGCGGGGCGATGCGATTTTGCAGGCTCTGGAATCGGATACGGGCGAAAGCCGGAGCGCCGCGTTGGGCGAGATTTCAACCGAAGGCAGCGCGGTTTCAGCGCTTGTGGGCCTGTTTCGGGCGAGCGAGCTGGTGATGATGCAAGATCCAGCCGCGGCCTCGGATGTCTTGGCCGCACTCATAGGCCAAGAAAGCATCTCGGGCGACTATAGCGATTTGGCTCTGTTCAAACAGCTGCTTTTGGAAGGAAGTGGACTGGATGCATCAGCGCGCCGCTCTGGTTTTGAGCAATTGTCAGCTGCGGGCAATCCTTTGCGGCTGCTTGCGCAAGAGCAATTGGCGTTGTTGGATCTTCAAGAGAATGACGAGACTGCAGCCGTAAAGCGGCTAAGCGATTTGTTGCAGGATGCGGAGATGACGCAGAATTTACGGCAACGGTTAGGCCAACTGATGGTTGCGTTGGGGCAAGACCCTAACGCACTGGACGGTTAAACTGGTGGCCGAGCAGTGATGCAGGTAATCCGCCATAGGTTCGGTATAATGTCAGCGCTTCTGTGCAGCATTGTGTTGGCGGGCTGCAGTGACCGCGAGGTCATCTTGCCGGGCAAGCGAGAGCCGATATTAACCTCAGAGCCATCGGCAACTGATGGTGCCGGCGCCCTAGCGGCCCCCAAAGCCTTCGCGATGCCAACGCAAAAAAACAATGTGGCTTGGCCGCAAGGCCACGCAAGCCCATCTACGCAGGTTGTTCATGCGGCCTTATCCGCGGCACCAAAGCCGCTTTGGGCGCTTAGTGTTGGAACCGGCGATCGGGCTCGAAACCGGATCACAGCAGATCCGATTGTGGCCGAAGGCATCGTTTTTACCTTGGACAGCCTCTCTGTGTTGACCGCAACATCCGCCGCCGGACGCCGGCTTTGGTCGCGTGATTTGACGCCGACCTCTGAGCGCGCGGGCGATGCTGATGGTGGCGGAATTGCTTATGGCGATGGTGTTGTTTTTGTGTCCACTGGGTATGGGGTGCTGCATGCGCTTGATCCCAAGAGCGGCAGCGCGCTGTGGAAGCAAGAGCTCAAAGGCTCGGGCAATGGGCGGCCCAGTTATTTTGACGGCGTTGTCTATTTGGTCAGCCAAGATTCGGTGGCTTGGGCGATCGAAGCTGCAACCGGGCGAATTCGCTGGCAATTGGACCATCTGAACGATGTTAATAATATGAGCGGGTCAACGGGGCCTGCGATATCGGAAAAATTGGTGGTGTTTGGCTTTGGTGCGGGGGATTTACAAGCTGCCTTTCGGGGCGGAGGCCTGACCCTTTGGAACGCGACCTTGGCCGGTGGGCGCAGTGGCCGCGCGGTGGCTACGATTGATGATATCGCGACAAGCCCGGTGATCAGTGGTTCGACAGTTTTTGCAGCGAACACTTCGGGGCGGATTGCCGCGATGCGCCTTGATAGTGGTGCGCGCCTGTGGACAGCGCCTTTTGGCGCTAGATCGCCACTTTGGCCGGCTGGAGGCTCGCTGTTCTTTGTGAATGACTTAGGTCAATTGATGCGGTTGGATGCAACCGATGGCTCAAAAGTTTGGTCGGTTGATTTACCTGGCTTTGTGTCACTGGCGCAAAGAAAAAGCAAAGATGTGGTGACGCATCACGGGCCGGTTTTAGCCGGTGGGCGGTTGCTGCTTGCCTCGGGAGATGGGTTGTTACGCCAATTTGACCCCGAAACCGGCGCCGAGCGCAGCGCCATCCGCCTTGGATCGGGCGCGACGGCCAATCCGATTGTTGCCGATGGTATCCTGTATATCTTGTGCAGAGATGGTAAGTTAAGGGCCTATCGCTGAACCACTAGGTGGTGTAACAGCGTTCAGGCCGCTTTTTGGAGCAAAAAATGAGTTTTTCACTTGCCATTGTTGGCCGACCCAATGTCGGTAAATCAACGCTGTTCAATCGCCTTGTTGGCAAACGGTTGGCGTTGGTTGATGATCAACCCGGGGTCACGCGTGATTTGCGCGAAGGCGAAGCGCGTCTTGCCGATCTGCGCTTTACGGTGATTGACACGGCGGGTCTGGAAGAAGTGACCGACGATAGTTTACAGGGCCGTATGCGGCGCTTGACCGAACGCGCTGTGGATATGGCGGATATCTGTTTGTTTATGATTGATGCGCGCGTTGGTGTGACCCAAACCGATGAAATGTTTGCCGATATCCTGCGAAAACGCGCGAAACATGTGATTTTAGGTGCCAATAAAGGCGAGGGTTCTGCCGCAGATGCTGGTGTTCTTGAGGCTTGGGCTTTGGGTCTTGGCGAGCCATTGCGCTTATCGGCTGAACATGGCGAAGGGATGACCGATCTGCTTAGATGTTTGATGCCATTGGCCGATGACTTCAAAGAGCGCGCGCAGGATGAGGCGGCCGAAACGGATATTGATATCGAAGAATCTGACGCTGAGGATGCGTATCGCGCCCCCACAGCGAGCAAGCCGTTGCAAGTGGCGGTTGTCGGGCGTCCAAATGCTGGAAAATCCACCCTCATTAACCAGATTTTGGGAGAAGATCGTTTGTTAACCGGCCCAGAGGCTGGCATCACCCGCGACGCGATTTCGCTACAAATTGCTTGGGGCGGCGTGCCGATGCGGGTCTTTGATACCGCTGGCATGCGCAAAAAAGCGAAGGTTCAGGATAAGGTCGAAAAGCTATCTGTGAGCGATGGATTGCGCGCGGTGAAATTTGCTGAGGTTGTGGTTGTTTTATTGGAT